>Ga0129308_1000765_pt1 | contig 42350 bp, 36 predicted proteins | sample L827metagenome_FD_94440 | JGI IMG/M metagenome (GOLD analysis project Ga0129308, IMG submission 94440) | Ring-tailed lemur group fecal microbial communities from Wisconsin, USA - L827 metagenome | ecosystem: Host-associated > Mammals > Digestive system > Large intestine > Fecal | place: USA... | reverse complement strand
TTTCCCTGTTTGGAATCAGAATTGCGAACTTGTTTCGCAATTACCTATTTACCAGGCCAGTATTTCGCAGCCGTCCTCCGTCACGGCAACCGTAACTTCCCACTGGGCCGACGGCTTTCCGTCTTCCGTATAAACCGTCCAGCCGTCGCTTTCATCGATATAGATTTCTTCCGTTCCTGCATTCACCATCGGCTCAATCGTAAATACCATGCCCGGCACCATGAGCATTTCCGTTCCCTTCGGCGCCACATAGCTCACGAACGGATCCTCATGAAATTCCAGTCCCACGCCGTGACCGCCAATATCGACCACAATGCTGTATCCGTATTTTCTGGCATGGCTGTTCACCGCGTCCGCCATATCTCCCATAAAACTCCATGGCTTCACCGCACGGATTCCCTCATCCATACATTCCTTCGCCACCCGCACCAGCTGTTCCTTTTCCGCAGTGGCAGCTCCTATGATAAACATGCGCGAGGAATCCGAAAAATATCCTTTATATATTGTAGAAACGTCCACATTCACGATATCCCCTTCCTTCAGAATGACGTCTTCTGATGGGATTCCATGGCATACCTGATCGTTAACGGAAGTGCAGACACTTTTGGGAAACCCTTCATATCCCAGCGGTGCGGGAATCGCATCATAGGCCCTCGTCTTTTCCTCCACAAGACGGTCAATTTCCGCGGTGCTCATACCCGGCCGGATATGCTTGGCCACATAATCCAGAACTGCCACATTGATCTTTCCGCTTTCCCGGATGCCGTCGATCTGCTCCTTTGTCTTAATCATGCTGTGATCCGGCACGATATGCCCTTCCAGCTCAAAGCTCCGGATTCTTTCATCTATCCTCATGTGACAGGCCTTGTATTTTCTTCCGCTGCCGCACCAGCATGGATCGTTTCTTTCTATTTTTTTGTGCATCATATTACCTCCTCTACGCTCTCTTGTACTGCTGTCTGACGCAAAAGAAACGCATCGTCACTCCTGTTCATACTCTCCGGCCTCAATTCTGGCCGCTTTTTCCTCCAGAAACATCCAGCGCTCCATTTTTTCATCCAAAAGCGCCGACGTCTCCTCTTTTTCCCTTGAAATCTGATTCAGCCTTACAAAATCGGTGGCGCTTTTCAGAATTTCCGCCTCCAGGCTCTCAATCTTTTCTTCCAGCCCGGCGATTTCTGCCTCTATGCTCTCATATTCCTTCTGCTCTGTGTAAGTGAATTTCAGCCTGCGGGGCGGCTTCTTCCACTCCGCTCTTTTTCCCGCTTCCGCCTCGTTAATTTTCTTTCCTGCTGTTTTTTTTGTCGCTGCATTTTCGTATTCGGCTTCCATGCTTTTGCGCAGCGCATAATCACTGTAACCGCCCTCATACTGACGCAGGCATCCTCCCTCCTCAAAGGTAAAAATCCTCTGCACACAACGATCCAGAAAATACCGGTCATGAGAAACGATGATCACGATTCCGTCAAAATGATCCAGATAGTCTTCCAGTACTGTCAACGTGGTGATATCCAGGTCATTGGTCGGCTCGTCCAAAATCAGCACGTTGGGCGCCTCCATCAACACTCTCAGCAGATTCAGCCGCCGCTTTTCTCCCCCGGAAAGCCTGCCGATCAGACTGTACTGGGCACTGCCTTCAGAAAGAAACCGTTCCAGCATCATGGAAGCGGAGACGCTTCCCTCTTCTGTCTGCACATATTCCGCCACATCCCGGATATAATCAATCACCCTCTGATTTGGGTCCATGTGCGTCACTTCCTGGGCATAATAACCGATCTTTACAGTCTGTCCCACGACAATCCTGCCGCCATCCGGCATGATCTGTCCGGTCAGAAGCTTCATCAGCGTCGTTTTGCCGCAGCCGTTTGGCCCGATGAAGCCCACGCGGTCATTTTTCAGGAAAATGTAAGAAAAATCCTCAATCAGCTTCCTTTCCCCGTAAGCTTTCGTAAGATCAAAAACCTCCACTGTCGTCCGCCCCAGACGGCTTGATACGCTGCCCAGTTCTACCTGCCCGTCTGTCACGGGTGCCTGACGGTTTTTCAATTCTTCATAGCGCTCCAGACGCGCCTTCTGCTTCGTGGAACGCGCCCGCGCGCCGCGCTGCACCCAGGCCAGTTCTGTGCGCAAAATGCTCTGGCGCTTGCGTTCGCTGGCTGCCAGCATATCCTCCCGCTGCGCCTTCAGTTCCAAAAAGCCGGAATAGTTCGATTCATAGGAATAAATCTTCCCTTTATCCACTTCCACGATCCGGTTGCATACACTGTCCAGAAAATACCGGTCATGGGTGACCATCACCAGAGCAGCCTTCCTGTTCTTGAGCTGTTCCTCCAGCCAGTCAGCCATTTCATTGTCCAGATGATTGGTCGGCTCGTCCAGAATCAGAATATCGGCTTCCTTCAGCAGAACACCGACCAGCGCCAGTCTCTTACGCTGGCCTCCGGACAGTTTTCCCGCCTTCTGCTCCAGATCGGTGATGCCCAGCCTTGTCAGCATCGTCTTCGCCCTCGTGGTCAGATCGGTCATATCCTCCTGTGCTGCATCATGTCCTGCCAGCACGCATTCCAGCGCGGTCAGTTCCGCATCAAAAAACGGATGCTGCGGCAGATAGGAAATCACCACATGATTGGCGGTCACTACCGTTCCTTCATCCGGCTCTTCCTGTCCTGCAATGATTTTTAACAGGGTGGATTTACCTGTTCCGTTGATACCGATGATTCCGACCTTCTCCCCCTCCTGCAGATAGAAGTCCGCCTGATCAAAAAGCAGGCGTTCCGTATATGATTTTGTAAGATGCTCAATCGAAAGTAAATTCATAAAATCTCCATATCCCGAAGTTTATCCCACAATTCTTCTCACCGTAATGATCGGCTTATAATTCGCGTATCCGTATTTGATTCCCGTGCGGGCCGTGCTGGCATGTACAATCCTGCCTCCTCCCAGATAGAGCGCCACATGTCCGGCATAACAGATGATGTCGCCGGGCTGGGCCTCCTCATAGGAAACCTCCCTGCCCGCGCTGCGCTGCCCTGTGGAGGTCCGCGGCAGACTGTATCCATACTGTTTATAAACAGACATGATAAACCCGGAGCAATCCGCCCCGTTCGTCAGACTGGTTCCTCCCAGAACATAGGGATTTCCCACAAACTGGCAGGCATACTGCGCAATATCGCTGCCCGTCGAGCCTGTCGCCGGAGGAACCGTTTTCAAACCCCCTCCCGATGAGCTGCTGCCCGAAGTGCTTCCTCCCGATGAGCTGCCGGACGACTTGCCCGATGAACTGCTGCCCGAAGTGCTGTTTGCCGCATTTTGCTCCTCCGCTGCCTTTCTGGCTGCCTCTTCGGCAGCTTTTCGCGCTTCCTCTTCCTTCCTGCGCCTCTCTTCTTCCGCTTTGATAATGGCGTTTTCCTCTTCCTGCAGCTGCTTTAACTCCGCGTTTTGCTGCTTGATCTGCGCTTTATACGCCGCCGCTTCCTGACGTACCCTGGCAATCTGAACATCATAGTCGGCCGACATCTCCCGCATCTCTTCCATCATTTCCTGCATGGCCGTCTCTTCCTCTTCCAGCTCGTATTTCTGCGTTTCCAGATCGCTCTTTTTCTCCTCCAGGTCGTTTTTTTTAATCTCCACCTCTTCCTTTATCGCAATATAACGGTTCAGCATCTTTTTATCATACTCATAAAGCTTTTCCACATAATTGGCCTGATTAAGCATATCGCTCCAGCTGGAGGCCTTTACCAGCAGCTCCATATAAGAGGTTTCTCCCTTCTCATACAGATATTTGATTCTGCGCTTCATGGACTGATACTGCTCTTCCTCCTGTGCCTTTGCCGCATCATAATCCTCCTGCGCCTGTTCAATCTGCACCTGCGTGTCCTCTATCTGCTCTTCCATCAGGCTGATGCTGGCGAGCACCTCCACCAACTGGGCATTCAGCGCATCGATCTCCTCCTGCAGCACCTCCTGCTCCTCCTGGAGATCCCCCAGGGTTCCCTGAATCTCATTATACTGCCTTTGAGTGGCCTGCTGCTCCTGGCGCTTTCGTTCCTGCTCCTGCTGCACCTCTTCCCGGGTTCTTTCCGCATATACCGGTTGTGCCGCCATCACAAAAGCCATAAAAAAGGCCGTAAGGCCTGTCAGTTTCTTCCGCATTCTTATCCCTCTTTTGTTCTCTATGCTAAAGTGCTACAGCTGTTCCCCCGGTGAGCAGCCGCATTCCCGCGTCATCCCCATCACAAAATCTTTCCTCACGCTCATAGTATACAATAAAAAACCGACAGGATAAACCCGAAAGTTTATCCCGCCGGAAAATTTTTTTCTGGCCCAACGCCGCTCTTACAACTCGCAGTTTTTCACGGTTCTGGGGAAAGGAAGCACATCCCGGATGTTGCCCATGCCGGTCAGATACATCACGCATCTCTCAAATCCCAGTCCAAAGCCCGCATGTCTCGCGGAGCCATATCTTCTCAGGTCCAGATAGAACTGGTAATCTTCTTTGTTCAGGCCAAGTTCATCCATACGCTGTTCCAGAAGTTCAAGATTGTCCTCTCTCTGGCTGCCTCCAATGATCTCACCGATGCCGGGAACGAGGCAATCCATCGCCGCCACCGTCTTGCCATCTTCATTGAGTTTCATATAAAATGCCTTGATTTCCTTCGGATAATCGGTTACAAATACCGGACGTTTGAATTCCTTCTCTGTCAGATAGCGCTCATGCTCTGTCTGCAGATCACAGCCCCAGTACACTTTATAATCAAATTCATCATTGTGCTGTTCAAGAATCCTGATCGCCTCTGTATAGGTCACATGCCCAAAGTCAGAATTCAGTACATGATCCAGACGCTCCAGCAGCCCCTTGTCCACAAAGCTGTTGAAAAATGCCATCTCCTCCGGCGCGTTTTCCAGCACGTAACGGATAATATACTTCAGCATGGATTCCGCCAGAATCATATCGTCCTTCAGATCCGCAAATGCGATTTCCGGCTCAATCATCCAAAACTCTGCCGCATGGCGGGTGGTATTGGAGTTCTCCGCCCGGAAGGTCGGTCCGAATGTGTAAATATTCTTAAAGGCCATCGCAAAGGTCTCGCCGTTTAACTGGCCGCTCACAGTCAGATTGGTGGGTTTGCAGAAGAAATCCTGTGAAAAGTCAACACTTCCATCCTCATTCTTCGGCACGTTGTTCAGATCCAGCGTCGTCACCTGGAACATCTCACCTGCGCCTTCACAGTCACTGCCCGTAATCAGCGGAGTATGCACATAGACAAATCCCCGCTCCTGGAAAAACTGGTGGATCGCATAAGCAATCAGAGAACGAACGCGGAATACCGCCTGAAACGTGTTGGTCCTCGGTCTCAAATGGGAAATCGTGCGCAGATACTCAAAACTGTGACGCTTTTTCTGCAAAGGATAATCCGGTCCGGACGTTCCCTCCACAAGCACCTCATCCGCCTGCATCTCAAACGGCTGCTTTGCGCCGGGCGTCTCCACAATCGTGCCGGTCACAATCACTGCCGCGCCAACGCCGATCTTCGCAGTCTCTCCATAGTTTTCCAGCTTATCCGCAGCGTAGACAACCTGCAGGGGTTCAAAAAAAGTGCCGTCATTGACAACCAGGAACCCAAAATTCTTGGAATCGCGGTTGCTTCTTACCCAGCCGCCCACTGTCACCTTCTGATCAATATATTTTTCTGTTTCTCTGAATAATTGTCTCACATTCGTCAGTTCCATGGTTTCACTCCTCACACTCTGCTGCCTCGCAGCATCTATTCCTCATAAAAATCAATCCGCTTCCGCAGTTGTCTCAGTTTCAGCAGTTTCCTCTGCAGCTGTGGATTCCGCCCCGGTTTCCTCTGCAGCTGCAGCAGAGCTCTCCTCTGCTTCAGCTTCCGGCTCATTCTGCGTCACCCTTGCCTGCTCCACCAGATAATCCGTCACCTTTTCCGTCGTAAGAAATTCGCGGTACCCTTTAATCTCGTCGCCCAGCGCTTCCTTATATGCATCTGTGGACTCATAACCGTATTCTGATGCGCTGTCCTCGATATCCTTCTCCACATCCTCATCGCTGACAGTCAGGCCTTCTCTTTCCGCGATCGCCTGCATCACAACAACCTGCTGCACGGCAACTTTTGCCGCCTCTTTCATTTCGGTCTCATTCTCCGCCACATACTCGTCCCAGGTCTGTCCCAGCAGGGTCTCAATATCCGCGCCATACATGCTGGCCATATAATACAGGTAGTTCTGATTGTTCACCAAAAGCCTGTCATAGTAGCGCTCGATCATCGCCTCCGGATCCGCCTTGAAATTCGCATTGGCATGCACCGCCTCCACCACGGCATTCTCCAGTTCAGACTCATACTCGCTCTGCGCCTGCTTCATATAATTATCGTACACATACTGGCGATATTCTTCGGCTGTCTTCACATCTTCCATTTCCAGCCCCGCCACAAATTCATCGTTAAACTCCGGCAGCTCCTGCTCATAAATCTTGTTCAGCGTGACGGTGAATACAACCTCTGCGCCTGCCAGATCGGTATTTCCGTAATTCTCCGGGAAGGTAAGATTCAGATCCTTTGTTTCTCCGATCTTCATGCCGACAACGCCGTCTTCAAAGCCATCAATAAAAGTATCAGAACCGATTTCCAGTTCATAATTGTCCGCTGTGCCGCCGTCAAAGGCCACTCCGTCCTTCTTTCCCACATAATTGATATCGGCCACATCACCCTCGGCCACCGCCCGGTCTGTCACTTCATTCCTGATTTTGTTATTGCTCAGAACCCGCTGAATGTAGTTCTCAACCTGTTCCTCACTCACAGTGGGCGCATCCAGTGTGATCTCAACACCTGCGTATTCTCCAAGCTCCACCAGATCATCCACATTCAGATTGTCCAGATATGCCTCATCGGAATACACCTTGACGCTCTCGGTCTCAAGGGTTTCGCTGCTTTCCTCTGTCGCCGCTGCAGTGCTCTCTGTGCTGCCGTTTTCCTCTCCGCAGCCAGCCAGCATCATCGCCGAAAGGGATGCTGCAGTAATTGCCATAACAAATTTTTTCATAATAAATTCTCCTCTTTTTTCATCCGGTCCGCTCCTGCAGGAACCATCGCATACGCTTCATTTTAGCACACTTTTTTCTGTCTTACAAGACCGGAGAAAGCAGTCTGCAGACCTGTTCCTTAAAACGCAGTCTCAGGGAACGCCCCCTGTACATATCCTTCGTGATCTGCGTGCTCAGCTTTAAATCCTCCTTAAAAATCCGCTCCATTTCCTGAGCCACCCCTTCGTCATAAATCATGGCATTCACCTCAAAATTCAGCGAAAAGCTGCGGATGTCCATATTGGCCGTGCCATAGCAGCACGCCTCACCGTCAATAGAAATTCCCTTGGAATGCAAAAAACCGTTATTATAGGTATAACAGTTTGCTCCCGCCATAATCAGCTCACCCACATAGGACATCGTCGCCCAATACACAAAGGGATGATCCGGCTTGCAGGGAATCATCACATTCACTTCCACGCCGGAATAGGCCGCCATGAGCAGCGCAGTCTGTATGGACTCATCCGGAATAAAATAGGGAGTCTGAATACAGATTCTGCTTTTTGCCTTATGGATCAGTCTCAGATAATTATCCCGGATATTCTGCATCGCAGAATCCGGTCCGCTGGAAATGATTTGTATCCTCACATCTCCATATTTTTCCTCAGGATAAACAAAATAATCCGGATTTGCGAAAAGATTTTCCTTGGCAGCATAATCCCAGTCCTGAATGTAGCGGACCAGCAGCCCCACCAGCGCGCTTCCCCTGATGCGCAGATGAGTATCCCTCCAGTGCCCGAATTTAGGATCCAGACCGATATACTCCTTCCCGATATTAAATCCGCCCACATAGCCCGTCTTTCCATCAATGATCGCGATTTTCCTGTGATTGCGGTAATTTACGCGCAGCTGCAGAAGGCCGAAAGGCGCCGGGAAGAAAACCGCCGTATGGATTCCCTCTTTCTCCAGCTCCTTCCAGAATTTCTTTCCCACGCTCCGACAGCCCATATCATCGTAAAGTATCCGCACTTCCACGCCCTGCGCCGCCTTTTCCGCCAGAACCTCTTTTATGCGGTTAAAAAGCACGTCATTTTTAATAATATAATACTGAAGGAAAATATAGCGTTCCGCATTCCGTATGTCCTCGATGAGCGCATCAAACTTGTCATTACCGTCCGTAAAAATTTTCACCTCATTGTCATTGGTGAATACCGCGCCCGCACTTTTCAAATTATAGAAAACCAGATCCGAAAACCCCTGTATCTCCGGGTTGGCCTCTTCCAGTTCCCGGCTGCGCACGCTGTATTCCTGTTTGCGCACCGCCTCATTGACCTGCTCTTCTATCCCCTTGAGCTTAAACATCTTGCGCTTATGCATATCCGTTCCGGCAAGAAGATAAAGTAAAAATCCGACACCGGGCAGCATGTTCAGTACAAGCAGCCATGCCCAGGCGGATTTTGGTTCTTTTCGCTGGAAAAAAATAATCACGATGGACAAAAAGAAGTTCAGCATGAGCATGTGCCGTCCGACAAAGAGCGCCGCCGTTATGGCATACTGCCTGCCAAGTTCAAGCATTTCCAACATTTCTTCCTCCCGTTTTGTTTTATTATCGTAACAGTTCAGCCTGCCTGAACTGTTACGTATTATAATGCATTCGCGGTCAAACTGCAATAAAACTCCTTGTCTAAACCATAAAATTCTGATAAAATATTTTGGTAAGCTGTGATCTGAACCTGCTGGCTCTCTTGCACAGCCATGCAATACCATCCAAGGAGGAACCCTCATTATGAATACCGTGACTTTGGTATTACTCATTGTTCTGGCCGTTCTGATCGTCGCCCTCGCAGTTCTTTATTTTCTCGGGAGAAAGGCTCAGAAGAAGCAGGCGGAGCAGGAACGTCAGCTGGAGGCCTACAAGCAGACCGTCACCATGCTGATTATCGATAAAAAGAGAATGAAGCTCAAAGATGCCGGCCTGCCTCAGGCGGTAATTGACGGCACGCCGAAGCTGATGCGCGGCTCCAAGCTTCCCATCGTCAAAGCCAAGATCGGTCCCCAGATCATGTCTCTTGTCTGCGACGAGAAAATTTTCGACATGGTGCCGGTGAAGAAGGAAGTCAAAGCTACTGTCAGCGGCATCTACTTAACCAGCGTAAAGGGACTGCGCGGCAGTCTTCCCCAGCCTGAGAATGCGAAGAAGAAGGGCTGGTTTAAGCGCAATGTTGAGAAGCTTCAGGAGAAGGCCGGCGCAAAGCCGATTAAATAAGCGCAGGAGCAGCAGCGCTTCACCGCTGATCGGCCGTTACGAAACAAACCAGGGTGCGGGATTACCGCACCCTTTCTTTTCTTCATATCCTGGGCAAAGCACCGCAATATCTGTCCTTCACTTCCCGGCCGCTCCTGCTCATTCCTCTTCCGTTTCCTCTATCAGGCGCATTCCCGCGGTCTCCGTAACGGGCAGGGAAAAAATGATGGACTTTGCCTTACTCTCCAGCCCGGCCTTATCCATGATCGCTTTCATGATCGCGTTCTTGCCTTCCCGGCGGGTCACCATAAAGATCATCTCTTTTTCGGTCGCAATGGAAACGCCCAGAAACTTCTCCGCCTTTTCCGCTCCGGTTCCCTTCGCGTGAATGACCGTTCCGCCTGCCGCATTGGCCTCTCTGGCCGCATCCATGATCATTTCCGTATATCCCTGATTTGCAATTACCACAAGAAGCTCATACTTTGTATCCTTCAAGGTGCTTTCCTCTCCTTTTTCAAATTCACGGCCCTCCGTCAGAAACCTGAGCTGCCTTTTTCCGCCAATGCTGCTCATCGGTATGATGAATGCAATTCCGGTACCCGGGATATCGATCTTCATCTGCTTCTGCAGGCCGCTTCTGATCTTCTTCCACTCATCATCCGTCACAAAACCGAAAAGAATCGCCTTTTCCGCCGCCTCCAGCCCAAAGGAATCCAGCACCTCCGATGCGGCCGTACCCCTTCCAAACGTCAGCAGCGTCACAGTCACCCCATAGTCTTTATAAAAAGCCAGAAACCTGCGGGTCTGATTCCGGTCGCAGATCGTTGTCATCAGACATAATTCACTCATAGAAACCTCTCAATCCCTTACAACTCGATGATTGCATCCTCTTGCAGCATATCGAAATCCATACCCTGCAGCTGCATGCCAACCGCCTTTTTCCTGCGCTTTCCTGCCAGCTGCGTCGCCAGTCCCATCACCTGAATCGTGATCAGCGGCGTCATCGCCACCATTGCAACCACACCAAAGGCGTCCGTCACAATATTGCCGCCCAACGCTGCACAGGCTCCCTGCGCCAGTGGAAGAAGAAATGCCGCCGTCATCGGACCGGAGGCCACGCCGCCGGAGTCAAAGGCGATGGCGGTATAAATCCTGGGCACCAAGAAGGAAACTCCCAGTGCGATCGCATAGCCCGGAACCAGAAACCACAAAATGGAAATTCCGGTCAGCACTCTCACCATGGCCAGCCCCAGAGAGATAGATACGCCCACCGAAAGCCCGGTTCCCATCGCCTTGGCCGAAATCGCTCCGTCCGTGATCTCCTCAACCTGCTTGTTGAGCACATAAACGGCAGGCTCCGCCTTTACAATGAAGTAACCGATCAGCATGGCGATCGGGATCAGGATTCCCGGATGCCCCTTTCCGGCCAGAACCTGACCGAGATAATTGCCGGCAGGCATAAATCCCACATTGGCTCCGGTCAGAAACAGCACCAGCCCCACATATGTATACACAAGACCTACCAGGATCTTTATCATTTTTCTCTTTGAAAGCTTCAAAACCAGTACCTGGAATACCATAAAGAATAAAAAGATCGGCAGCAGGGAAACGGCGATCTCTTTCATATAAGTGGGAACCTCAACGGAAAAGAGCCTCCACAGCTCCCTGGAATTCTCCACATTCGGAATTGTGGCAGCCACATAAGCGCCCTCCTGCGGATTATAGATCATTCCCAGAATCATTACCGCCACAATCGGGCCGACCGAGCAGAGTGCGACCAGACCGAAACTGTCATCCGCCGCATGCCGGTCGCTTCGGATTGCAGAAACACCGACGCCCAGCGCCATGATGAAGGGAACCGTCATGGGACCCGTGGTCACGCCGCCGGAATCGAAAGCAACGCTCAAAAAATCCTTCGGCACGAAAATCGCAAGGATGAATACCACCGCATAAAAAATCAGAAGCAGCGGAGGCAGTGGGACTCCGAACAGCATACGCAGCAGCGCAACCACCAGAAATACGCCGACCCCTGCCGCCACGGATAAAATCAGGATCATGCTGGGTACTGCCGGCACCTGTCCTGCCAGCACCTGCAAATCCGGTTCAGAAATCGTGACAATAAATCCCAGCAGAAATGCCAGAAATACGATGAGTCCCAGATTCCGGCTCTTCGTCAGACAGCTTCCCACTCTTTCGCCCATGGGCGTCATGGACATCTCCGCACCCAGAGTAAAAAACATCATCCCCACTAAAATGAGTACTGCTCCCATGAGAAAACAGAGCAGAATGCTGGGAGAAATCGGCGCTATGGAAAAACACAGCACCAACACGATCGCCATGATGGGCAGCACTGCCGCGACCGCTTCATGCCACTTTTCTTTCAACTTCTTTGTAATACCCAAACTCTCTTCACCAAATACCTTTCCCGGCTCTTGACCTCTTTTTATTCAGTATAACACAAATTATTCGCAGGCTGGCTTATTTTTGTGTTAAGAAACCGTTAAATTCTAAGAAACAATCCATAAAGCCGCCTTCAGGGGACTCACACCGATTACCGGTCACGGGACGAACGGTATGCTCACACCGGGCTGCAAAAGCTCACCGTTTCCAGCAAATGCAGATCATACCTTTTTGCCATTTCCTCCGCAATGCGCAAAGCCTCCGGATTCCATACCGCCGCCGGACAATGGGCATCTGCACCGAACACTGTGCTGCAGCCCTCCTCTCCGGCAATTTTCCAGAACCGTTCATCCGGATAATGTCTTGTGTCCTGAATGCCCAGAAAATTAATTTCCAGCGGCACCTCCAGCTGCTTCGCGCGGCGGCAGACCCTGCGCATCTGTTCCTCATACACGTCCGCCGCTCCCGTAAAATGCAAGAGATCCGGATGCGCCAGATAAGTGAAAAATCCTGTTTCCATCGCCTCGATCACCTGCGAACAATAACGTTTCAAAACCTGTGCATCCGCCGTCGCATTGCCCGCGTAGATCTCCCCGATCTCATTACCCAGAAAATGCTGCGCCAACAAAAAATATTCCACCGGATAATCCCTGACGGCTTCCTGCAGCTTCTGAAAATACGCGGGATAATACTCTGCCTCCAGTCCGAGATGAATTTCGATGTCATCCCGGTATTCTTCCTTCAGATTCAGCACAGTCTCCACGTAGTCCTCCAACTGATCCAGCCCCATCCGGATGCGGGAGCTATAGCCCTCCGGATAGGGATAGGGTGTGTGATCCGAAAATCCCAGGATCTGCAGACCTCCCTCTATCGCCCGTTCCACATATTCCCGTTCTTTTCCCACAGCGTGCATACACCGCCATGTATGTGTATGATAATTTGCCTTCATTGTTCCTTCCTTCTCAGCAATCCCTTTCATAAATCCGATGGGAAACTTCCTTTCCATCCTTCCAGACAATATCAACCGCTTTCTTTCCCTTCAGCGCCAGGCCCTTAACCCAGCCCTGTGCAAACTGCTTAGGAAGGGCGGGGAGAATGCTGATTTTCCCGTTGCGGTCCTGCACCAGCATGTTGGCGATTCCCGCTATGCCGCCAAAATTGCCGTCGATCTGAAAAGGCGGATGCCCGTCCCAGAGGTTGGAATAGGTAGAACGGCACAGCAGGGTTCGCAGATACTCATACGACCGTTCCGCATCCTTTAATACCGCAAACAGGTTGATGATCCAGGCGCAGCTCCACCCCGTATGCCCGCCGCCGTTTTTCAGCCGGTGCTCCAGTGAAATCCGGCAGGCCTCTGCCAGCTTTTCATCCCGTGCGAAAATCTCCGACGGAAACAGCCCATAGAGATGGGAAATATGGCGGTGTCCCGGTTCCGGTTCCTCATATTCCTCATGCCACTCCAAAAGCTGCCCGAAGCTGCCGGTCCGGAAAGGCGCCAGCCTTTCCAGCTTCTCTTTCACTTCACCGATCAGCTCCTCATCTTTTCCCAATTCCTGACAGACTGCCAGATAATTTTCAAAAACTTCCCGCACGATCGTCATATCCATGGTGGAAGCACAGGTCACACAGCTGGTCCGTCCATCCGGCAGAAGAAAACGGTTTTCCGGAGACGTGGAGGGGCAGGTCACGTATGCGCCTTCCTGCTCCACCAGCCAGTCGCAGAAAAACAGCGCCGCCTCACGGATGATGGGAAAAGCAATGTTTTCCAAATATTCCCGGTCCTGCTCATACTCATAGGCCCGGTAAAGCTCCTGCGTCAGCCAGCCGCCTCCCATGGTCCAGTAAGCCCAGGTCACGCTGCCGTCATCCCCCTTTGTCTGATCCGGCGTAAGCCCCACCGGATTTGTATTGCACCAGTAATCCAGATTGTGATGCACCACAAAGCCCCGGCAGTGATAGTTGACCGCCGCCGTCTTTTTGCCCTCCTCACATGCTCTGTTCACAAGGGTAAAATAGGGTTCCAGACATTCCGGAAGCCGACAACTCAATGCAGGCCAATAGTTCATCTGTGTGTTGATATTCACAGTAAAATTGCTGCTCCAGGGCGCCCGAAGCTCCCAGCTCCAGATCCCCTGCAGATTCGCCGGAAGGCTTCCGGGCCTTGAAGAAGCGATCAGAAGGTATCTGCCAAACTGAAAATAAAGCGCATATAAGCCGTTATCCTCTTTTCCCTGCTTCAGATTTTCCAGCCGTTCATCCGTGGGCAGCCCGGACTGCTCGCCCAGATACAGCTCCACCCTTTTATAGAGCTTTTGATAATCGCAGACATGTTCCTCTAAAAGCTTCTCATATCCATCCGACGTCACCGGAAGCTGCAGTTTGGCCTCCTTCACGGCGGAAATCATCAGCACGCACTCGGAAGCGCCCGTCACCTTCACACAGCCCTCCGACGCCTCAGCCAGTCCATCACACTTCAAAATGCGGATGTCCGCCCAAAAATCCATCCCTCTCGTCCCCTGAATGACGGAGTCCTCCTTCAGAGGAACATAGGAAGGGTCCATATGTTCCGGACATTTGCCGCTGATATGTAAGCCCTCTCCATCCGCTTTTACCTCATGCCTGAGCATGGAAGAAAAGGACAGCTCCATCCGTATCGCAGCCGCAGCCGCATGCAGGCGCACGAAAATTGCCCTAGCCGGATAACTTGCGAAATACTCCCGGCTGAAGTGAACGCCGTTTTGCGTATAAGACACCGTTGCAACTGCGCGCTCCAGATCCAGCAGGCGCACATAATCCTCTGCCTCTTTGTCTTCCTCAAAGCGCATGCTCAGATTCCCCAGCGGCAGATAGGATTCGTTGTATTCTCCCAACATCGTATCCTGAATCAGCTTTTCCGCCTCTGCATTCCTGCCCGCAAAAACGAGTTCTCTCACCTTTTCCAGGCTTTCAAAAGCGGCCGGATTATTCTTATCCTTATAATAACCGGACCAGAGGCTTTCCTCGTTCAGCCCCAGCACCTCTTCCGAAACGCCGCCCAGAATCATCGCTCCCAGGCTTCCGTTGCCGATGGGAAGACACTCCTCCCATTTCGTTCCCGGCTTATGATATTTCAGTTTCATTTCATTCATCTTCATGTCCCCCTGTTTTGATTGCCCACCGCATCTTGGTAGAATGGGCGCGGCTGTTTCTGAAACATTCCTCCGCCGAAGGGCGGATCACGTCTCTGGCAATTTCTTCATAAATTCCTTCCCGGTAAAACTGCTTAAAGGCCTGCTTCACGATCCGGTCCTCCCCGGAATGGAAGGTCAAAACCGCAACACGGCCTCCCGGAGCCAGTACCCCGGGCAGCTTTTCCATGAAGGTCTCCAGCACCTCATATTCGCTGTTCACATCGATGCGCAGGGCCTGAAAGGTTCTCTGGCAGGATTTTTTTACCGCTTCCTTTTTTCCTTCCTCCGGCAAAAATGCGAGCGCTTCTTCAATCACTTGCTTTAACTGCCCGGTCGTTTCGAGCTTTCGCCCCTTCTTCCTGGCAGTCATGACCGCCCTGGAAATCTCTGCCGCATAGGGCTCGTCCGCATTGGCGATGAGCATTCCCTCCAGCTCCTCCCGCCTCACTTCCTTCAGCCTCTGCGCCGCAGAAATCCCTTTCTGCGGGTTGAGCCGCAGATCCAGCGGCCCGTCATATTTCACGGAAAAGCCCCGCTGCGGATTGTCGATCTGCATAGAGGAAAGTCCCAGATCCGCCAGCACAAAATCAAACAGGCCTGCCTCGGCAGCAATCTCGTCCACGTTCGCGAAGTTCAGCAGCCGGACTGTCAGAATCTTGGGCCCATATCCCTGCTTTTCCAGCCGCTGCTTCGTCTTAACCGATTCAATGGGATCCGCATCCAGAGCATAAAGATGCCCCTTCCCGTTCAGGCGCTGCAGCATTTCTTTTGTATGTCCGCCATACCCGAGCGTTGCATCCAGCCCTTTCTGTCCGGGCTGTATCTGCAGAAAATCCATAATCTCCTTAACCATGATCGGGATATGCATGCCGGCCGGCGTGCTGCCCTTGGAAATGACCTTCGCCACCGTTTCCGCATACTTTTCCGGATTCAATTCCTTGTATTTTTCTTCAAATTTCTTCGGATGCGTCCCCGAATAGCGGACGCGCCGCTTATGTTTTGTCTCCTGCTGTTCCATTCCGCCCCTCTTTCCAAAAACTGATCTGACTGTATTTCTCCCTTCAGAATAACATATCTGCTGTCCGGCGGCAATCTTTGAATCAAAAAGCGGCATTCCACCTCTTTCGGAAACGCCGCCCTTAAAAACAATACGAGAACTTCTGCTGAAAGTTTCTATTTTTTCTTCTGTTCAAATTCCCTGCAGATCCTGCCCACAACCCCGGACAAAGCCCACAGCGCCAGAGCATTTGGAATGACCATCAGTCCGTTAAAAAAGTCCGACAGTGACCATACCAGATCCACTTTCAGGGTGGAGCCCACCACGATGAATATCACTACAATGACAGAATAAAGCTTCACCGCTTTTTCCCCGAAAAGATATTTTACGTTGATAGAGCCAAAAAAATGCCATCCGATGATCGTAGATGCCGCAAAAAACAGCAGGCAGGCCGCCACGAAAATATCTCCGAAGCTTCCGAAGCTGGTGGAAAATGCCGCCTGTGTCAGGGCGATGCCATTCTTCCCGCTGTCCAGCACATCCGTGGTCAGCACGGAAAACACCGTCAGATTCAGAATGATAAATGTATCAATGAATACGCTGATCATCGCCGCCAGCCCCTGCTCATGGGGATTTTTCGCCGTCGCTCTGGCGTGCGCGTGAGGGGTCGAGCCCATGCCGGCCTCATTGGAAAACAGGCCCCGGGCCACACCGTAGCGGATTGCCTCCCGCACTGTGATTCCCGCCGCTCCGCCAAGAATCGCCTTCGGAGAAAAAGCGCCCGCAAAAATCATCCGAAACGCCGCCGGAACCGCTGTGATGTGAAGGCCGATCAGAATGAGACTGCCCACAATGTACACGCCCGCCATGATGGGCACAATCTTTTCCACCACGCTGGCCAGACGCTTCGTGCCGCCCAGAAAAACAAACGCCGCAAAGGCTGCCACCACTATGCCCACTGCAATCGGAGGCACATTTAAATTTCTCGCCTCAAATACCTCCAAAAAAGCTGCGCCGATGGAATTGGACTGCACCATATTCCCCATAAAACCCAGTGCCAGAATGATGAACACTGCGAAACAGCCGGCCAGCACCTTTCCGAATGTCCCCTTGAAAGCCCTGCGAATGTAATAAATGGGACCGCCGGTGACTTCTCCGTTTTCCACAGTCTTATATTCCTGTGCCAGAGATGCTTCCGCATAGATGGTCGCCATGCCGAAAAATGCGGATAGCCACATCCAGAAAATGGCGCCCGGGCCGCCGCCGATCAGCGCAGTGGCCGCGCCGGTCAGGTTGCCGGTTCCAACCTGCGCCGCGATCGCCGTAGCGATAGACTGAAACGGAGTCATCTCTCCGTTTTCGCCCTTTTCACCCTTTAAGCTGAAATGGCCGAATACCAGCTTCATGCCTTCGCCGAACTTTCTCACCTGAATGAATTTCAGCCTGAAAGTATAAAAAATGCCGGTTCCGCAAAGCATGACAATCAGCACTGTATTCCACAGCACATCGTTGGCGGAATCGACCCAGTTTAATAAAGCATCCATATTTTCTCTCTCCCTCTGTTGGTATTTTCCTCCAGAGAGACGAACATTTGCCCTGTCCTTTTGCCTGAGAGATCGGCGGATAGACCGCTTAACACCTTCGGCGCTCCCATGACCCGCCCCTGTATGCAGGCCGGCGATCGGCAATGATACGCTGCCAGGCATCTTCCTGTCATCAGATGTCGGCACCGGAAATCATCCATCGCAGAGAGACTCTCCAGAGTGCCCGGCCTTTTGCCGGAACATGTCGGCGTTCCGCTCTTTGGCGCGCCGCAATGAATACTATACCACACTTCCCCTTTGTATGCAACATGAAAATATATGTTTTTTCTCCGCGGACACGATCCGTCCGGTAAGCGGCATTTTCGGCAGGATTCGAACAGCAAACGCCCTGGTAAAGAGCCGTCAATATATACAAAAGCCCCAAAACGACACTCCCTTCGGATTCGTTTTAGGGCTTTTTTCATTTCAGTTTCAGGCTGCGGTTACTCCGCCTTTTCCTCACAGCAGCACGCATCGGCCTCCTCTGCACAGCTACAGGGCTCTGCATCACTCTCAGCCGCACAGGATTCTGCAGCCTCATCGCAGGCACAGGACTCTTCTGCCGCGTCCTCGCCGCATTCACATGCAGCGGATTCCTCTGCGCTCTCCTCTGCTTCCATCTTCGCGCCGCACTTCGGGCAGAATGCGAAAGAATTATCAACCTCCGCATGACATCCGGGACACTCCCTGGTTCCCTTCAAATCTGCGATCTGCTTTTTAATTCTGCCGATTTCCACATAAGCGTCCGTGATCAGATCAAATTCCGCTTCCAGCCCGGAATGATCCTGATCTTTCTCATTGAGATATACCTTTTCGCCGATGATCTGATAATAGGTTTTGATCTTTCCCTCCAGCTGGCCAACCTGGGAATTTAACTTCGCCAGATCTGCCACATCCTTTGCCTTCTGCGCTGCAACCTTGCTCTTCGCGCTGATTGTTCCTCCCACTCTTTCAAAAAAATCCATTTCGTACCCCTTTCCGGCATTTGCCCTGTTTTATTTTTTGCTCATCTCCATCAGTTTCGCACGCATGGCGTCTTCAATCTGCAGAAGCTCTGCCTCCGCCTCCTTACGCTTGTTGCGCCCTTCTTCCTGAATGTGCATCACTTCATCCAGCGTCGAGATCAGCGTCTCATTGGTTTGCTTTAAGGTTTCAATATCCACAATGCCCCGCTCAGATTCTTTTGCAGTCTCAACGGTAGCAATCTTTAAGGTCTCCGCATTCTTCTTGAGCAGCTCGTTGGTCATATCCGTCACTTCCCGCTGCGCCTTGGCCGCCTGCGCAGAATGGCTCACACCGATCGCCAGCACCATCTGACTCTTCCACAGCGGAATCGTGTTCACCAGAGTGGACTGAATCTTCTCCGACATCACGGTGTCATTGCTCTGAATCAGGCGGATCTGGGGTGCCATCTGCATGGCAACTGTCCGGGTCAGTTCAAGATCATAGACCTTCTTCTCAAAACGGTTGCACAGCTCCGCCATATCCTTTGCCTTCTGGGTGTCCTCCGGCAGGCCGCTTTCCTCCGCGCGCTTTAACAGTTCAGGCAGCTCCTTCGTGCGCACTTCCTCCAGCTTCTGCTTTCCGGCCAGAATGTACATGGACAATTCCTTATAATAATTTAAGTTGAGCTGATACATCTGATCCAGCATGGCTGCATCCTTCAAAAGCTGAATCTGATGTCCTTCAAGCACCTTGCAGATGCGGTCCACATTCACTTCTGCCTTGGCGTATCTCGCCTTCATATTCTCCAGCCTGTTCGCATTTTTCTTGAAAAGCCCAAGAAAGCCCTTCTCCTCTTCCTCATCGTCGATGCTCTTTAATTCGGATACCACTGCTGCCAGTTCATCGCCGATCACGCCCAGATCCTTAGTGCGCACATTACCCAGCGCAGTCTCCGAAAAATCTGCGATCTTCTTCTGGGAACTGGCTCCGTACTGCAGCACCATCTGGGAATTGGTAATATCAATCTGCTTGACAAACTCATCCACCTGACGCTGCTCCGCCGGCGTGAGAATCTCCTTTAACTTTTCCTTTTCATCCACCGCAGGCTGCGTTTCCTGCGCTGCGGGCGCAACCTCTTCCTTCTCCTGTGCAAACGGTGTCAGCGTCAGCGTAGGCGCCTCTTTCAACATTGATTCCAGATCCTGACTCATTTACTGTTCCCCCTCTTCTTTATCCTTATCATTGACTGAAAATTCACTCTTCATATAGCCGTCCTGAGCCAGCACGGTCTTTAATACCTTCGCGTCCGCCGCCGCCTCAAAGGCTGCATCCTGATACATATCATCCAGCAGCTTCTCAAACGCCTGATTGATGGTATCCATCGTCTTTTCGATTTCCGCCTTGGCAGTCATGATGTTATCACCCTGAATGCCCGCCTTATCAAAATCCGCATAGGATTCCACCAGCTTCACTGTAGTGGGCAGATAATAGTCCATGAATTTGCGCATCTGCGGGCATTTTTCCGGATGCTCCTTGAGCACCATAAAGATCCGCTGCAGCAGGTAATCCAGCTGGTACAGCCTGTTGGAAATCACCTCGCCCGGAATCTGGACATTCAGCTGCCGGAGCCTCTCCATATAGGCGCGTCCTTCCTTCTCGATCTGCTGCTCCGCAGTCAGATCTGTTCCCTCATCCGCTGTCTCTGCCTGCTCATTCTCTTCCAGCTGCTTTTTGCTCTCCCATTCCTTCTGGGTCAAAAGATACTGATCCCAGGTCTTATCATCCAGAACCAAAACCTTCTCCCGGGCATCCATATGCCCCTCCGGGAAAATTCCCGCATTCAGCATGGCGCGCACATCTTTGCGCACCCTGCGCACGCTCTGCCCTGTTCTCGCCGCCAGATCCTCTATTTCCATATACATCTTCTCTTTTGCCAGCTTCAGATAGCGTTCTGCCCGCTTCAGACGGGCCTGCAGTCCGCAGCCCTTTCCCAGCAGTCCGGCACAGGCTGCTGTGAGCAATCCAAATACCGCTGCCAGACCTCCTGCCGGCGCTTCTCCCACTAAAATCAGCACCAGCAAAAACGAAAGCGCAAGAAATCCGAAGGTGCCCACTCCGATCGCTCCGAAAACGGTGCATAAAATGCCCGCGACCTTTCCGTTTTTCCTGAAATAATTGGAGGGCAGTTCCGTCCTGACGCTGCGCTGCGCCGGCACATAAGCCTTCTCCTCCTGCGCACGTTTCCTGCTGTCAGCCTCCCGTCTCTGTGTCCGCTCACTGGAATAGATCGTTTTGCGGGGATAGCTTCCATTCCTGCTGCGGTATCTGGAGGCATAATCTGTCTCCTCAGCTCCATTCCCCGCAGCTGCATCATTCTGCTCTGCTTCCCGCCAGCTGCTGTCTGCGGAACGGTTGATCCTGTCATGAGCATAGTTCACCTGCCTGCGCACTTCCTCCAGCGCGCCGCCCACGGTATCATTCACTATTCCGTTAATCTGCCCGAAGTCCCCGGTCTCCATCGCATCCTGTATGGCATCGCGTATTCTTTCCCCGATAGCGGAGAAATCCTGTTTATCACTCATCATCCAGCCTCTGGGCATGAATCCCTCTTCTCGGGCACATGCCGCTTCATTATGTGCATTTTAATCCTTTATCGTAGCATAGCACAAATCACAGGTATTGTAAAATCAAACCGCCGCAATTTCATAAAATATTCAGGAATTGGAGTAACAGTTCAGATTTGTCTGAACTGTTACAAATTCACCGCCGCTATTCCTCTCTGTCTGGCTTCCACCACGATGTGACAATCCGCCACATACTGATAATCAGCCTCCAGAGCGTAATCCACTTCCAGCCTGATCTCCTGCTCCTTCACCCTGCATTCCACCCTGCCGGTGTCCAGCCCGATCATGATCGTTCCAAAGGGCGTCTGATAGCTGCTCAGATTCTTCTTTCCGGCCGAAAAAATCATCTGCGCATGCAGAAGTCCCCGTCTGGTCAGCGTCAGCTCGCCTTCTTTGAAACGAAGCACATTTTTTACCGGCTCCCGGAAACCTTCCATATATTCATCAAAGAGCAGGAAATGACTCCCGTTCCGGAAAAAATATTCTCCCTGCTGCACGGTTTCAATGTCATCCTCCTCATGATCTTCCATGAACTGAAGGCCCCGGATAGAAATCATCACATCCTTTGTCATCCTCAATATTCCTCAATGTTAACTATTTTCGCGCTCAAAATTCCATATTTGATGATGGAATTGGCAAAATGAATGAACTGCTCCGCACCGTCGCTGACGAAGAACTGATATTTATTCGTTCCAAGTCCGGGCGGCACCGGATTGAACAGTCCTTTTTCCATCAGCAGTTCCTTCAGTTCCCGCGCCGTCTCATAGGCCGGATTTACCAGCGTCACATGGTCTCCCATGATCCTGCCCACCGTAGAACGGATCAGCGGATAATGAGTACAGCCCAAAATCAGCGTATCGATATCAATATCGATCAGTTCACTCAAATAGCGCATGGCAATTTCATCCGTCACCGGATCCTGCCACAAGCCCTCTTCCACCAGCGATACGAAGAGCGGACAGGCCTTTCCGATCACATCCACTGCCGGATTGATCTGTCTGATATATGTAGTATAAATATCGCTTCCTATCGTCGCCCGCGTTCCGATCACGCCGATGCGTCCGTTTTTAGTAGCTTCTACGGCGACCTTCGCGCCGGGCCGCACCACGCCGATAATCGGGACGTCGATCTCCTTTTCCAGTTCGTCCAGCGCATAGGCGCTGGCCGTATTGCATGCCACCACAATCGCCTTTACCTGCATGGTCTGCAAAAAACGGACGATCTGTCTGGAATAACGGGTAACCGTTTCTTTGGACTTGCTGCCATAGGGCACTCTCGCAGTATCCCCAAAATACACGATTTTTTCATTGGGAATCTGCCGCATGATCTCCCTTACTACGGTCAGCCCTCCCACGCCGGAATCAAAAACACCGATCGGCATTTCCAGCTTTTCTCTATTCTCCACCAAATTCATAGGTTTCATTCTCTCCGAACCAATTCTCAATTTCTTCCAGGAGCCGGAAGCGGATCTTAACCTCTCCCCGCTCTGCCGTAAGTATATGTTCATAATCTGCGGGACAGTCCTTTAATACCTCATGTCCGTTCCCAAAGACATGATACATATCCTCCGTCAAGGCATACTGTGGATATATTATCCCCCAGAACATCATAATTGTCAAAAATAAAATACCGGCACGCAAATGTTTTTCCATTTTTCATGCTCCTTTCAAAACTCTCTGTCAGTTCAGAGCATAACCGGTTTGCGTGCCATCTATTCTGTCCTATTTTCTTTTTCTGTCCGAAATCATCTGAATCACAGCTTTTTCCTGGTTGTCGATATGAACCCTGATCGCCCTGGCCCCGGCCTCTTTATCCCTGTCCCGGATCGCCTCATAGATCTGGCGGTGTTCCTGAATCAGCCGGTCATAATGGGTCTCTTCCTTCACATATTCCAGCCGGTAACGATACATCTGCTGGGAAACATTGCCGATCATCTGTACCAGCCGTTCATTCCCGCTGGCTGTCAGGATAATATCGTGCAGGGCCACATCCGCGCGCGCCACCTGATTTGCATTTCCCTTTTTTGTCTCCGCTTCAAAATGATCGCATGCCTGTTTCAACTGCTTTAATTCTTCCTGCGTAATCCGGTCACAGGCCAGCTCCACGGCCAGCGCATCCAGTGCGCTGCGCACCTCCAGCACATCCCGCAGATTTTTTTCCGTAATCTGAGCCACCTCGGCCCCACGGCGCGGAATCATCGTCACAAGCCCTTCCAGCTCCAGCTTGCGGATCGCCTCCCGGATGGGCGTTCTGGATACTCCCAGCTTATCCGCCAGATGAATTTCCATCAGGCGCTCGCCCGGTTTTAACTCCCCTGTTAAAATGCTCTGGCGCAGCGTATTGAACACCACATCCCGCAGCGGCAGATATTCATTTCCACTCTCTTTTCCAAATTCGTTCATTCCGCTATTTGCTCCCATTCGTAAAGCCGGTCAGGTAGACCTGATCCGTAAACCCTCTGTTTTTCATGGCTTCATATGCCGCCTGCGCTGTCTTTTTCTCTTCAAAAACGCCGAATACGGTCGGCCCGCTGCCGCTCATGAGCGCATTCAGGGCGCCCTGCTCCTTCAAAAATGCCTTCATCTCCTCTATGACCGGATAATGCTTTACCGTCACCGTCTCCAGCACGTTCTCCATCCGTCCGGTAATTCCCTTCAGGTCTCCCTGCAGGATGCTTTCCACCATACCGTCAATGTCCGGATGCCGGGTCAGCCTGTTGGCATGCAGATTCTCATATACGAACTTCGTGGACACGTTGATGTCAGGCTTAGCCACCACCAGAAATGCTTCCGGCACGTCCGGCAGCTTCGTCAGCACTTCACCGATTCCCTCAGACAGCGCCGTGCCCCCCATCAGGCAATAGGGAACATCCGCTCCGATTTTCACCCCCAGCCGCTGCTTCTCTTCCAATGTCAGGCCCAGGCCAAACAGCTGATCCATGCCATGAATGGTGGCCGCAGCGTCCGTGCTGCCCCCTGCCATCCCGGCCGCGATGGGAATATTCTTCTCCAGACTCACAAAAACCCCTTCCCGGATTCCGAACGTTTCCTTCATCAGCTTTGCCGCCTTATAAATCAGATTATGTTCATCCGCCGGAAGCTCCTCACGGTTCGTCGCCACGCGGATAACATCCTCCTCCTGCCTCACAAATTCCAGCCTGTCACAAATGTCCACCGTCTGCATCACCATTTTCACTTCGTGATAACCGTCCTCCCGGCGGCGCAGCACATCCAGGCCCAGATTGATCTTGGCCATGGCATTTAAACTTAACCTCTCCATCTTCCCCTCCCTGTCAGAGCAATTTTCTTCCATTTATTCCCATTTTGCATTTTGTATACACTAATTGTACTTATTTTAGTACAATCCGGTATGCTTTGTCAATGATTATGTGAGGGTATCCATGATCTTTAAAGCGGCTGAAATGCTGATAAATGCCGTTCTGCTTTATACTCCGTGCACTCCCCTTATTCCAGCTGCCGCTCCAGCTCCTGTAAGCATTGTTCCATATTGCTGCTGCGGACATACAAAATTTTCTGTTCCCGGCTTCTGCAGGCAAGAATATTATCATAGCAGGCGCGAGACAATACCTGTATATTGCACACAATATACTTCTTTCCGCCAAAATGCTCCGGCGCAATATTCCTCTGCGTTCCACAGACAAACTGCCAGTTCGGGAAAAGCTCCTTAAGCCTGTACTGCCAGCCCTCATGGCCGCCCACCACGATCACATTCCGTTCCCTCCACTCCCGATACTGCCGTCCGCTCTTTGCTGCATCAGTCTGTATCGCGTATCTTTCGCCCGTTCCAAATACATAAGAACGTAATTCCGACAATTCCTGTTTCTGCGCTTCTATCGTTTCGCTTTCCTGCCGTATCTGATCCCGAAGGGCTGCCTGCGTCTTTTCCATAGCGCGGATTTTTCTGGCCTGCAGGCGTTTTTGCGCCTGCAGTATCCCGATCTTCTCTCTTTGCTGCTGATTGATTTTGAAAAGGGATTCCCTCTCCCGATCATAAATATGCTCCGGAATGTCATGGTTTCCCAAAGTTCTTCCCATACTTAACCCCATATGCGCTCCTCCTGAATTTGAATTGAAATGATGAAAATGAATGTGATGATTGTAAGCGTGGGCGGCACTGCCCTGATTTGCGTCTGCAATCTGAAATGTGCGCATAATCTTCATGCGCAGCAAGAATCAAAGAAATTTTTGATACCATCAGGATACCGCTGCGGCAGTTCCCTGTCAATACTGTATTATCCGGAAGCAAAAACGGCGTTACAGAGCAAAAGACCGCTGCAGCGCAATCACTTCCCCGCCGCAGCAGCCCTTATCAAATCCGACTGTCCTCCAAAAACGTCCTGCCTTTTTCCTTCCGTAAAGAAATCGTCCTCTCAATCTCTGTCCAGAACAACGCCCTGTCCTCTGAGCACATCCTGCAGTTTATGCACATCCAGCTTCCGTGGGGCGATCCCTTCCTGTGCACACAGGGCTGCTGCGGTTCCCGCCGCCTGCCCCTGAGCCATACAGGACACCGTGTTGCGTGTGGACATATGGGCCTCCCATGTGCCGGTCACACATCTGCCCGCCATCAGCAGGCCGTCCGTCCCCTTCGGCAGCATGGCCCGATAGGGAAAGCCATACCATTTTCCGCCCTCAATAGTGATTCTTGGCGCACAGTCATGGAAGCCGTATAAAAACACTTCATCCTCAAAACGTTTTCCTTTTGTGATCTCCTCCAGAGTCATATCGTGCTCGCACTCGATAATCCTGGTCAGTCTGATTCCCGCACTGTCCGGCGTCCAGCTCACATAGGCCTTTTCAAAACCCGGAATATGCTCCTTTAACATCCCTGCCAGCGCGCTCACCTGATGCCGCAGTTTGATTTCCGCTTTCGTCAGCTCCTCCGTATCCGTAGCATCCACGCCCCTCACACAGGTGGAATTAATATAAGTGAACTCATCCTCATGCAGGGAATATCCCAACGGCCCCCACATCCCGTTTTCCTCCATGAAAGAGGTAAAAGCCGGAACCTTTTTCAGTTCAAAGCCGAGACGTATGACATTATCCCGTGCGCTGCCCTTATCCCCTTCGATCAGCTGATTGATCAGCCCCTGCTCCTTCAGCCAGGCCACCAGCCTCATCATGTCCACATTCGCCATTCCGAAGGGCATTCCTGCCGACGTGGTTTGATGCTTTTTCTCAAAGCTGCAGCCTGTAAGCGCCGCCACATCGCCGTCTCCCGTGGCGTCCACCACCACCTTTGCATACACCGCCTCCCGGCCGGATTTTCCCTGAATGATCACGCCCGTCAGCCGGTCATCTTCCTTCATCACCCCTGCAAGGAAGGAATGCAGAAGCAGTCTCACGCCCGCTTCCTCCAACATCTCAAGCGCCAACTCCTTAAACGCTTCCCAATCGATCAGCGTGATGCTGGAATCATAATTTCCGCCTTTTTTCTGTTCCAAATGTCCCAACGAAGCGTTTCTTGCCACCATCCGGTCCACAAGTTCCTGCGCAATGCCGCAAACCAGCTGTGTTTTTTCCGCCTCCGGATACGCCTGATAAAGATTAAAAAAACTGTGCAGCGGCCCCGCACCGTTGACCAGAGTTCCGCCCACATATCCCCTTCTTTCGACCAATATGGTTTTCGCCCCGTTTCTGGCCGCAGCCAGCGCAGCGACAAACCCTGCCGTCCCGCCGCCGCAGACCGCCACATCACAATCATATGAAACCGGGGTTTTTAAGGTTTCTTCAAGATAAGCTTTTCCCATGATTTTCCTCATTTCTGCGCATTCCCGCTGCCTGAAATGCCCTTTCTTTCGTCACATCAAATTCACACGTTACCACCGTTTCATCATACCAGGCTTTCGCCCTGACAATGCCTCTCTGATGCTTTCCCAGCACACGAAGACGCTTCTCTGCGCCCGGCATCAGATCAAAATAATTATCCTCAAACAGCCAGCCAAACTGATCGCCGTCCTCCTCCCCGGTCAGCTCCACACATCTGGCGTAAGCTTTGGACGTGAGAATCAGCTCCTCTCCTTGCTGCTCGATATACAGTCCCGTCTCCGAAGGATATTCCAGCCTCCGCTCAGTCTCACACGGCTCCAGGCACATGGCCAGCAGCTCTCCGGCCGCAGAGACTGCCTTTGCACAGATCACATTTTCCTTCCGAAACTGCCCGAACCGGTCCAGACTGTATACCGGCTCCGACTCATCCGGCTCCAGGCAAAACTCTGTGCAGAATGCCGCCGTCGTCCTGTTTTGTGTAAGATGAAACAGTGAAACCTCCAAAGTCCCTTTGACCCGCTCTGCCGTGTCGTTCGTCACCCATATGTAACCGTGATCTCCCAATTCACAGGAAACCAAAAGCGGACTGTAGCAGCGCTTCAGCTCATAATAGGGTACATAAGGCTCCAGGAAATAATCCACCACTCCATAGGAAATGATGTTGCTGTTGTTGTTGAATTTCCAAAGCATATGCCCATTGGTGATGCGTTCCCCTCCGGCACCGCCTCCGGCATATCCCCGGCGAAACCGGCAGACCTGCTCATGAATATACTCCCCATGGGCTGCGCCGATCCTGTAAATCAGTTCCTCTGCATCTTCCGGATCCGGATAATGCTCCACAGGCCCCAGCTTCTTCCAGCCCTCATTGGTCGTGTGCCCGTTCCAGCTCTTTGGCCAGCTTAAGCGGTTTTTCTTCGTCACCTTTCCCGCATATCCGGCAGGCCAGAGCTCCTCCGCCGTCATCATCCTTTCCATCGTCTTTATGGCGGGCGTTGACACCCTGCAGTTTTCGCTTAAAAAGACCGGATATTCCCTCCCCGGCACAAACCAGAGATGCGTATAACCATGCGTATCCCCTGTAGAAGGATCATTTGCCCATTCACCGCCGCAGGGAGAGGACATGTGATAATACCGCTGCGGATCATATTTCCTGCAGACCTTCGGAAATACTTCCTTCACGAGCTTTTCTCCAAAGCAATACGAATCCGGACACCCGTAATCTCTGGCCAGAAACAGCTCGTTGCCGCCGCACCAGAGCAAAACAGCAGGATGATATTTCAGCCGCCGCACCATCTGCACAGCCTCCTCCTCACACGCTTTCAGATAAGCTTCCTCCTCCGGATACATGGAACAGCACAGGTAGAAATCCTGCCAGAGCAAAATCCCCCTTCTGTCGCATTCCTCATAAAATTCCTCCGGATATTTCTCGCTTTCACCCCACACGCGGATCACATTGCAGTTTGCCAGCTGCGCCATGTCCAGAAGGCGTTTCATCCGTTCGGGACGGTAACAGTTCGAAAGCGTATCCGGATGTGCAAGATTGACGCCCCACAGCCGCAGCCGCTTCCCGTTTATGTAAAAACACAGCTCTCCCCGCTGCTCAATCCGGCGAAATCCGATCCGGCGAACGATTCTGTCCGAAACCGTCTCCGGTATCCCGCCTGTTTCCTCCGATGCACTCAGCGCACTTCTCTCTTCCCCTGCCGCCTGACAGGTCAGCACTAATGTATACAATACAGGGCTTCCGTGAGTCCAGGGCCACCAGAGAATCGGCTTTTCCACTGTCAGCTCCAGCTGCCCGATTCCCCCGACAGCCTTTCCTGCGCTGCAATTTGGAGCCTTTCCCGTGGTACACTCTCCCCCACCTGCGATACAGCCCGCCGCCTCACCTACAGCGCAGCCCGCCGCTTCTCCTCTGCCGCAGTCCGCCGCTTCTCCTACAGCGCAGTCCGTCACTTCGCCCGCCGCACAGCCTGCCACATTCCCTGCAAAATCCAGCAGCACGGCATTCCAGCGTGCACCCCTGCAGCTTCCTGCAAATTCCGCCTCAATAAATACCTTTCCCTCTTCACAGTTCTCCGAAAGGACCGAATCGACCCCGACTTCCAGAAAACCGGCACTTTCCGCCTGCTCACAATACACCCGGCCATACAGCCCACAGCGAATCAGGGACGGAACCGGCCCGCAATATTCATGAAAGCCGCTCCGAAAGATACGCGCCGCCGAAATCTTCGGCACCCGCCCTTCATATTTTTCAGGCAGCGCAAGCTGCTCCACCTTCCGCTTTGCGGAATAAAAATAAACGATCAATACGTTTTCTTCCCGGATCGCCTCTGTAACCGGGAGCCTGTACTCCATAAACGCATCGCTGCAGCTGCCAACCAAAACGCCGTTCAGCCAGACATCCGCAAAGGTGTCCGCCCCTTCCAGATAAAGCCAGGATTGTGCGCCCGCCTTCGCCCGAAAAGCGCAGCGGTATGCCCAGTCTGCCTCATCAATCCACAAATCTTCATTCCGCCCGCGAATGTTGGGATTTTCAATCACACCGTGATCCAGCAGCACATCGTGCACCTGAGCCGGAAATTCCGACAGATTAAAAACTTCTCCCGCAGAAGGCCCGCCCACAAAGGCCGCCTCCAGCGCTTCCCAGCAGCTTCTCTCCCGGGGTTCCATCCGGCACAGCTTCCAGCCCTGCGCAATCTGTATTCTCTTCATTGCTACCTCCGCCGGACTATCAGAATACGAAGCCTTTCGTCGCGGACAGCTTCTTCATCGTCTCTGCCTTCAGCCGTTTTCCTGCTGCCGCTGCGCTTTCCTTCACCTGCGCTCCGCATTTTCCCCCCGGAATGACGCAGCTGATGCCCGGCCATGTCAGATTATAGGCCAGCGCCAGCTCCGCCATAGTCATATTTTCCTCTTTGGCGCTCTCTTCAATCACCGCAAGATCCTCCTTCAGAGACTCCCATCTCTCCGGCGTCCAAAACCCTTTCCGGTTATCCCCTTCCGCAAAGCTGTGCCCTGCACGGTACTTACCGGTCAGAATCCCGCTGGCGAGGGGCTGGCTGGTCATGACCGCGACCCCCTTTTCCTCCGCAATCCGGACGACCTCGGGATTGGACTTATTCAAAATGTTAAAGGGGCATTCCAGCACTTCGACCACGTTTTCACAGTCCGCCTCAAAGGCGTGCATCGTATCCTGGCTTCCCCACATAGCCAGTCCCACGAACCGGGCTTTTCCCGACTTTTTCATTTCCGCCAGCGTATCGAACACTTTCTCCCGGTCCTGCCATCCGGCATCAGGCACATGCAGAAGATATACGTCCACATAGTCCGTCTTAAGCCGGGTTAAGCTTTCCTCCAGACATTTCATCAGATAGGGCCGGGTGAAATCCTTGCTTCTTTCGGGAAGCCTGTAATTCGTGCCGCCCTTGGTCACGATCAGAGCCTCCTGTCTTCTTCCTCTGAGAAACTCTCCGATCAGCGCTTCGCTGTGTCCGTCCCCGTAGGCATCGCAGGTATCAAATAAATTCATTCCGCTGTCCCATGCTGCGCTGAGGGCCTCTCTGGATGCATCATCGCTGCCGCCTGCGCCCCAGCCCTTACCGCCGATGGCCCAGGCTCCAAAGCCGATTTCAGACACCCTGAGTCCTGTTTTTCCAAATGCTCTGTATTCCATATCCTTTTTCTCCTGATCTTTATTCTGAATGATGATTGCAGGCGCTCCGCCCTCAATCGTCAAAAATCTTCAGCTCCCGCAGCTGGCTGATCACATCCTTCATCCGCTTTTTTCCGAATTTTTTCAGAATATGATTCACCTGGGAGCGGATCGTCGTCTCCTCCACAAACCTCTGCTGTGCGATCTGCCTGTAGGTCAGTCCCTGATAGACCAGACGCAGAATTTCATACTCCGTCACGTTGATCCTGAGCATGATCTGCATGGTCTCCTTCATCCGCACCTGATTTTCCTGAATCTGCTGATACTCTTCGATCAGCCGCTTTCCCACCTCAGGGCGCAGAAGCAGCCGGTTTTCCACCACCGCATGAATGGATTTCACGATATATTCGCTGGGTCTTGTCTTTATGATATAATCCACCGCCCCTGCCAGATAGGCCCGAAAAATAAATTCCTCATCCTCATGAATGGTCAGCGCAATGCATTTGATCCCCGGAAACATCTCATGGATTTTTGCGATGGCCGTAATCCCCGCCGTCCTCGTCTCCATCTGAATGTCCATCAGCACCACGTCCGGGAGCAGCCGGGACGCCATTTCCACCGCCTCTTTTCCGCTCCGCGCAGTTCCCACTATAACGAGATCCTCCGATTTTTCCGGGATTTCCTCCGCCAGATGCATCCTGATGTCTTCCACATCGTCCACGATCAGAATTTTTATTTCAGACATAACCTTCCTCCGTCACCCTTTCCCGCCCGGCAGCATCAAAAGCACCGACGTATATTCCCCGTATTTACTGTCGATCTTTATCTGCCCCAGATGCGCCTTCACCACCTTATACACATAGGGCAGGCCCAGTCCCCAGTTCATCTTCCCCTGCTTTCCGGAATAATGCGGGGTAAAAATCCTGTTTCTGTCCCTCCTGTGTATTCCGATTCCGTTATCCTGAATGCTGACCACCATCCAGCTGAGCAGGAAATCAATCTGTATGCTGATCCTTCCCTCCTGCCGTCCGGCCAGTTCGATCGCCTCCACCGCATTATTGATCACATTCACCAGCGCTTTTTCCAGATGGTATTTATCGTACATGCCAAAGGTGATCTCCCCTTCATAGCAGCCCCGCTCCCACTCCAGCGTCACGTTCTCCGGAAGATATACCTCCTTAACGGCTCCGTCTATAATATCCAGTATATTATTGTGCAGATAATGATAATTAATTACCCGCAGCTCGTCCAGCATCTCCGTCACCCGGACAAAGGAATTGTCCACCAGAACACCCAGCCGCTCCAGCTCCGGCGGCCTGTTCCCCTGCGCCATCTGCTTTTCCATCTTCCTGATCAAAATCTGCATGGAAAAAAACAGGTTCTTCTGAGAATGCAGCGTCTCTCCCAAAACCTCGTTCATGATCGCCACATTCTTGCGGATTTTGCGTTCCAGAAAAAGCGTCGCAGAAATATCCATCCGAAAACTCAGCAACATGAACATACAAAAACAGATCAGCACAAAAATGAAAACGGAGCCCTTCAGATATATCTTCGGTATTGTCCCCTCGATGTTCTCAAAGATCCAGAAACCGCTGCGGATAACCTTTCTGGCAGAAATGCCCAGCGCTCCGATATAAAAAAACAGATAAAAGATCCCGTTCGTCAGGCTCAGGCCCGCCAGAAACAGCAGCAGCCGCTTTTTCAGAAAAGGGAGGCTGATCGCCATCATGGACTTAAGCAGAATGACCACCGGGCGGGCCAGCAAAAACAGTACAAGCAGTTTATAACCTGACTCGAGCAGCCTGTAGAAAAAAAAGTTCCATTCCGGATGACTGCTGGTATGATAGGCAATGTACATCCGGGTTGAAACATTCGGATCCGGCAGGATCAGCGACACCACCGGCACCAGAAACAAAAGCAGCAAATTTGAGCCAAATTCCTTCCTGTCCTCTGCCTTTTCCTTTCTCGTCAGTTCCTTGCTGAACACATAGTTAAATATCGTCATTGCCAGCAGATACAGGGAGATTCCCAGATTGATCATGCGGAAATTGGTCACGATCGGAATGGAAACCAGCCCTGTTATCCATTGAAAAATGCGCCAGTCCAGCCAGTAAAAATCCCCGTATTTTGCATAGTAGCCATAGCTGGCAAAAATGTTGATATGCAGGATGATGAAAAAGAAAGCGATCATGGCTCCTACCGCCATGAGCACAAACAGCCAGGTGTACCTGCTCTTATGATCAAACACCAGCAATATCACTGCAAATATCAACATCAGCGCAATCGTATAAAACATTTTTCCTATCCTTTCACAGACCCTTCCGTCAGCCCTTCAATGAAATACCTGTTCAGGAATAAGTATACTATGAGCATGGGCAAAATGGAAATGCTGATTCCCGCCAGCATCAGATTCCAGGAGGAAACCGCCTCTCCGCTGGACTTTAAGCTGACCACGCCCACCACCAGAGGCCATCTGTCCTTTTTGGAAATAGTGAATACATAGGGCAGAAGGTAATCGCTCCATGCGGTTCGGAACGCCATCAGGCCCGTGGTCGCCACAAGGGGCTTGCAGAGGGGAAAAATAATCTTCCAGAATATCTTAAAAAAGCCGCAGCCGTCGATCTGCGCCGCCTCATCAATTTCCCTGGAAATCTGCCGGACGTATCCCGTGGCGATGAAGACCTGGGTGGCGTTCATCCCAAACACCCGGATGATGATCGGTCCCCAGAGCGTACCGCTTAAACCGAACATTTTGGCCAGACTCAGCTGGGGATACAAAGACAGCGTGCCGATGGAAACGAACATGGAGCACAGAAGCATCGTATTGACAACCTTTGTGAACCTCGTTGTCCCTCTGGCAAACACATATCCGGCGGTGATCGAAGTGATCACGCTTCCGATCACAATACAGGCCGCATAAAAGATACTGTTAAAGGTGAGCTTTCCGAAATTGGCCAGATTCCAGGCCTGTTTATAATTATCCAAGAGCCATTTTTCCGGCAGAAGCTTCACGCCGCCCACCAGAATCTCCTGATTGGATTTAAAGGAACTGAGCAGAATATAGATCACAGGAAACAGCGCAAAAAAGGCAATGGTTCCTAAAAATATGTAAATGATAATCCGGCTTACCAGCCTGCCTGCTTTTTTCATTCGCCGCCTCCTATTCTTCTATTTCCTGCATTTTTCGGGAAATGCGCAGATAAATGACCGTCACCACGCCCAGAATCAGCGCCGTTATCACAGCCATCGCAGACGCATAGCCAAACTGAACGTCCCTCGCCGCGTTATCCCCGTAGGAAAAGAAATATTTGAAAATATAGGTCATGACCACTTCCGTGGAACCGCCCGGCGCCCCGTTGGTCAAAACCAGAATCAAATCCGTCATCTTCATTGTGCCCAGCACGCTCAGCATCAGTACAAGCTGTAAAATGGGCGCCACCAGCGGCACCGTGATATAGAAAAACTGCTGGAGCTTCCCCGCCCCATCAATGGAAGCGCACTCATAAAGCGACCGGGAAATATTCTGCAGCCCCATCAGGAAGTAAATCATATTCAGGCCGAAGGTTGTCCACAAAGACACCAGTATGATGACGAACATCGCATGTTTTTTATCGGAAAACCAGGCGATGTTTCGCGAAATTATCCCGCCCTGCAGCAGCACCGCATTGACAATGCCGTTATACGCGCTGAAAAGAATGGAAAAAATCAGTCCCACCACCGCAATGCTGAAAACGGAGGGCAAAAAATAAATTACTCTGAAAACCGCGCTCCCTTTCAGTTTATTGTTCAAAATGACAGCCAGCACCAGCGACAGCGGTATTTCAATGATCATTTTCAGGCCCGCAATGATAAAAGTATTTTTCAGCGAATTCCAGTACGCCTGATCTCTGGTGATTGCCCTGATAAAATTTTCCAGCCCCACAAACTCCGGCACGCTGTAGCCATTATAGTTAAAAAATGACCAGCGCAGCACCCAGAAGATCGGATATACGGAAAACAGCAGAAAGCCTATCGTCATCGGCGTGATCATCAGTACTTCCTGTATCTTATTTCCCATATGAAGCCGGGATTTTCTGTTTTTAACCCGCCCTGATTTTTCAGCCTTCATACGCTCACTCCCATCGTATCTCATCCATTTATAAACAGCGCGCGCCCTGCACTCATCCGCAGACATGCGGCATTTGCCGTACGAGCGGGCCGCCGCAGAGGCGCACTGTCTTTTTAGTCTCTTATTTTACCCATTTCATCTTTTCCGTGATATTGGGGTCAATATAATCCTCGAGGTTCACTTTTCCTTCCTCAACTGCGCTCTTTAGTGCAGCGTTGTACTTCTCATCCAGTTCTGCCATCGCACCCTCCACATCCGTGATCATGCCGGACAGAATCTTATTGTATACATCCTGGTAAGTATCCCCTTCAATGGTCAGGTCGCTGTCCGGATTGGGATATTTGATGCAGAATACATCCATATCGGAAAATCTGATCCAGTTGGGATCCATATCAGCTGCATTGGACTGGCTTGTAATTTCATCGCCTAAAACGGAAATATCCACCTGTGCGTTGTTGGTCGCAACAAATACCTCATCGGAATACAGGAAATTTACAAACTCCGCCACCTTGTCCGAATAGCCTTCCTTCTGGCACCGGGAATTGATCTCATAGGACATGGAAACACCGATGGGCTCCTTATATCTGTTCTGTGCATCCTCCACCGGATAGGGAACCATCTCCCACTCAAAGCTGCAGGGGAACTGATTTTTAAAGGTGGTAACGTCAGAGGACATGACACCGATCATGCCGATGTTGCCCGCAGAAAACTGCGCTCTTGCGGTATCCCCATCCATCGTTTCAAAGCCGGGGAACATGCTGCCGTCGTCAATGATCCCCTTTAAATGACCGAAAAATCCGTTCATGGAAGAAAAATCATATTTTCCGGTCGTATGGTTGAAATACTCATCTCCCGTGCTGGCCGCATTGGGCAGATTCACATAGAAGTAATTATAAGAGCCATAGCCCATCGCCAACGCATAGCCGTAGGTTTTTCCTCCGCCGTTTTCGGTGATGACCTTTGCGCACTCCCGCATTTCATCCCAGGTTTCAGGCACTTTCAGACCGTTCTTTTCAAAAATTTCCATGTTGCAGGCAATTCCGTAGGTTGTCACGCGGAATGGAACCGCATAGGTTTTTCCTGAAAAGATGCCGTAGCCGGGCGCATTATAGGGACTGAAGCGTTCAATCAGATCCGCCAGGCCCGGCTCGTCGTCCCACGCCATGATATAACCCGCTTCCGCATAATTGCCGATTTTATTGCATTTGAAAATGTCCGGTCCCTCCCCGGCAGAGATCGCAACGTCCAGCGTGCTGTAATAATCGCTGCCGTATACGGTATATTCCACTTCGATTCCCTTTTCTTTCCCGATCGTCTCATTAAACTGCTGAACCTTTTCCTCGATTACCGCCTGATCGTGCTGATCGTTCGACCACATCGTGATCTTCTTCATTTCCACTTTATCCGGCGCAGCCTCCGCCCCTGTTTTAGTCTCAGCGCTTTCTGTCCCCGCAGCGCTTTCTGCTGTCAAAGCGGCCGGCTCCTGCGCTGTATTTCCGCATCCGGCGGTGGCCATCAGCATCGTTAACCCCAAAGCGAGCGCAATTATCTTTCTTCCTTTCATATGCTCCTCCTTCAATACATTTTGTGTCTGTTGTTTTTTCCGGATCAGAAACTCATGAATTTCATACTGCAATTCTAGCACATACCATATTCGGTGATAAGTTGGAAAAATCATCAACATTTATAAAAAATCTCCGTTTCATTCCATTTTTATGTAAATGTTGACATTTCTTCATATTGTGCCCGGAGGATATGAATAGTAAACTTGCATTATACATCACATAACCGGGAGGTCAATATGGAATTTTTGCACACTCAAAGGAAACAGATTGTGACGGAAACGGGAAGCGAAATCTTTCTGAGAGGAATCTCCGTGGGCGGCTGGATGAATCTGGAGAACTTCATCAACGGCTTCCCGGGCACGGAAATTTCTCTGCGGGAGCACATGGCATTGAAGCTTGGAGAAGAGAACGGGAAGCTGTTTTTCGACTGCATGCTGTCCGGCTTTTTGAATGCCGATGATATCCGTTTCATCAAGTCCACCAGGGCAACCTGCATTCGTGTTGCGATCAATTACAGGCATTTTGAGGATGACGAAAATCCTTTCGTCTATAAGGAAGAGGGCTTTGCTCTTTTAAAAGAGCTTGTGACACAATGCGCGGAAAATGAACTGTATGTCATTTTTGACATGCACGCCGTGCAGGGCTGGCAGAACACTCACTGGCACAGCGACAACGACCGGGGTATCTCCCTTTTTTGGCGGGATGCCTGCTTCCAGAACCGCTATTTCGCCCTGATGCAGGAAATTGCCCGCCGTTTTAAGGACGAGCCTGCAGTGGCAGGATATGAGCTGCTCAATGAGCCCAGCTCCAACTGCCGGAGCGGAGACTACCCTTTTAATATGTACGAAAATTTCACTTCCGATTACGCCCGCTTTAACAAAATCATGAAAACGGCCGTAAAAAAAATCCGTGAAATTGACCCCAGACACATCATTTTCATAGAAGGGGATTCCTATGGCCACAATTTCGCCGGACTGGAAGAGCCCTTTGACAATAATCTGGTATATGCTTCCCACGATTACATTGTTTCCAGCTTCGGCCCCGGACAGTATCCCGGCCACTACCAGATGCTGCATAACGACAGAATCGAAGCGGCGTGCTACTGGGACTATGAGCAGCAGATCCGCCACATTACAGAGACTGAGGGCTGGCAGTTTTCCGAAAAATATCAGGTTCCTCTCTGGGTCAGCGAATTTGGCTCCCAGTACTGCACGGGAGACGAGGACAATTCCTACCGCCTCGCTTCCATGGACGACCAGCTTCGGGCCATGAATGAGTTAAAGCTCCACTGGACTCCCTGGACCTATAAAGACTGCGGCACCATGGGGCTTGTCACCCTAAACCCTGAAAGCGAATACATGAAACGAGTCGCTCCGGTCCAGAGAATGAAAGGACTGCTGGCTGCGGAAAATTTCACCGCATGGCGAAGCGAATGCCCCGGAAAAGAGGTCACGCGAAAGTTTACAGAATACATGATGTCCCTGCTGACGCAGGCAGACCATTACACCTTCGGCACCTTCCAGAAATGCATGAACTATGCTCTTTTGACGGGATTTGCCGCAGGCGTGCTGCAGCCGGAATACGCGGTGATTTTTGAGCATGACTCTGCAGAGGATATTCGCAGGACGATGGAGTCCTTCTTACTGAAAAACTGCATCGTCAATGAGCCTTATATGGAAGTTTTGAAAAAACGGCTGGCATAATGGTAATTGAGAGCGTACGCGGTTTATCCGGCTGCGCTCTCCAAATTGCCTGTCAGTAAAAAAGAATTTCGCTCTGCGAAATTTTCCGCCTGCGGCGGGTCGCGTCAGCGACAATTTCCTTTTCGCCGCAGCGCGATCCGTCGGAGACTTTTGTACGATAGGACGCAAAGTTTCCTATCGTACAAAGAAAAAACGCCGCCGGGGACGTAGTGCGTAACGTTTATCCCTGACGGCAGTTTCTGTGTGTTCCCCGGCTTCAATTCCGTTCAAAGCCAAGATAGCGCGTCCCCTGAAAGGACAGCCTTCCAAAATCTCCTTCTGCAAGCATCCCATATTGTGATCCGCTTACATGAAATTCCATCCGGTCGCCGCTCTCCACCTGGAATGTAACGTAATACGAGGTGGATGTCATTGTGGAGAACCCGTGCGCGCCGGAAGCATCCCCTGCATTCGGGTGACGGCTATGACTCACATTCGTTCTCTTGGCCACAACGGCGGCATCCACGGTGAGCCGGGGAGACGCGTTGTTTTTTCCCCATTCTCCAATGTTTCTTATGATCATGACAATAATCATACAAAAGATGCCGATAAAGGCAATCGTAAACACAATTTGAAACAGTCCCATAAACATAAGCTTATCCCCCTTCGTGCGCCGCTTCAGTTATTGGAAGAAATCCCATATCCGATATGTCCCCCTGTCTTTTGTATCAGTATAGCGAATAAGCACCGCTTATGCAATCCGAAAAAAAAATATCCGTTCGGCCCCGGACTGAATTGTTACAAGCATATCCTCTGAAATGAAATAGGCGCTTGCATGAAACATCATTTTGTGCTACAATCAAATTATTCTAAATAGAATTATTCCTAATAGAACGGAGGGGTCTGTTGGAAACAAGAGCCGGATTTTACATTACACAGATCAAGCAACTGCAGGAGCGCATTTTCGAGAGACTGCTTTCGGAAAACGGAATCGAATTAAGCGGCGGTCAGGGGCGAATCCTCTTCGTCCTGTGGAAGCAGGATAAGCTGACGGTGAGCCAGATCAGCCAGGAGACATCCCTTGCCAAAAATACGGTTTCCATCGTAGTGGACGGCATGGTGAAGAAGGGAATCGTAAAACGCCATATCAATCCGAACAACCGGAGGCAGACGATCATTTCCCTGACAGATTACGCAAAGTCCATACAGGATCAGTATGAACGGGTTTCCCAGCAGATGAACGAGCTTTTTTACGAGGGCTTTTCAGAAGAAGAGAGAGAGCAGTTTGAAGGTTACCTGTTGAGGATCCTGAATATTTTAAAACAAGCGGAGGACGGTAAATGAAAAGCAAAGCACAGATGATCGCATTCATTCAAAGCCAGAAAACGGCATTTGTAGCATCGGTGGACGAGGAGGGTTTTCCAAACATCAAGGCCATGTTTGCTCCGGAACGTATTGAGGGAAATGACTTCTATTTTTCTACGAATCTTTCTTCCATGCGGTCACAGCAGTTTCTCAAAAACCCAAAGGCGAGCATTTATTTTTATAAAAAAGGCCGCTATAAATTTGAGGGGTTGATGCTGACCGGACAGATGGAGGTCTGCTGTGATCACGAAACAAAGGCATCCATCTGGCATCCGCAGGATGTGATGTACTATCCGGAGGGTGTGGACGACCCGGACTACTGTGTCCTGAAATTCACGGCGCAACGGGGAAGATATTATACCGCGCTGCATTCGGAGAGCTTTTCGATGGAGGAACTGCCGGAAAACTAAAGGAAGCGTTAGCGGTGGCCCGGCAGAAAATGTTGAAACCATGCATGGAGGAAAGCGATGCCTCATATCAAATTAAATGAGTTGAACATGTTTTACGAAGAATTTGGCAGAGGGGAAACGCTATTGTTTCTGCATAGCGCTTTCAGCCGGGGGCTGCTCGCGTTTTCCGGGCAGATCCTTCCTTTTTCCAGACATTACCGCTGTCTGTATCCGGATTTTCGCGGACATGGGCGGACAAAGTGCGAAAGTCTGGATTGGAATAGCCGGATATTGGCGGATGATATGATGGCTTTGCTGGAAGCCCTGGGAATAGAAAATGCGCATTTATGCGGTTACAGCCTTGGCGCATATGTCGGATGCTATATGGCGGCAAAATACCCGGATAAGGTAAAAAGCCTGATAACGATCGGCGGCGGCGCTTACCCCAGGATCGATGGCGCTGATGATTTTTTGCCGGAAAGCCTTCTAAAAAGAAATGAAGCGGATTTTATCGAGGATATGAAAATGCGGCATCAGGAAGCCCACCGAGGCGACTGGCAGACTTATCTGCGGACGGAGGTTGCCGACTGGAAAGCCCATCCCAGCCTTACCGATGAGGAATGGAGGGCGATAAAGTGTCCTGCGCTTTTCATAAACGGAGAAAACGACCCATTCGGGACCTGTGCGGAGCTGCAAAAAAAAGTGCCTCATGCCCAAATCCATAAAGTCATAGGCGGTAGCCACCGCCCTCATTTTGTCGGGGAGCAGATAGGTGAAGTAAATGCAAAAATGCTGAAGTTTTTAATCTCCGTTGAATAAAAAATAATAGATAAAAACGCTCAAACCAACGCTGGGTTCGGGCGTTTTCTTTATCACAACAAGGGCATGCTGCGCCGGAGATTACCAGCATCCGATGAGCAGGCGGCCTCTTGATTTCATTCGATCGTATACTGCCGTATCAGGGCATATCAAGCTAAAGTAGGGGAGTCTGCCAAACGTGTACCCGCCGGGCATAACAGTTCAGCTACGCCGAACTGTTACTGTTTCCCGACTGTCTCTGACCTCTGTCAGCATCAATACCCTTTCACCACCAGCAGCTTGTCGCCGGTCTTTATCTCGTCGGAACTCAAATCGTTCATCTCCCTCATCCGGGCGATGGGCACATAGTATTTCTTGCCGATATCCCACAGGCTGTCGCCGTCCTTCACAATATATGCCACAATCCCGGGCAGCGCAGCCAGCTTTTCCGGATCCAGATCCGTCACCTTCACATCCGCTATCACCGGCTCCTCATGAATCCTGCAGACCAGCCCCTTGAACGAAATGACCGCTTTTGCATCCACCTCATCGCCATCCAGCATGGAAACGGTCAGCTGATCCAGAGACGGTTCCAGCTCGTACTGACACCCTTGCGCCGCCTCCGAAGTTTCCAACACGTAGGAAAAGGGAATAGCGCCTTTCAGACAATAATAAGGCATCTCTGCGTCATCCGTTGTATAGATTGTGCAGACCCTGATCGCCCCGGTCACTTTCAAACCTTCCGGCGCGGTTTCCACACCGCCCACCTGAATCTCGCCCAGGCTGCTGCACAGCTGATGCATTTTGGGCAGCCCCGGCGCCACTTTAAACCGCCCGGAGGCCTTCATTTTTCCGGTATTTTTGATCACCAGCTGTTTACATCGTCCCATCTGCCTGACCGCCTCGATCTCCTTCGTCACCCCGTACAGATCCGCGATCATTTCCACCTGCAGTTCTTCATAGAGCTTCATATCCAGATCCAGCACCAGATCCAGAGAAATTTTCCTCTCTTCCCCGTCCTGATCCGGCTTCACCTCTATTTCCTTATGTCCGATCCGGCAGGAAATGTCCTCCAGCATTCCCTCCCTCATGCCCTGACATTCCACCATTCCGTTTACAGGAATTGTGGTTTCATACCATGTCACCGGACGTTCCTCCCCTTCTCCCTCATACAGGAAAAAGAGGGAAATTTCTCCCTGCAGGGACAGTTTTTCTTCCATCATGCGGAAGGTCACATCCTTTAACTGACAGGACTGCCACAGCAGACAGAAGATGTTGGGCAAGCCATTGGGAAGCTCCACTTCTTCTCTCACCCGGAATATATCCTTTTTGGAAATGGCCAGATTGAGGGCAGATACGGTTTTCTTCTGCATTTCCACTGCATCTTCGCCCTCCAGCGCCACAGCTGCCTGCATATCCTGCAAAATCTCCACTGTAAGCTTTAAATCCACCAGCGCCTGTACGGAAAGCTTTCTGGAATTGATCATGCCCACGCTCAGATCCTCCAGCGTCGGTTTTACGGTCACGCTGTCGCTTGCGCTCACCCCATCCATGTATACCTGTTCGCTGAAGCTTAGGCTGCCCTCCATACAGGCCGGGTGATGAACCTCCTCGTCCGAAATGTAAAGAACCTGAAATTTCAGAACACCTTTCACGTGCACGTGATCCTCCACAGCGCGCACCTCTTCAATATCCACGTCTCCCTGCTCCATCACAAGCTGATAAACATCGGGCTTCACATCCGTAATATTGATGTCATCCTCGATCGTCACCTGAGTGGATGCACTGCACTTTATCTGATCCATATGTATGCTTTTCTGAATTAGCTCCATAAAAAAACCTCCCTGCAGGATACTGTCATTAAACAGTATGCCGCAGAGAGGGTTTTTATGAATCAAAAACTCCTCATTTTACGCAACCGATGATCTCATGGATGTCCCCGATGCCGTGCTTTTGCATGAAGTTTTCAATGCCGTCCGCCACTTCCACCGTCGCATAG
>Ga0129308_1000764_pt1 | contig 42380 bp, 38 predicted proteins | sample L827metagenome_FD_94440 | JGI IMG/M metagenome (GOLD analysis project Ga0129308, IMG submission 94440) | Ring-tailed lemur group fecal microbial communities from Wisconsin, USA - L827 metagenome | ecosystem: Host-associated > Mammals > Digestive system > Large intestine > Fecal | place: USA... | reverse complement strand
ACGGCTCCCAACGCTTCCAACAGCTTCCAACAACTCACTTAAGAGCTTCCAACAATTACGGGACGGCTACGCCGTATCTTATCATATCTAATCACATCACAAATAAAAAGCCTGCATTCGGGGTTTAACCGAACACAGGCTGAACAATAAGTGAGACATGAGGGATTTGAACCCTCGACCCTACGCTTAAAAGGCGTATGCTCTACCGACTGAGCTAATGTCTCATAGATGCCTTAAACATCTTTATCAATTATACTAAAAAAAAAGCGATTTGTCAAGCGAAAACAAAAAAAACAGCATTTTTCATAATTTAATTATATAATTGGGCTATCCAATTGGACGATACTACAAATTCAAAAATAATCCTTGACTTTTAATACAAACAGTGGTAAAATATATATTGTTGTGATGTGCTTGTAGCTCAGCTGGATAGAGTGACTGGCTACGAACCAGTAGGTCGGGGGTTCGAATCCCTCCAGGCACGCTCATTAAACCGATGTATTCATTGTGAATACATCGGTTTTTATTTTTTATACTAAGACAGTACAACTGTCATTCGAGATCAACACTGTTTTGATCATGTTCAAAAAAGCTGCCGATAGGCTTTTCAAGAATTTGCGACAGTCCCCAAAGCTCAATATCAGATACGGTACGCGTCTGATCTTCTATTCTGCTTATTGAACCGCGGCATATATAGACTGCGATAGTTTCAAGCTTATCTGCAAGAGCCTGCTGGCTCATTTTTTGTTCAATGCGGAATTTTTTAACCTGACTGCCAACTATATTCTTTTTTTCTCCATCAATAATTCTTGCCATAATAATTCCCTCCGAAAGTTCAAACAAAAGTCAGCAAAAAAAATACTTGACACAGGACAATTATTATGATATACTAATTTCAATGTAAATTTGTCCTATAACAGGACAAAATTACAAAGTTCATCTTTTTTACTGAAACAGGAGGGAACGCCATGTCGAATATAATCGAAATAAAAAACGTCACAAAAGAGTTTAAGGTACTCAACCGACGCGAAGGCTTAAAGGGCAGTCTGAAAGACCTGTTTTCACGGGATTACAAGACGGTACGTGCCGTTGACAACATTTCAATGACGATCGTTCAGGGCGAAATAGTCGGCTATTTAGGACCAAACGGCGCAGGAAAATCCACTACCATAAAGATGATGACGGGCGTTTTAGAACCTACTTCGGGTCAGATAACCGTCAACGGAAACCTCCCGTACAAGGACAGAACGAGAAACGCGCAGGAGATCGGCGTAGTTTTCGGACAGCGGTCGCAGCTTTGGTGGGCGTTACCGCTGATAGAATCGTTCAAGCTGCTGAAAGACATTTATCAGATACCCGACGAGGAATACAGCAGCATGATAAAGCTTTACAAGTCGCTTGTGGACATTGAACCGCTGCTTCATAAGCCCGTTCGTCAGATGTCCTTGGGTCAGCGAACTCTCAGCGATATACTTGCGGCTTTTCTGCACAACCCTAAGATCGTATTCCTTGACGAACCCACGATCGGTCTTGACGTTTCCATGAAAAGCAAAATACGCACCCTCATTCACGCTCTTAACAAGGAAAAAAACACGACGGTTATTTTAACGACACACGACATGGGAGATGTAGACGCACTTTGTCAGCGTATAGTTATCATCGACAAGGGAAAAATGCTTTACGACAACGATATTGAACATCTGAAAGGATTTTTCGGTTCGTACCGCACATTGAAGATACGTCCCGACGGCGATATAAAAGTCCACTCGGCGGCTTTGGAAAACGAGCTTGACGGTCTGTCTGTCTCCGTAACCTCCGATGACGAGTGGGTCTCCATACTTGTAAACGAGGACAAGACCAAAGTCATGGACGTCCTTAACGTTATTCAGAGATCACGAGCTATCCGTGACATGAAGCTTGAAGAAATTTCCACAGAGGAGGTCATCAGGAAAATTTACGAGGAGGGTGTGAAATGAATCTGAAAAAATATTTTGCGCTCACAAGGGCAGGCATACTTGAATCGTTTCAGTTCCGCCTTGCCATGCTCGTTATGGTCGCAGGAAATCTGCTGTACCTTATAGTGGTATATTTCCTTTGGAAAGCCATTTACGCGTCCTCGGGAACAGACGTTGTAAACGGCATGACGTTCTCCGATACGCTCATATATCTTGTCCTTGCAACAGCTCTTTTCAACTTTATGGAAATGTATACGGTATGGGAGATAGGGCGTAATATCCAGTCGGGAAAGATAGTTCTCGACCTGCTGAAACCCATGCCGCTCAGAAGCTTCCTGTTTTGGTCGTATTCGGGAACGTTCGTAACTCAGTTCTTTGCGACATTTCTGCCTACGTTTATCATCGTCTGCATCGTTACGGGCGGAGCAGTCCCCCTCGGAATAAATCTGCTGTACTTCGTTATTTCCGTTATAATGGCGGTCATTATAAATTACAGCATCGACTTCATGACGGGAACAATATGTATTTACACCGAGTCGATATGGGGCATAAATATCATGAAGCAGGTCATTGTCCTGCTGCTTTCGGGAGCTACAATACCTATCGCATTTTTCCCCGAACCTCTGAAAAAGGCTGTAAGCTATATGCCGTTTCAGTCCATTTACAACACGCCCTTGTCGCTCCTTTTAGACGGCAGTCCAAAAGCCGAAACAGTCCTCTCAGCTCTCGGCGTACAGGCGTTTTGGTGCATTGTTCTGCTGATACTAAGCAATTTATTTTGGAAAATTTCGCTGCGTAAGATAACTGTGAACGGAGGTTGAGCTATGAAAAGAAAAGGTTTAGGCTTTTACCTGCGTATTTATTGCAAGATACTTGCGCAGGACCTGAAAAGCAAAATGAGTTACCGCGCAGACTTCATTATCTCCACAATAGGAATGATATTTACCAATATAGCGGGATTTGTCAGCTTTTGGATATTGTTTCGGAGCTTTCCCGAAATAAACGGCTGGAGCTATTACGAAATGCTGTTTCTTTACGGCTTTTCGCTTGTCTCGCTCACGCCCGTGCAATGCTTTTTCGACAATAACTGGAATCTCAGAATGTACGTCTATTCGGGAGATTTCATCAAATACTGCTTCCGACCCATCAACCTGTTTTTCTACTATCAATCGGAGGTGTTCGACATCAAGGGACTGGGGCAGTTTGCTTTCGGAATCGGCACTCTTATCTATTCATGGAACAAAATAGGACTCGGCTTCACGCCGCTTATACTGCTGAAAATGATAATTTTCCTTATCACCGCTTCGCTTATTATGATAGCGGTCATGAACGCAGCCGCAGCGACGTGTTTTTGGATAACAAACTCGTTCTACGTCATGGATCTTGCTCTGAAATTCAAGGACTACGCAAGATACCCAATTACGATCTTCAGTCCCGTTTTCCGCTTTATTTTCACATTCGTAATGCCCGTTGCGTTTATAGCGTACTATCCCAGCCTTGTGATACTTCGTCCCGATGAAGTGCCGATATTGTCATGGCTTTCACCGCTGTTCGGCTGTCTGTTTTTCTATCTCAGCTATAAATTTTGGATGTTCGGAGCTATGCGATACAGCGGAACAGGCTCATAAAAACTTCAAAAAAACCGCCGTGATAAACGGCGGTTTTTGAATTATTCATCGTATTTACGAACACGCAGCTTTGCGCCGAGTGATTCCGCAACAGCTCGGGCGGCTTCGATCTGTTCGGCAGAGATAACGTCCACTACGGACATAACGACCTCGGAACTGCCCGTTTTAACGCAGTCGGCGGTAAACTTCTGCATTGCCTCCCATGCGTTATCAAATTTCGGGCGAGTGACGTTCATGTATTCGTCCTTTGTTCCTGCGTTAAGGCTTACGGAAATAACGTCGATAACGCTGCAAAGCTCGGCGGCTATGGAACGTCCGTTTACAAGGTCGCCAAGACCGTTTGTATTTATTCGCAGTTTAACGCCGTCCGCATTTGTTCTGAGCCATTCAGCCGTTTTGATAAGAACGTCGAGACGGCAGGTAGGTTCGCCGTATCCGCAGAAAACTATCTCGCTGTATTTGGAAAGGTCGCGTTTGAGCAGATCGGCAGTTATCTCGTCCGTTGAAGGCTCATGCTCCAGCCAAAGGGGGTCTGAACCGTATGCGCCGTCGGCATTGTTTCTTATGCAGAATGTACAAGCGCAAGGGCATTGATTTGTGAAATTCAGATAAAGGTTGCTGCCGACCTCGTATGATATAGTCATTGCTTTCATAATATATACCTCCGTGCAAATTTATTCGATGTATATTCTCGGTACTCTTTTGGAGATTCCGCACACTACCTCGTAGCCTATCGTACCGTATAAGGAAGCGAGTTCATCGGCGGTTATCCGTTCTTCTCCGTCACGTCCTATAAGGGTCACGATGTCGCCCGAGCATGCTTCGGGAACGGCAGAAACGTCTATCATCAGTTGATCCATACATACCCTGCCGACTATTTTACAGCGTTTGCCGTGAACGAGAATTTCGCCTTTTGAGGAAAGCAGCCGTGAATAGCCGTCCGCATAGCCTATGGTCACTGTAGCGATGCGCATTTCCTTTTCGGCGGTGAAAGTTCTGCCGTAGCTGATGCACGTTCCCTCCTTAACGGTCTTGACCTGAGAGATCACGGCTTTAAGCTCCATAACAGGCTCGAGTCCGTCGGGAATAGGCAGACCTGCGTCGGGGTGAAGTCCGTATAGGATTATACCTGCTCTTGCAAGGGTGCTTTTCGGCGTGTTTCTGTAGCATGCGGCTGCGCTGTTCATGAAGTGGACGTGGGGCAGACGCGCGCCGTGTTTCAGAAGGATCTCGTATGTATCGAGTATGAATTTCTCCTGACGGTCGGTGTAGGAAATATTGTCGGGGGAATCGCTGTCGGCGGCGGCAAAGTGAGTGTAAATGCCCTCGACCGAGATTTTTTTGATATTCATTATTCGGAGGACTTCGGCGGCGCAGTCCTCGGGGAGGTCGTATTTCAGACCGATACGTCCCATACCCGTATCAATTTTTATGTGGCAGCGTATGGGTTCGGGAGTATTTTTTGCCAACGCTTCGGCATATTCGGCTGAAACAACGCCTTGAATGATGTTGTACATTGAAATTTCGTGGGCGTATTCGGGAGGAGTGTAGCCGAGAATGAGTATATCCGCCTCGGGACAGAATTCTCTTACTGCGATAGCCTCGTCGAGGTTGGAAACGGCAAAATATTTAACGCCGCAGTCGTCCGCAAGACAGCGTATGATATGTTCGTCGCCGTGACCGTAAGCGTCCGCCTTGACGACCGCCATGACCTCAGTAGGAGGGGAATTCAGGCTTTTTATGATACTGTAGTTTTTTCTCAGTTGTGGCAGAGAGACCTCCGCCCACGCGCGTTTCAGATATGGCTTCATATTGCCGCCGTCCTTTCTATACAAAATATTATTAAAAAACAGTTACAAGCTGAAAAAATGCTTGCAAAATTTTTCATAATATGCTACAATTAACATGTGTGTAATTTATATGCGGATAGGAAATTGATATATGTTTTATTCAAATGTAACGGGACTGCCTGTTTATTCCAAGCTTGAAGTCAGCATACGGCGTGAAACCGCAGTTTGCGTAACAGGTCACCGTGAAAAGCTCATTGCGCCCTACAGGAACGACCCCGATATGCTGGGAATAACCCGTACCGCTGTGAAGCTGATGCTTGAACGGTATATCGACATAGTAATGGATAAGGGCTATACTACGCTGATTTCGGGACTTGCCGAGGGGACCGATCTGTGGGCAGCCGATCACGCTATCGCGCGTAAAAGATTTGCCCCCGAGTGTAAATTGATAGGGATAATGCCGTATTTAAAGCATGCAAACGGCTTTAGCGCGGAGAATACGGAGCTTCTTAAACATGTGGAGCGTCATGCCGACCTGCTTATCACTACATGCGATAACCGAAATATGGTCTACGGGAAAACAGCAGGCTACAACGCAGACCCGCACGTTTACCGTAACAGAAATTTTTTTATGGTTGATAATTCTGCGGCGGTTATCGCTTTCCACAGTGAAGCGTCGGTGCATTCGGGAACAGGGCAGACGGTAAGATATGCCGAACGCCGCGGAAAACCGATATTCAGCTTCGGGATAGACGACGTTTATAATGTCATTGATAATGTCGGAACTGACAAAGCTGCGATATTCGAGGCGTTGAAAAGCATTAAACTCAGCGTTCCGAAGCCCTGAATTATATTATAGCACAATTTCAGAATTTTGCAAGTGTTTTTTATAACTTATAGTTTTTACGTTTTGTTTAACGACAGCGTTCAACATTTCTTAACATTGCGCGATTGTTGAAATGTTGAAAACTCTGTTGATAAACTATTCTGCGTTATATTTTATTAACATTTACAGTTGGATAAATATTTTTATTCACAGCAAGTGAATATTCCGTGCGAAAAAATATACCGACCGTTATTGAAGGGAGAATTTTATCATGGCAAAGAAGAAAAAGAAATCAGGAAGTATTGCAGTACCGTATCTTTTGACGATATTTATAGGCATTCTTGTTATAGGCGGCGGCACGTTCCTGCTTCTCCGTCATTTGGGGATACTGGGCGGCAGCGATGAACTGCCCGAACCTCCGAAAAGACAGGTGTCTACTGTCACCTATGCGGATAACCACACCGTACTGTTTATTCTTGACGAGCCTGATAAAAAAACTTCCTCAACATTTATGCTTATGAGGTCTGTTCCGAAGGATAAGAAGGTCGTGTTTATCGGAATACCGTCAAATACAATCGCGCTTGTAGGCGATGTTCAGCAGAGTATATCCTCGGCTTACGAATCGGGCGGAGCTTCCTCGGCGGTCGAGTTTACACAGACTGTGTTTGGCGTGACTGTTGACAGATATATGCGGCTGGATTCGGAGGCTCTTATAAAGGTATGCGATATACTCGGCGGCGTTACGTATCCTATTTCCGAGGACATCGCGGGCTTTAACGGCGACGGTACAGAACAGTATCTCAATTCGGAGCAGGTGGAGAAGCTTATCACTTATTCGCTTTACGGCGACGGCGAGATAGAGCGAGCTTACGTAGTCGGCTCGGTATTCTCCTCGATGCTCAATCAGGCAAGCGGCGTGAGAGTTTCCGACAACCTCGATACAAGCTTCAATACGCTTGTAAATATGGTCGATACAAACATCACTGCCGTAGACTATAAAAAGCGCAAGGCAGCCATAAAAAATATGCTGAGCAGAGGTTCAACGGTCGGCACGTTCCTCATAATGGGCGGCGAAAAGGCTTATGAGGACTTTATTCCCGATCAGGGCTTTATAGACGAGTTTAAAGAGAAGTATTACAGCTACGACGAGAGCAGCGGCGAGGAAGACGAAGAATAAATGGTAAATATATTTGACACTCATGCCCACTACGCCGACCATGCCTTTGACGGTGACAGAGCGGAGATTCTCGAAAGACTGCCCGAAATGGGAGTCGCATACGTTATGCTTGCCTCCTCGTCGGTCGAGGATACGGCGGAAAACGCTTCACTTGCCGAGAAATACGGGTATATCTATGCCGCCTCGGGAGTTCACCCCGAAAGCGTTTACACAAATCCCGAAAACTACCTTGACATCGTGAGGACGGCGGCTCTCGGTTCGGAAAAGGTAAAAGCGATAGGGGAGATCGGGCTTGATTATCACTACGAGGGTTATTGCCGTGAAAAGCAGATAAAGCTTTTTGAGGAGCAGCTTGCGCTTGCCGATGAGCTTGACCTGCCTGTGATAGTCCACAGCCGTGACGCTTGTGAAGATACCCTTAACATACTTAAAAAGTATAAGCCGAGGGGCGTGGTCCATTGTTTCAGCGGTTCGGCGGAAACGGCAAAGGAAATAATAAAGCTTGGTATGTACATAGGCTTTACGGGCGTTCTGACGTTTAAAAATGCGAAAAAGGCTTTGAGGGCGTTGGCGGAAGTTCCCATAGACAAGCTGCTTTTGGAAACCGATTGTCCGTATATGGCTCCCGTACCGTTTCGGGGCAAACGCTGCGACAGCTCCATGATAGCCTATACTGCGGCGGCTGCGGCAGAGGTAAAGGGCATGGACGTACAGGAGCTTATTGATATTACCTGCGAAAACGGAAAAAGATTTTACGAAATCAAATAGCATGCAATTATTTTAAGGGTGGAACTGCGATGTACTATTGCTGCGGAATTACGGAAAAAGGCGTTATGCCTCATAATGAAGACGCTCTGCTTATCGGACGGCACGTTATGACCGCAGGCATGATAGAGCAGCGTTTGGAGCCGCCGTTTATAATGGCGGTTTCGGACGGCGTATCGGGGGAAAATTCAGGCGAGATCGCTTCGGTGATGTGTCTTGAAAGCGTAAGGCAGCTCGAAGAACTGCGGAAAAATCAGCTTCATGCAGGTCTTATGGAGATCCACGAAAAATTGGCGGAATTCAGCCGAAACGCTCCCGAAAGTCGGAATATGCAGACAACTCTCTGCGGAATTGCCGTTGACGATGATGAAAGGGTCTGCGCATTCAATGTGGGGGATTCCCGATTGTACCGTTTTCGTGAGGGTAAGCTCAGGCAGCTTTCCAGAGACCAGTCCCTTGTGCAGCTTTTGTACGAGGAGGGTTCTATTACCCATGAGGAACGTAAAACCCATGTTCACAGGAATATTATTTTCCCTGCATTCGGCAACATCAAGGACACTCCGAAAATAGACATCGAGGAGATAGAGGGCGGATTCGAGTACGGCGACGTGCTTCTTATATGTTCGGACGGCTTGTCGGACTATCTTTCGACCCTCGACATACAGGAGGTAATGGAGCTTCCCAAAAGTCTTACAGACCGTCTTGAAATGCTTGTAAAGACGGCTCTTGAACACGGCTGCGGCGATAATATTTCCGTAGCGGCGGCGTTGTTTATTGATAAATCGCTATCGACAACTTGAACAGGGGGACTCTGTCCCCCTGACCCCCTGCCAAAGGGGTGACCCCTTTGGAATCTCAGTTGTCGTAAATTTACCTGTATAAAGCCACCTTGTTTATCTGTAAATTTAAGTTTACATGGCTTTATACAGGTAAATTCACGATATTGGGTTCTAAGAGTTACCTCTCTGACAAAGAGTAAAGGGTAACAAAATCCTGTTAAATTGTAGACAGCGATCAATAAATAAAAAGCAGATACGGCAAAATGCGTCGAATCTGCTTTTTTTGTATTATTTTAATGTTTCGGAAAATTCTTTATACATATAAAGCGAACCCATAGCTATCAGCGGAAGTCCGTGGGTTTCGGCGTACCGAACGCTTTTTCTCACGCCCTCTGTCACCGAATCGCAGGGAACAGCGTCAATGCCATTTTTGGTAAATACCTCGGCAAGAGATTTGCTGTCCAAAGCCCTCGGATTGTCGGGAGCTACAGTAAAGGCGGTATCCGTGAATTTCCCCAGTAATTCGGGATAAAGTCCGTATTCCTTATCAGCCATTACGCCTATGAGCAGTACGACCTTTCCGCTGAAATACGTTTCAATGCTTTCAGCCGCACGGATAATTCCGTCGGGATTGTGCGCGCCGTCAAAAATTATAAGCGGTTTTTCGGAAACTACCTCGAACCTGCCTTGATTGCGAGCTTTGGAAATTCCCGAGACGACCGCGCTGTCGGGAATTACGATACCCTCATTACACAGAAGTTCAACTGCTGAAAGGACGTTGGCAAGATTAAAAGCCTGATACGTTCCGAGCATGTGGGATTCAAGTGTTCCGAAGCGTTTATGCCGAAAGACGGTCTTATGAATATCACGGCTGACGACTTCGAGAGCCGAATGGTCGGCAAGTGTGAGAGGGGAACTTTTTTCTGCGGCGGCAGCGGAGATAACTTCATAAGCTTCTCTGTTGTTACCGCCAAAGAGAACAGGACGCCCCTGCTTGATGATTCCGGCTTTGTGCCGTGTAATTTCTTTTATTGTGCCGCCGAGAAAAGCGGAATGGTCAACGGCGATATTTGTAATGACCGAAAGCAGCGGCTTTTCGACCACATTAGTTGAGTCCGTGTCGCCGCCCATGCCGCACTCGATAAGCGCAATATCGCATTTTTTTCGGCGGAAAAGCTCGTATGCGGCAGCGGTCAGGACTTCAAATTCAGTAGGCTTGTCGGTCATATCCTCGCAGATCGGGACAAGCTCCGTAAAAAGCTCGTCAAGCTCTGCAATGGAAATTGGTCTGCCGTTTATGCGAAAGCTGTCGGTAACGTCCGTAAGAGCAGGGGAGGAGAAGCTTCCCACGGTGTAGCCTGTTTCGGCGAGAACGGCGGACATCATTACGCCGAAAGAACCCTTGCCGTTTGTGCCTGCAATGTGTATCACAGGGAGGGCATTCTGCGGATCGCCGAGCTTTTTGCACAGCTCGGAAATGCGTTCAAGCCCTAATTTGCTGCCTCTTTCGGCGGCTTTTTTTAAATATTTCAGGGAATCCATATTCTATTTCCTTTTGCATAGCTTTTCAAGCTGCGAGGTGAACGCCCTGTTTTTCAGAAGCAGGGAAATTATCATAAATTCCATAAGCCCAATGCCGATATACGTAGGAATACGGTATACAAGCAACGAAAACGGCATATTGGGCGGCAGAAAATGCAGTCCTGCCGATTTGATTAAGAGCGAGCCGATAAGGTGAGCAAGTCCGACAGAAAAAGCAATATTAAGCGACTGATTTTTTTTGAATAATTTCATTGAAACAAGTCCCGAGATAATGCCGATACTCATAGCTCCGAGGGCAACAACGGGATTTATGGAATATCCTTTGAGGATACTTCCGATAATATCTGCGCCAAGTCCGACCGCGCCGCCAACGAACGGTCCGAAGAAAATTCCTGCCATAATTACAGGCAGATTTTCAAAACTGATACGTATAGCGTCGGTAATGTTAAAGGCAAGGAATTTGCCGAAAACAATACTCAAGGCAACGAGAAGTCCCGAAATTATCATTACTCTTACGTTGCCGAAAAGCCGTAAATTGGCTGCCGCCGTGTTGTTTGAATTGTTTGTGATCATAAAAAAACCTCCTTTCCCACTTATAGGAAGGAGGATTTAGGGCATGAAACGGCTGTTTCTGCCTTTTAAATTCTGCATTTCTTAAAGCGGGATGCAAAATGTGAACCGCAGACAAACGTCTTTCGTCCTGTCGACAACTCCCCGTTCGGCAGGCACTTTACGAACACATTTTTACTCTTTAGTCGGACAAAACGTCCGCCAAGATTCATTATACCGCTGTTGCGCACATATGTCAATAGGAAAAAATAAGTTTATAACTTCTCCACATATTCCACATAGTTTTCAACATATTTTTATTCAAATTATGGAAATAATTTCCCTTTGTTAATTCATATTTTGAAACTGTGAAAAAGTTTTCGTCATTTTGAACATGAGAGCAGCATATATTTTGTAGCTGTTTACAAATATTTTTGAAATGTTAATTAAATTCTTCACTTTTTTCTTGCTTTATGTTATAATTAATAATATCTCAGAGAAAACGGGAGGGATATTTTGAAAACGTTATATATATCGGATCTGGACGGAACTCTGCTGAATTCGGCTGCCGAGCTTTCGGCTAATACCGTCAGTACGATAAATCGTCTTGTAGACGAGGGAATGTATTTCACATTCGCTACGGCAAGGACTTTATATTCCGCCGCTTCTATTACGGAACGGCTGAAAATCAACGTCCCGTGTATACTCAATAACGGGACAGCTATCTATGACCCGAATGGCGGTACATATGTCAAAAAAGCCTGTATACCGATAAATATATCGAAAAAAATTATTTCCGCTTTCCGTAAAAACGATGTGCGCTGTTTTCTGTTCAAGTTTGCGGAGGGCAGGCTTGTTACGTGCTATGATAAAATTACCGAGGAACTCATGCAGTCCTATGTCAACGAGCGCAGGACGAAGTTCGACCAGCCGTTTATCGAATGCGCCGATATACTTGACGAGCTTGACGAAACGGCGGTCTATATCAATTCCTGCGGCGAACTTGAAAAGCTCCGTCCCGTCAGAAATTCGGTCGGGGAGATAGAGGGCGCAGGCTTTGAATTTTACGAGGACACATATACCAAAAAATGGTATCTGGAGACCTTTTCCGCCGCCGCTTCAAAGGGCAGCGGCATTAAATATCTGCGTGATACCTACGGATTCGAGCGTGTTGTGGCGTTCGGCGACAACTTAAACGATCTGAGTATGTTCGAGCAGGCTGATATTAAGGTTGCGGTTGGTAATGCCAATGCGGACTTGAAAATAAAGGCGGACATGGTGACAGATACCTGCAACGAAAACGGTGTTGCAAAGTGGCTTTCTGAAAATTACGGGAGATAATACATGGATTTTTCATATAAAAATGTTTACGGAACTGAAAAACATAATGAATTTATGGACAGACAGCGTTATGTGCTGGACGATAAATTTCTTGACGAAACAGAAAATTATGAATTGACTGACGGTTTTTCGGTGGAAGTCAGATCTTATGAAGAAAGAGAACAGCAGGGAAACTTATTGGCTGAGGTGCAGAAATGTACATTGAGAAAATCAGGTAAAACAGTTTATGAATACTGTTGCTTTTACAATCACAGCTTTATATTTAAAGAGATTATCCACCACAGCAACGGTCACAGGTACTATCTGTTCAAAGTGGATTTGTATGGCATAAGCTGTCTGGACGTTGATACGCTGGAAGTGTACAACTATATTCCCGAAGGCTATGAACACAAAGAGGAATATATGTGCGGAGAGAGTTTTATAGTAACCGATATTCACTATGACGAGAAATCAAATCTCATAGCATACGGCGGTTGCTATTGGGCAGGACTTTATAATGTTATGGTGGGGGATTTTTCAAATCCACTTGCATATAATCCACATCTTGTAAGTATGAGCAGAGTTTTTGACCCTGAAGTTGATTATTGCTATGAAATTGACTTTAAGGAATGGAAAAACGGCAGACTTTATGTTATGTGCGATGACGGAGAAAATAAAATAGAAAAATCTATAAGCGTAGATGAGCTTAAAGATATGATAAATGAATTAACAGATAAAGGAGAAAAGTAAATGAAAAAATTAATGTTGGGAAACGAGGCGTTTGCCCGTGGACTTTATGAAGCAGGCTGTAAAATAGTATCGAGCTATCCGGGAACTCCCTCTACGGAGATAACCGAGGAGGCAGCTAAATATGACGAGATATACGCCGAATGGGCGCCTAATGAAAAAGTCGCAATGGAAACGGCTCTGGGTGCTTCGATAGCGGGCGCAAGGGCGTTCTGCGGCATGAAGCACGTAGGTCTTAACGTTGCCGCCGATCCGCTGTATACCGCAGCTTACACGGGCGTAAACGGCGGACTTGTCATCGCTGTAGCGGACGATCAGGGAATGCACTCCTCTCAGAACGAGCAGGACAGCCGCCACCATGCGATAGCTGCGAAAGTTCCAATGCTTGAACCGTCCGATTCTGCGGAATGCCGTGATTTCGTCAAGGCGGCATACGATATTTCCGAAAGCTTCGATACGCCCGTTATCGTAAGAATGTCAACGCGTGTGGCTCACTCTCAGAGCATTGTCGATACATGCGAGCGCACGGAGCTTGAACTGAAAGAGTATACAAAAAATCCTCAGAAATACGTAATGATGCCTGCTTTTGCAAAGGGACGTCACGTATTCGTTGAGGAGCGCACCAAAAAGCTTATCGAATTTGCCGAGACATGCGAGCTTAACCGCGTCGAGCTGTCCGAAACGGCGGAATTCGGCGTTATTACCAACGGCGCGGCTTATCAGTATGTCAAGGAGGCTTTGGGAGAACGTGTTTCCGTTCTGAAACTCGGCATGGTGAACCCTATGCCCGAACAGCTTATCCGTGATTTTGCCGCAAAATACGACCGCATTGTAATCGTGGAGGAGCTTGACGGTATCATCGAGGCGCATTGCAGAAATATCGGCGTAAACAACGTTGAGGGAAAGTCGATATTCGGCTGTATAGGCGAGATAAACCAGTCGGCGATAGCGGAAAAGCTGTTGGGCGTAAAGAAAGAGTTTACGGAGCTTGACGTGAACGTTCCCGTCCGTCCGCCTGTAATGTGCGCAGGCTGTCCGCACCGTGGATTATTCTATTGTCTGAAAAAACTGGGCGTGACAGTTTCGGGCGATATAGGCTGTTATACGCTCGGCGCAGCAGCTCCGCTGACGGCTATCGACACAACTATCTGCATGGGAGCGTCTATCTCGGGACTTCACGGCTTCAATAAGGCGAGAGGTTCTGAAAGCGAACATAAGAGCGTGGCGGTTATCGGCGATTCAACGTTCATGCACAGCGGCATGACGGGACTTGTGAATATCGCTTACAACAACTCCAATTCGACCGTTATTATTCTCGATAACTCCATTACGGGCATGACGGGTCATCAGCAGAATCCCACAACGGGAAAGAACTTAAAGGGCGACCCTGCGGCAGCCGTGAACCTTGAAGAACTGTGCAAGGCTATCGGTATCAAGAGAGTGCGCGTTGTAGACCCGTATCATCTTGCTGAGACCGAAGCGGCTATTAAAGAGGAATTAGCGGCTGATGAAGCGTCTGTAATCATTTCACGCCGTCCGTGTGCGCTGCTTAAATATGTCAAGCATAATGCGCCGTTTAAAGTTGACAACGACAAGTGCGTTGGCTGTAAGGCTTGTATGAAACTCGGCTGTCCTGCGATCTCCATAAAGGACAAAAAGGCGGTCATCGACCATACACAGTGCGTTGGCTGCGGAATTTGCAAAGAACAGTGCAAGATAGGCGCGATCATATAATTGGGGAGAAATAATATGGATATATACGGCGAATTTGTCAATTGGCTTGACAATATTCTTGAAAATAACGAAATGCCCGATGAAACAAAGGCGTTTTGCTTTAATCTTTATGAGGAATCCGTTGAGGACTGCGTATACAGCGTACAGCTTGTTGCGTGCAATGCGTTCGACGAAAATGACAGCGACTGGGCTTGCGAGGAAGTGTGGAGCAGCGAGGAAGATATTTTCTGCATTGAACTTTCTGATGAAACCGAAAAGGACTGGAAAGCCGCACAGGGTCTTATCGTTAATTGGATAAAGGAGTATCTTGAAAGCGGAAAATACAGCGGAATACTCACGGCAAAGCCTGTTGCGGCAGGTTTTGTTGACGGAGATCTGGAATTGGTTTACAAGGCTGAATGAAAGGAAAAAATTATGGAAACAAGATCAATAATGATAGTGGGCGTAGGCGGACAGGGTTCGCTGCTTGCGTCAAGAATTATAGGAAACGTACTTCTTTCGCAGGGTTACGACGTTAAAGTAAGCGAAGTACACGGAATGTCACAGCGCGGCGGTTCTGTCGTTACATACGTTAAATACGGCGAAAAGGTTTATTCGCCGATCGTAGAAAAGGGCGAAGCGGATATTGTAATATCCTTTGAACTGCTTGAAGCGGCAAGATGTCTGCCGTATCTTAAAAAGGGCGGAAAGCTTATCACGTCCACACAGCAGATAGACCCGATGCCCGTTATCACAGGCGCGGCGGAATATCCTGCCGACTTGGTAAAAAAGCTGTCCGAAGCCGATGTGGAGCTTACGGCGGTGGACGCTCTTTCCCTTGCGGAGCAGGCAGGTACGGCGAAGGCTTCAAACGTAGTCCTTATGGGCGTACTTGCGGCTAAGACCGATTTCCCCGAGGAGATATGGCAGACCGCATTGGAAAAATGCGTTCCTGCGAAGTTCCTCGAATTGAACAAAAAGGCGTTCGAGCTTGGAAAAAAAGCGTAAATTTTTAATAATGATATTATAAATGAGCATATTTGGCACAAATCACAAAAAGCTGATAGCCGTTAGCCTTTAGCCATTAGCTTATGGTGTCCGCCTTGCTGCGGACAGATTTAAAGATATACGCTATTTTTAAATAATGTGAGCGAAGCGAACACCTTAGCTAAAGGCTAATAGCTAATAGCTTACGGCTTTATCGTACAATTTGCTGTACAATGCTCGTTTATAGAATGATATAGGGGTACATCATGAGGAGAGATAAGATAGTAACAAAGTCGGATATTGTCATAGCCGTAATAATCGGCATGATAGCGGCGGTTTTTATAGGTATCAGCATATTCATCTTTGTTGACACAAATATCAGGTATAAAAGATACGAAAGAGTTACTGCTGAAATAGTCAATGTTGAATACAGACATCATAGAAGAACGCGTTATTATAAGGCGGACTATGAGTACGTTTTGGACGGCAAAAAATACGTTTTCGACGACGGCAGACACTACAGTTCCAGACCAATCGAGGGAAACAAGGTACTCGGTTATTATGACCCCGATAAGCCGCAGATGTTTTATCCGTCTAAGAGGTACGACGGTCTTGTAACGTCCTCTTTACTGAGTATAATATTGACCGTATGTACTATAGGTTCTGTAATAGAAATGCGTACCAAAGACGATGAAGAAAAGGCAAAGGCTCTTCACGGTATTATCAGAGGAATAAATTATTCAGTTTTTTCTGTTCTTGTCGCAAATTTTTTGGGTTGGAGAATGAGCAGCTTTATGATATTGATAGTCGGCGTTGTTTCAGCGTTTATTATGGTATTTGACGGCATACGCAAGCTGCGGCAGTTGAAAGACAAATACGGCTACTATTAAGGAGTAATCTATGAGGAAATATTTAATTCTTTTGACGGCGGCAATGTTAACAGCCTGTTCAGCCGTTTCCTGCGGCAGAGAGACTGCCGAAGAAAAAACAGAGGTCACTTCCGAGACTTCCGCTGTAGAAACTGCGGAGACTTCCGAAGAAAGTCAAGAGCCGACCGAACCGTTTTCCGAATTGCAGGAGTGCCACAAAACCATAGAAAACGAGGAAAAGCCCGAAGTTATCCGTATCTCCTTTGAGGGAAAATGCTCGGACAACATAAAAAAACACGCTAAGGTGACAGACCTGTATAATATCGACGTTCTGCACAGCGGCGTTGTGGGACTTATAGGAATACCCGTCGAGCTTGAATATGACGAGGAAGTTTCCGAACCTCGCCTGACTTTCACATACGATACGTCGGAATTGAGGGGTGTTCCCGAGAAAAATCTTGTAATGCTCCACTATTCCGAGGAGGACGCATTTTACAATACTGTTGAGGATTTTTCGCTGAATACGGACGACTGCACCGTATCAGCCCCGATAAAAGAGGAGGGCGTTTATCTTCTTGCGGACGCTTATTTGTGGTACGGCTGCTGGGGTATGGACGTTTCCGAATACGAATACGAGCGTAATCCGCAGGACTTCCCAACGGACTGGGAAAGGGAGCGTGACACGGGAGATATAACGGAGCTTGCCGACAAGGAATGGGCTATGGAGAATGCTCCGAATTTCTGTGTGTCTACGGCGGAGGAGCTTGCTTCGGCGGTATGGTACGTCAACGGTATATGCGGACTTGATGTGACTGTGACCTTGGAATCGGACATCGACCTCAGCGGATACGACTGGAAGCCGATGGGTTGGAGCAGCGGAAACTACTATTTTTCGGGAACTTTAGACGGTCAGGGTCATACTGTAAAGGGAATGACTATCGACGAGGACTACGTTCAGACGGGCTTTATCGGCTACGGCATGGGTATCACGGTAAAAGATATAACTTTTGAGGACGCAAGCGTTTCAGCAACTCACTGTACGGGTATTGTCGGCGGCGAGATATATAGTTCCGATCTTTGGGAGAACGTTCATGTTTCGGGAACGGTACGGGGCGGCTCCGACGATTACGGCGCAATTATCGGCAGAGAAGCGGGAACTACCTTCAAAGACTGTTCTGCGGACGTTACTGTAGACGGTCAGCCGTTTCAATACTTTTCGTACAGGCAGAAAATTATAGACGAAACGGAAGTAGTCGAGACATTCACTCTTACGCTGAACGATGACTATACAGTTACCCGAGACGAACACGATGGATTCAGAAACCTCTGCTGGCAGGTCGAGCAGAACGGAGTCGAAGCTCTGCAAAGAGGAGCGGAGGACGAGCTTACGCTGAATACTCATGAAATTTTTGAAAAAGCTCTGACCTTGAACAACGATCCCGGTACATATAAAATTTACCTGACGGCTTACATAAACGGTACATATATACGCGTAAGCAATATTATCGAATATGAAATAGACGATACTTATAATACAGACTAATTAAAAGTTTAAAATACAGACCTCCGATGAGGTTTGAAAAATAAGGAGCGAATACCAATGGAAAAATATTGGAACGAAGAAATCGAAACCATGTCCCGTGAGGATATGAAAAAGCTACAGGACGAACGCCTTGTGGCTCAGGTCAAGCACGTTTACGAGAACGTGAAGTATTACCGCGACTTAATGGACGAAAAGGGAGTAAAGCCCGAGGACGTCAAGTCCACGGACGACCTTTACAAGCTGCCCTTTCTTTCAAAAGCCGATCTTCGTGAAGCCTATCCCTACGGACTTCTTGCGAAGCCGCTCGGCGACTGCGTAAGAATACAGTCCACAAGCGGAACTACGGGCAAGCGTGTTGTTGCGTTCTATACTCAGAACGACATCGACCTTTGGGAGGAATGCTGCGCAAGAGCTATCACAGCGGCAGGCGGTACAAACGAGGACGTATGTCAGGTATGCTACGGCTACGGACTTTTCACAGGCGGTCCGGGACTTAACGGCGGTTCGCATAAGGTCGGCTGTCTTACTCTGCCTATGTCAAGCGGAAATACCGAGCGTCAGATAACCTTTATGCGCGATCTCGGAGCTACGATACTCTGCTGTACTCCCTCGTATGCGGCTTATATCGGCGAAACTCTGCACGACATGGGATATACTCCCGACGATATAAAACTTAAAGCAGGTATTTTCGGCGCAGAGCCGTGGACGGAGGAAATGCGGCGTTCCATTGAAAAATCTCTCGGCATAAAGGCTTATGATATTTACGGACTTACGGAAACAAGCGGTCCGGGCGTATCGTTTGAGTGTTCGGAGCAGACGGGAATGCACATCAACGAGGATCATTTTATCCCCGAGATAATAGACCCCGAGACAGGCGAGGTACTTCCCGATGGCGAGGTCGGAGAGCTTGTGTTTACGAGCATTACAAAGGAGGCGTTTCCGCTTCTGAGATACAGAACAAGAGATCTTTGCGTACTCAGCAGAAAGAAATGCTCCTGCGGACGAACTCTCATCAAGATGAGCAAGCCAATGGGACGAAGCGATGATATGCTCATTATCAGGGGAGTAAACGTGTTCCCCTCGCAGATAGAAACGGTGCTTATCGAGCAGGGATATTCGCCGAATTATCTCATTGAGGTAGACCGTGTGAACAATACCGATACTCTGGACATCAGCGTTGAGATGAATCCCGAGCAGTTCTCCGATAAGATGAAGGACATGCAGGAGCAGGAAAAATCGTTGGCTCTCGCTATCAAGACCATGCTCGGAATAAATCCGAAGGTTCACCTTGTAAGTCCTAAATCCATTGTGCGGAGCGAGGGCAAGGCAGTTCGCGTTATCGACAAGCGCAAGCTGCACGATTGATCTTTTTAATGAAAGGTGGAATAATTATGTCAAATGCAAAACAGATCTCGGTATTTGTAGACAACAAGCCCAATCAGCTCACGGGGATAATGGCTCTGCTGAAAAAAAGCGGAGTAAATATCCGCGCGTTGAGCCTTGCCGATACCACGGATTTCGGCATTCTCAGAATGGTCGTAAACGATACGGACAAGGCGGCGGAAACTCTGAAAAACGCCTCGTATGCCGTAACGGTCACGGAAATAATCGCTATAACTATTCCCGACGCGCCGGGGCAGCTCAGCCGTGTGCTTGATATTCTGGGCGCGGACAGCGTTAACTTGGAGTACCTTTACGCATTTACGGGAGCTTCGGACAAGTCTGTTTCATTTGTTATCCGTGTGGACGACAACGTATCAGCCGCAGAAGCTCTTACAAAGGGCGGTATAATCCAGCTTACAGAGCAGGATATTGCCGAAATGTAACAAGACTGCCATAGGGCAAACCGAGCGGAATGAAGAAAAACATCTGAAAAATGATTTTCGTGAAAATCGCTCGACCCCCTTGACAAATCGTCATAAAAAAGGTATAATATATATACTGGATAAATGGGAGCAAGGCGACGGAACTGCGGTGTTGACCTAAGTCCGTTACCGAACTCCAAACTGAATAAAAGGAGCGATAGGAATGGGTATTCTCGATAAGATCGGCGATGTCAGCAAGGGCGTTTCCGATAAGACCAAGAGTATGTCCGAGGCAAGCAACCTCAAAAGAAAGATTCTGTACGAAGAGGAGCGTATCGTTGAGATATTTACCGACATCGGCAAGAAGTATTACAAAAATCCCAATGAGGATCCGGCTAATCTGAAGGTTCTCTGCGATGATATCGACACTCGCCGCAGACGTATCAAGAAGATGAGATTCGAGCTTAACGGTATCAGAGGCTATAAGATCTGTCCTAAGTGCGACGCCGAGGTAAACGAGCGTTTCCAGTTCTGCGGACGCTGCGGTGCAAGACTTCCCGAGATGGAGGACGATGATTTTATGTCACTCGAACCCAACGATTACTACACCGAAAGCAGCAATCAGTTCTTCAATGCTGATTCAAACAAAAACTACTGATATATGAGCTGCTCCGATTTACGGGGCAGCTTTATTTTGTGATTATACTATATGAAGATTTTGGAAATAATTTTACTTCTTGTTTTTTACAACCTGATACCGTTCTGGAACTTGTCGCATCTGCCTGCTGCGGTCAAGACGATCGTCACCGTGCTTGTATCGGCGGCGTATCTGATAATTCTTTTCAGAAACGGCAAAGTCCCCGTTAAAAGTTTCAGATTACGCGCGCTAAACGGCGGAACAAGGCTGATATGGCTTTCGGGAATGACTTTTCTCCCCGAACTTGCGGCGTTGATAGCTTACCCGTTCTGTCCGAGAGCAGGCACGCTGTCTTTTGTTTTGACCATTATTTTTGCTGTCGTTTTCAGCATGCTGACGTTTTTAGTCGGATTTATCAAAACCGCCGTGGGTTCAAAGCAGATAAAGCTGCTTGATTATGTTTTTCTGTTCATTTTTTGGTGGGTCCCTATAGTCAACCTCGTACTCATACGCCGTTTTTACAAGAAAGCGAAGCGTGAGTTTATTTTTGAGCTTTCAAAGGCGGAGCTTGAAGAAGCTCGGGCAGAAAACGAGATGTGCAGGACTAAGTACCCTATAGTAATGGTTCACGGTATTTTCTTCCGTGATTGGCAGTATATGAACTATTGGGGACGTGTTCCTGCAACGCTTATACGCAACGGCGCAAATGTTTTCTATGGCGACCAGCAGTCGGCGAAGTCCATTCCCGAAAGCGCGGCGGAGCTTAAATCGCAGATAGAAAAAATTCTTGCGGAAACAGGCGCGGAGAAAGTCAATATCATCGCCCATTCAAAGGGCGGACTTGACAGCCGTTATGCCATAAGCTCTCTCGGTCTTGGGGATCGTGTTGCAACATTGACGACCATAAACACTCCTCATCTGGGCAGCGATATGGTGGATCACCTGATGAACAAATGTCCCGACGGCATGGTGAAGTGGATAGAGAAAAAGTACAACACCGTTTTCCGCAAGCTCGGCGATAACGACCCCGATTTTATTGCAGGGCTGAACGATCTGCGCCCCTCCCGTATTGCCGAATTAGAGCCGTATATGGAGGACGTTCCCGAAGTTTCCTACAGAAGCTGCATGTCGGTCATGAAGAACTTTTTTTCTGCCGGACTGCCTTTGAATATCGGTTATCTGCTGATAAAGCGTCTTAACGGCAGAAACGACGGACTTGTGTGGGAGGGCGCGGCGCAGCACGGTGAATTCCGCATGGTAACGGCAAGCGGCGTGCGAGGCATAAGTCACGGCGATACCATAGACCTTTTCCGTGAAAATATAGAGGGCTACGATGTGCGTGAATTTTATGCGAACTTGGTTGCGGAGCTGAAAAATCAAGGATATTAAGATCAACTGAACTTTCGGCGTATTGATCTGCAAAGAAAAAATGCGGGAATACACAGAAATCCCCATGCAATGGAAAACAGCGGACATATCTGTCCGAGCAGATTCAAGGGACGGTCGGAATAATCCCATACCTGCCAACCCATGATAATGTTATCGAACACGCCCACGGCAAATTCGATAGCCGTTATCAGAAACGCCCCGATAATACAGCATTTTATCAGGTTCATGGCAGGGCGGCAGCTGATAATGTAAATAAGCGTGAGGACAAGTCCTCCTGTTAGGCACATAGTCCAGTGGGTGTAACCTCGTCCGACGACCTCGACAAAGGCGTAAAGGAAATAACCCATTAAAAAAGTAAAAATATACTGCGTAAGCTTCATAAAATTCCCCCTTTTTTAAGGCATCACCGCACAAAGAACGGCTGACGCCTTTGTACGTCATCTGCTTGCATATTTTCCGTCATCTTGCACATAAATTTCTTGACATACGACAGTATGCCTGCAAAATTTCTGTACAATCTGACAAAAAATCTGACTGCGCATCTGCCGCACAATCTCTGTGCGGTGGTGCCTTATGTATTATGAGGTATTTTTTGATAATTATACCATTAGGGGATATTATAATATAAAACAATAGGAATAAAGGAGTTTAAATTTAATGCGAAAAAGCTGTATAATATTTCATATTTCAAGTATTCCGTCGGAGTACGGAATAGGCAAAATGGGCAGACATGCCTTTGAATTTGTTGATTTTCTCAAAAAATCGGGCGTAAAATGCTGGCAGATATTGCCTCTTTCGCCTACAAGCTACGGCGATTCTCCATATCAGTCCTTTTCGGTAAATGCTGGAAACCCCTATTTTATCGACTTTGAAATACTGGAGGGGGACGGTCTGCTTGAACGTTCGGAATATGCGGATATTACATGGGAAAGCTCTCCCTATAAAGTGGATTACAGCCTGATCTACGACCATTGCTTCGACGTGCTGAGGGTTGCCTATTCACGATTCAAGGCTGCAAGATTTTCGGCATACAAAACGTTCTGCGAGGAAAACAAGTCGTGGCTCGACGAATACGCCCTCTTTATGGCTCTGAAATTCCAAAATGACGGTAAGGCTTGGTACGAGTGGGAAACGGACATTTCCATGCACAAGCCGAAAGCCGTTGCCGCATACAAAAAAGAACTGAAAAAGGAGATCGGATTTTATAAATTCATTCAGTTTGAGTTCAGCCGCCAATGGAAAGAGCTTAAAGGCTACGCCAACGAAAATGGCATTGAGATAGTTGGGGATATACCGATATACTGCGCTTTGGACAGCGTAGAAGCGTGGGCTGACCACAAGCTTTTTTGGTTTGACCGCAAACGCCGTCCCGTGTGCGTGGCAGGCTGTCCGCCCGATGAATTTTCGCCTTCGGGTCAGCTTTGGGGAAATCCTCTCTACGATTGGGAATATCATAAGAAAACAGGCTATAAATGGTGGATAGACCGCATAGCCGCGGCTTCAAAGCTTTACGACATTGTGCGTATCGACCATTTCCGAGGTTTCGAGAGCTACTACACAATTCCCTACGGCAGCGAGGACGCAACGGTCGGCGAGTGGAAGAAAGGTCCGAATCATGAACTTTTCCGAATGGCTGAGGAAAAACTCGGAAAGCTCAATATTATTGCGGAGGACTTGGGCTTTATCACTCCCGAGGTAAGGGAAATGCTTGATAAATGCGGTTATCCGGGCATGAAAGTATTGCAGTTCGGCTTCAGCGACGGAACGAACGAGCATCTTCCGCATAATTTTACGACTTCAAACTGCTTTGCATATACGGGAACTCACGATAACGAAACGCTGAACGGCTGGGTAGGGGCAATGGATAAAAAGTCCCTGAGATTCGCCAAAAAGTATCTGAATGTCAAGAGAAAGAGCGAAATACCGCCGGCGGTGGTGCGTGCGGCATGGGGCAGCGTTGCGGAGGTCGCAGCGGCGCAGATGCAGGATTTTCTCGACAGTCCGAAAGACGCAAGAATGAATACGCCGTCCACATTGGGCGCAAATTGGCAGTTCCGAGCAAGGTCGGAGCAGTTCACGCCCGAGCTTGCAAAGAAAATCAAAAAGCTTAACAAGATGTACAACAGATAAGTGTAAAAGAATTAATTTATCAGGAGGAAAAACCAATGGATAAGAAAATTTTTATTGAAAAATTCACAGGCAGACTTCCGAAGGACGTCAAGTCCGCTTCACCGCAGCAGCTTCACAATGCTCTCGGCGATACGGTAATGGAGCTTTATGCCGACAGGTGGGCGGCTTCACGGGAGGAGCATCTGAGCAAAAGGCGCGCGGCGTACCTTTCTATGGAATTTCTTGTGGGACGTGCCGTGTACAATAACCTGTTCTGTCTGGGCATTTACGACGAGGTAAACGCCGCTTTCAAGGAGCTTGGTCTTGACCTTGCCGACTTGGAGGTCATAGAGGACGCAGCCCTCGGAAACGGCGGTCTCGGACGGCTTGCGGCTTGTTTTCTGGACAGCGCAGCCTCTTTGGACCTTCCACTGGACGGCTACGGAATCCGCTATAAATACGGACTTTTCAAGCAGTCTATCGTTGACGGCTATCAGAAAGAGGACATTGACGACTGGACGAAATACGGCGACTGCTGGTCGAAACGCTGTGATGAGGATACCGTTATTGTCGAGTACAGCGGTCAGACCGTAAAGGCAGTTCCCTACGATATGCCGATTTTTGGCTGCAAGACCGAAAATGTCGGAACTCTCCGTCTATGGCAGTCCGAGCCTGTAAAGGAGTTCGATTTCGATACGTTCAACCGTCAGAATTATCTTGAGGCTTCAAAGGAGCAGATATTTGCCGAGGATATTTCCCGAGTGCTTTATCCGAACGATGATACGAACGAGGGCAAAAAGCTTCGCCTGAAACAGCAGTATTTCTTTAGCTGTGCGTCACTGACGGACATTATCAAAAAGCATAAGGCACGCTTCGGCACTTTGGATAATTTGGCAGACTATGTTTCTGTTCAGCTTAACGACACTCACCCTGTAATTTCCGTTCCCGAGCTTATCCGTCAGCTTGTGGACAACGAGGGCTATACCTTTGCCAAAGCTCTTGAAATAGCGAAAAAAGTGTTCAACTACACCAATCACACCGTAATGCAGGAGGCTCTTGAAAAATGGTGGATAGGTCTTGTTGAAGAACTGCTCCCGAGAATATATGAGATAATCATTCAGATAAATGAAGAACTTATTGCAGAAATGTACGCCAATGGAGTACAGAGAGATAAGATCGACCGTATCAAAATAATCAAGGGCGAGCTTATCCACATGGCGGATATGGCGTGTTATTGTTCGAGCCATATCAACGGCGTGGCTGAGATACACACTCAGATCTTAAAGGACACGGTTCTTGCCGACTGGTACAGCATCTACCCCGACCGTTTCCGCAACGAAACAAACGGCATTACTCAGCGACGTTGGCTCGGTCTGTGCAACATGGAGCTGTCCGCGCTTATTACGGAGCTTTTGGGCGATGACGGTTGGCTTGTCGATCTTGACCGCCTTAAAGAGCTTACAAAATATGCCGACGACGAGACGGTTCTGCGCCGTTTCATGGATATTAAGCAAACAAAGAAAAATCAGCTTGCGGCGTTTATTGAAGAGCGCGACGGCGTTAAGATCGACCCCACGTCAATATATGACATTCAGATAAAGCGTCTCCATGAGTATAAGAGACAGCTTCTCAACGCCTTTTCGATTTTGTGGATATATAACGGCATAAAGGACGGCAGCATCAAGGATTTTGCTCCCACGACCTTTATTTTCGGAGCAAAATCAGCTCCCGGATATAAGCGTGCAAAGGCGATAATAAAATATATCAACGAAATAGGCAGGATAGTTTCGTCCGACCCCGAAACAAAGGAACTGCTCAAAGTTGTTTTCGTTCAGAATTACAACGTTTCCTACGCAGAAAAGCTCGTTGCGGCGGCTGACGTTTCCGAGCAAATCTCAACTGCCGGAACTGAGGCGAGCGGAACGGGCAACATGAAGCTTATGCTCAACGGCGCGGTAACTCTCGGAACGTTTGACGGCGCAAATATCGAGATAGTTCAGGAGGCAGGCGAGGAGAACAATTACATCTTCGGCGCAAGAGTCGAGGAGCTTGAAAAAATTGTTCCCGAGTATGACAGCCGCAAGGTTTTCGCAGGCGACCCGAGAATAAAGGCGGTCGTGTCCTCGCTTATCGACGGAACTGTTTCCGACGGCGGTACGGGCGATTTCCGTGAGCTTTACACGTCGCTCCTTGACGGCGCAAGCTGGCATACTCCCGACCATTATTATCTGTTGGGCGATCTGAAAAGCTGCGTTGAAGCGAAGCTTAATTGCAACAGCGATTATAGGTCTGATCGTCTTGCGTTTGCGAAGAAGCAATGGCTCAATATGTGCAATGCAGGCAAGTTCAGCTCTGACAGGACTATAGCGGACTATGCCGAGAACATCTGGAATATAAAATAAACAGGTCATATAAATAAAAAATTATCCCGTCAAAGCCACGGTCTGCCGCGGTATGACGGGATATTTTTTATATCAATTATTCGGTAATTCCGCCGAGTACGTAAAATGCGTAGTAAATATCTTCCGTTTCGATCTTAGCGTCTCTCGGACTGAGCGAGAAGCTGTATTTACCGATTTTCGCGCTCTGAGAAGTGTTGAGATCGGTGATATAAGCCTCTGCGGTAAATTCGTTAGTCTCGGCTGTAAGCATTGTTATCGCCGATTTTACAACGGGGACAACAAGCGTAGGAGTGGAGATCGTGGTAATTTTGCCGTTTTTGTCAGTAATAATGTAGTCAACGATATAACGTCCGTTTGCATTTTCGGGGAACGGCAGCTTGAATGCGATAGCTTTATCGGTCGATTTTCCGGGAACTATGCAACTGAAATTAACAGTGGGAGGTTCAACGGGACCGTTTACGACCTTGACGGCAATTTCCGCCTTGACGGACGGGCTGTCCGCGCTGAATACGGTGACCGTACATTCGCCCACGCTTTCGCCTTTAACCCAGCCGTACTTGTCAACTGTAGCGATAGAGGGGTCGGAGGTCGTCCAGATCTCGTCCTTGTTAGAAGCGGTGGAGGGCAGCATAGTTACCCATGAAATATCCGATTGACCTACGGCAACGGTTATTTCGTATTTGGAAAGGAGAATTTCTTTAACTTCGCCTGCGTTCTTGACATTGACGAGTATATTTGCCTTTATTTCGGCGTTTTCTACGCTGTTTACGGTGATTATGCAGTTGCCTGCGCCAACGGCTGTAATTTTTCCGAACTGGTCTACAGAAGCGACTTTGTTGTTGGAACTTGTCCAGTTCAGAGCCTTATTTGCGGCGTTTTCGGGGAGAACTTTAACGACGGTTTCTTTTTGTTCCCCGACGGTAAGATTTATTTCGGTGTCGCTGACCTGAATTTCCTTAACGGCTTCCGTAACGGCAGAAGTTGTCGTTGTAACGGGCGAAGTGCTGCTCGCGGTAGTTGTTGTTTCTGTTGGTGTTACGACAGGCTGAGTGGTCTGCGTATCAACAACGGTCACAAGCACAAATGCAAATACTGCCGGATTATCAACGCTTTGTACGGTAATAACGGTATTTCCTGCTTTTTTTGCCGTTACCCAGCCTTCGCCGTCCACCTCTGCAATATCGGGCTGCGAGCTTGTCCATATTTCGGCTTTATTAACGGCAGTTTCGGGGAGCATGGTAACTCTTGCCGCAAGGTCGCCGTAGCCGACCTGTAAAGTCATAGTCGTCCGCGAAAGCCGTATGTCTTTAACGTTGCGGGTATTTATGACAGTCACCTTTATATCGGCGGATACCTCGGGATTATCGGCGCTCTTGACGGTTATGGTGCATTCGCCCTCGCCGATACCCGTGACCCAGCCCTCGGAATTTACTGTTGCAACAGATTCATCGGAGCTTGTCCATATTTCGCCCTTATTTGGTGCGTCCACGGGGAACATGGTGACATAAGCCGAAAGCGCGCCCTCGCCGACATTTACCGAAAGCTCGCTGCGAGTTACGCCTATGCTTGTAACTCTGACAACATCTGTTGTCGTGGTAGTTACGGGCGGCTTTGTCGCTGCTGTAGTGATCGGCGGTTTTGTTGATGCGTTGGTAACGGGTTTTTTAGTCGTTGAAGCGGTGGTCTTTGTTGAAACAGTCGCAGTTGATACGGTCGTGGAGGGTTTGGTTTTTACGGTAGTTTTGGTCGTTGTTTTAGGTTTTGTTTTGGCAGTTGTTTTTGCGGTCGTTTTTGAAGATGTAGTCTTTGAGGAGATTTTGGCTGTGGTACGTGTTACTCTTGTAGTAGTCGTAGTGGTCGTCTGTACGGTTTTTTTGGTTGAAGCTGTCGTAGTCGTAACTACAGGCGGTTTGCTGAGAGAGTACAGGAAATCCTCTATCGAAAGCTTTCCGCCGGTAGCGACGTGCGCGTAATACATAAGAACCAGCGAAGCGTCCGAAGAATCAATAACGCCGTCGAAATTCAGGTCGGCAAGCTTTTTCTGATTGGCAGTCATTGTAGAGGTTTGCCCTGTTAAGCTTGACGAATATTCAATGAGAATGTCCGAAGCGTCTGAAGAATCAATAATGCTGTCCCCATTTACGTCGCCTATGAGGGTGTTGACTTTTTCCTCAGCTTTTTCAGCGGCGAAAACGGTTTGGAAAGCCGTGGAATGCTGTGTCTTGCCGAACGGCAAAAGGGCTGAGCCGAAGCATACGGCGGTCGCCAGAACAGCGGCAAATAATTTCTTTGTCTCCATAATTTTTCCTTAACTTCTCCTTTTATATATTAACTATATTAAAATAAAATGCTTACATCTAATAATTATATAGTTTTTTTTTGGAAAAATCAAGGAATTTTGCACAATTTTGTAGAAACACACAAAAAAAGCATATATGAATAAGTGGAGTTTCAAATTATAGATAAATAAATATCGTTAAAAATGTTATTTGTATTTCTATAATAACAAAATACCCTGCCGCATATAAGGAATATCAATAATTAAGAGCCTGTTTAAGCGTTGATACACTAAACAGGCTCTTAGAAGATCATTGAATTAAATTTTTTGCGGCAGCCGCTGTCGGGGCTTCTGTTTTTGTACGCTGCACCGAGACTTTGGTGTTGGTAGTTACCCATACGTCGTCAAAAGCAGGGCATGAGAAAGTGACGTTTTGGTTGAACTGGTCGGTAGTAATGCTTGTGTTCAGCAGATTCACCTCGCCGATTATATCGTCGGCAGTTATCTGACTGATAGACTCCGACGGACCTATGACAGTAATATTCATTTGCTGCGTCAGAACATCGTAATTGTAGCTGCTGTCGGGCGGATTGCTGATTTTGATATGGCTTTGGTCGAGGGTGAGTGAGACCTCATCAAGGTCGTCGCCCTCGAAAGTGACAGTGACCTCGTTCAGATCGGAAACGTTTATAAGCTCGCTGCCCTCCAGCCGTGTTGCAAGGGAAAAGGTCTTGGAGTATCCGGGTTTTATTTCATACAGCGGAACATAGCCGATGTCAAGGGAATCGGGTATCTCTATCTGAGTATTGTTGCAGGCGAGAGTGACTTTATCGGAAGAAAGCTTGTATTTTATTATGTCCTGATCGAAATTTTCGGGGGCGTTGGCGATAGAAACGTACAGATCGACGGATTTCTGACTTCGTACAGGTATCGTAAGACTTATATTCATATCGCTGAATTTGAGAGCCGACTGGTCGATAAGCACGTTGTCCTTTGTGTAGAGTTCTATCTTGTCGCAAGGCACGTTATACGTGTTGGAGAGCGTAATTATCCTGTCCAGAACAGCGTAGCAGTATTGAATTTTGTCGAGCTGAGCGGTCGGACCTGTTATGGAAATGACCGAGGGCGTGCAGACGTATTTTTCAAGGTCGATCTCCTTGCCCTCCGCAAAGGTAACATTGGGGCTGCGAGGCAGGACTTCAAATTCCCTTGTTTCTATCTTGTCGAAAACGACAGTCGCTTTAGCGGGGGAGATAGATTTTACATCGTAGATGAGGTCGCTGTCGTTGCTTTTCAGTTTAAGAGCGAGCTTTTTCGTACCCGTACCCGAAACGCTGTCGGCGTCGAAGTAAGCGGTAAGGCTTTCGTTGTTAAGGTAGCCTATCTGAGTACGGCTGCCGAGAAGCTCGACCGTGACCTTTTCAACATCGCAGGAGATAACGCTCAGACCGTTCTGACTTGCGGCAGACCCCGAAATATCCACGGTCACGGGGATGTTTTCCACGGTTTTCTGAACGGTCGGATATTGGGTCAGAGAAATGAAAAGCCAAATGATAACGGCGATTATCCCCGACAGGACAGCAAGAGAAAAATTGCTTGTCATATGTTTGCTCTTAAAATTTTTAAGAAAATTCACTTATTTTTTCCTCCTTCCGAATAGAGAGGAAATTCCCTTTTTGTCGGTTTTTTCTTCGTCGGGGTCTTCGTAGAAAATCTCCTTTTCGAGGGTGGATTTCAGTCTTATGCGTGTGTAATCCCTTGTCAGAACGCCGTTTATGGCGATCGAGATCTGACCTGTTTCCTCCGAGACTACGACTACAACGGCGTCGGAATTTTCGCTCATGCCGATAGCGGCTCTATGACGTGAACCGAGACCTTTATCTATAAGAACATCGCTGTTGGGACGTGGGAGGAAACAGGCGGCGGCAAGGATAAGTCCGTCACGCATGATAACTGCGCCGTCGTGGAGGGGAGTTTTTGGGTAAAAGATATTACCGAATACTTCTTTGCTGGGAATGGCGTTCATTTTCGTTCCTGTTTCTATCTGTTCGCCAAGACGGGTCTGACGTTCAATGACTATCAATGCGCCGGTACAGCTTGCGGAAAGCTCCACGCAACTGTCGCAGATAGCTTCTATGGCTGTGTTCCACCGCTGTTTCACATCGTTGGACGGTATGCCGAAGCCCATCAGCTTAATGCCGATCTTCGTCTGACCGAACTGCTCCAAAGCGCGCCTAAGCTCGGGTTGGAACAGTATAAGCATGGCAAGAAGTCCTATGTCTAAAGCGTGACCGAGTATATATTCCATGACGGTAAGTTCAAGAAGGCTGCTTATGAAGTAAGCCGCCACAAACAGCAGTATACCCTTGACAAGCTGTCCTGCTCGGGTCTCACGGATAAGCTTGAGCAGCAGGTAAATTATGTAAGCCAGTACAGCCAGATCAACGATGTCTTTCAGTTCGATAGTAGACATAAGGCTGAAAAAGGCGTATTTCATATCGTGAAAAGAAGGCATAAAAATATCACATCTCCCTTCGTCCAAAGCAGCCGACAACTGCAAAATTTTATAAGAGCCTGTGCAGACACAAGCTTTCATACTTTCCTATATTATATTGTACCTCAAAATCGCTGTAATTTCAATAGTTTTTTAATATTTTCCTAAAATTTTCACATTAAAAATACTAACAATACTAATATTGCTCTCCCGAAAGAGGGAACGCCCTTGATTTCAGGACGTTCCCCGTCGTAAATAAAAAAATATAACTTTATACCTTTTGGTGATTTATATTACGTTAATTTTTTTATTATATTAGTCAGCTTTACAGCGTCCTCCTCTTTGCTGAAAATTGACGGCGAGAAGCGGACAGTACCGTTTTCCGTACCGAGCTGAGAATGCGCCAAAGCAGAACAATGGAATCCCGCGCGCAGGCAGAAGCCCTCCTTTGCAAGCTCCGCCGCCGCTTTTTCCGAGGTCATGCCGTCTATATTGAAAGAAACTATCGGTACATATTCCGCCATAGGTTCGCGGTATATCGTTATTTTCCGCTCGTTACGCAGTTCGTTTAAAAAGCGGCGGCATATCCTGTCCTCATGGGCGAAAATCCTGTTTACGCCGACGCTTTCCACAAACTCGATGCCTGCCTTAACGGACATGATACCGACAGCTCCCACAGTACCGCTTTCGAGAGCCTCGGGGAGCAGGGTCGGCTGAGCGAGACTTCGTGAGCCGCTGCCCGTACCGCCCTGCATAATGGGGGATATGGGGAATTTTCCGTCGCTTATGAGCAGTCCCGTTCCCGTGATGCCGTACAACCCCTTGTGACCTGCCGTACAGAGGATATTTATTCCCTGAGAAAGCTTTACGTCTATTATGCCGCACGCCTGAGCGCCGTCTGCGATAAGGGGGATATTGTGTGAGCGGCAAAGCTCTCCGATCTCACGTATCGGCAGTATTTGTCCCGTAACGTTGCTTGCAATGGTGCAGACTATGGCTTTTGTATCGCTTCGGATAAGGCTTCGGAAGCTTTCGACCGTTTTTGCCGCTTCGGGGTAAACTCTTGCAACAGAAAGCTTTATGACCCCCGATTCGGCAAGCTTGGCGGCAGGACGAGCGGAGGAATTATGCTCCATTCCGCTGATTATAAGATGACCTCCGCCGTTCATGATTCCTTGTATAGCCATATTCAGAGCGTGAGTGCAGTTCAGTGCGAAAACGACGTTTTCGGGTTCTGCGCCGAAAAAACGGGCGGCTGTTTCTCTTGCGGAGTACACCGCCTCGGAGGTACGAAGTCCCAGAGGATGACCGCCCCGACCGGGACTTGTAAGCCTCATAACAGCCGAATTTACAGAATTTTTTACGGCTGCCGGCTTTGGAAATGTCGTAGCGGCATTGTCAAAATTTATTATCATGAAGCTCCCTCCTTTCCTTTGAGAGAATAGGGAATGCCGTTTTTATCAAGAAGCCCGAGAGCTTCCGAGCTTCCGTATATATGAAGATCGTAGCCGCAGTCACCCTCTCTCCGTTTAAGTTCGCATTGATGCCCTGCCGACCTCAGCAGCTTAGCCGCTTTTTGTCCATAGGTGTAGGAGGGCATTTGCAGTATATATTTCATTATAAGATCATTCCTTTTTTGTTGACCTGTCAAAACAGGATTATTAATAATGAGTTATTTATAATAACGCATTATTATTTATTATATGCGAAATTGGAACGGTTTGCGAAAGTAAAGAGGGGATAGCGTCCCTCTGCGTAAGTTCCCTGTAAAATTTAAAAAATCGAATTGCTTGACTTTGATTTAAAAATGTTATATAATAGTATATGTATACTCACTTTCGGAATGGCAATAATAGTAATAATTTATAAATGAGTACATTTGACACAAGTCACAAAAACTGATAGCCTTTAGCCTACGTTATTTTTAAATAATGTGAGCGAAGCGAACACCTTAGCTAAAGGCTAACAGCTAATAGCTAACGGCTTTGGCTTTATTGTGCAAGTTGTTGTACAATGCTCATTTATAGTAATAATAAAGAAAGTGAGAATCAATATGGCTACAGAAAACAAGGACGAGATAACAGATAACGGTATATCATCGGCTCAGAACTGCAAACACCTGATACACTGTCTGAATATAATCGGGCAGATTGAGGGTCACTACGTTCTCGGCGAGCAGAACAAGACCACCAAATACGAGCATATCATACCTGCGCTTGTGGCGGTGGAGCAGGACAGAAGCGTCGAGGGACTTATCATAATCCTGAATACCGTAGGCGGCGATGTTGAGGCAGGGCTTGCCATTGCGGAGCTTATATCGGGTATGAAAACTCCGACTGTCTCATTGGTAGTCGGCGGAGGACATTCTATCGGCGTACCGTTGGCGGTGTCGGCGAAGAAGTCGTTTATAGTACCGTCGGCGTCCATGACGATACACCCAGTCCGAATGAACGGAACTGTTTTAGGAGTTCCGCAGACCTTGAATTATTTTGATAAAATGCAGGACAGGATAGTGGGGTTTGTGACGAAAAACAGCGGTATCAGCGAGGACGTTTTCCGCAGCCTGATGATGAATACAGAGGAGCTTGTTCTTGACGTCGGTTCGGTAGTGGACGGAGAAAAGGCGGTGGAGATCGGTCTTATAGATCGTCTCGGCAGTCTTGGGGACGCTATGGACAGCCTTTATGAAATGATAGAAAATACAGATAGAAGATATAGCTGATCGCCGCCGCTTTGCCGTGACGATCGGAGCAAAAATGTGGAGGACAATATGGCGCAAAAGAGGAAAAAGATCCTTTTCGGAGCTGACTTTATAGACGAGGACGTTACGCGAAAGGGCAGACCCAAAAAAGGAAATTCCGCTGACGATGACGAAAACACGCAGCAGCTCGATATGAGCGCGGCTGCGATGCCCGAAAACGAGCATACGGAGCTTATGGAAAAGATACAGCGTGCCGAAAAAAAAACATCGGAAAAAAAATCAGCCGCAAAGGAAGCTCCGAAGCCGAGAAAAAAGAAAGCCGCCGAAGCTGCTGCGGACGATATTGACGAATTTGACGAAGAAGCCGTCCGTGTTGCGTCCGTAGTGCTTTTCGGTATAGGCATACTGCTTGCTTTGGCGGTATTTATTCCGGGTTCGGACGGCTGGCGTTCGCTGCATAACATTATTCTCGGATTTTTCGGCATGGTGTCCGTAGCCGTTCCGCCGGTTGTCATTTATTCGGCAGTTGTTGTGAGTAAACGGAAAAAGGGCTGCGGAAAAATCATAGGTTTGATGATTTTGTGGGTATTTCTAAGCTGTACTGCGGTTCAGGTCTTTTTTTCGGGAGCGACCGAGGAAATAAATGCAGGGGCGTTTATTTCAAAGCTTTGGAGGGACGGCGCGGAATTCAAGGGCGGAGGAGTGTTCTGTTTCCCGTTGGCTGCGCTTTTCCTCTGGGGACTGGGCAGGGTCGGCGCAATGATCGTTACTGTAGTAACGATTTTTTCCACTGCGCTTATATGCTCGGGAAAGGAGCTGGACGAGTTTCTGCGTTCTGCCGCAAAGCCGTTTGTAGTTATTCAGAAATGTATCGAGGGCGTGAAGATCGTTCTTATGGGCGGAGACTTTGAGGACGCTTTTGACGATGATGAAGAAGACGATGACGACGAGGAAGATGAAGAGAAAGATAAAACGAAATTTCACCTGTTAGGAAACGGCTTTTTTGAAGAACCGAACGCAGACGAGGGTGTAAACAGCCGCCGTGAGGACGTTCGGGAGGAAAAGCCGCTCAGTCCGCAGGAACGGAGAGAGCGTGACGAATTCAGCAGAATGTTCGATATACCGCTTCCGGGAGACAACAGCGTTTTACATAATACGAAAGAAAGACCTGCCGCAGGGGAGGTCGCAGAAAGACCCGAAAAGGCTCAGACCGACCTTGACATGATAATTTCAAAGGCTGTTGAAAAGAAAGCCATGCAGGACAGGCTTGCCGCAGGAGAGGTCATAGAGGAGAAAAAGCCCGAACCTCAGATGCCCTTGTACATACTTCCGGGACTTGATCTGCTTACGCTTCCCTCGACCAAGACCAACAGCACAGAAGCCGTTGCCGAAATGAACGAAAAGGCGAAAAAAATCGTAGACACGTTCAAAAGCTTCGGCGTTGAAGTGGCTATCAGAGATATTTACAGAGGTCCGTCAATTACACGTTACGAGATACAGCCGGGCGTTGGCGTAAAGGTATCGAAGATAAGAGGTCTGGAGGACGATATAGCCCTCAGTCTTGCGGCGCAGGGCGTTCGTCTTGAAGCTCCTGTTCCGGGAAAATCGGCGGTAGGAATAGAAGTTCCGAACATTAACAAAGACACCGTTACTCTCCGTGAGATACTTTCGACACCCGAGTTCCGCAACGCTCAGAGCAAGCTTGCGTTCGCCGTCGGAAAGGATATTACGGGAAACGCAATTGTCGGCGATATTACGAAAATGCCCCATGTTATTATTGCAGGTACTACGGGTTCGGGTAAATCGGTCTGCACACGTTCGATAATCATGAGCATTCTTTACAAAGCCAAACCCGACGAGGTAAAAATAATCCTTATCGACCCGAAGGTGGTCGAGTTCAAGGTGTTTGAGGGAATACCGCATTTGCTCATACCGATCGTTACCGAAGCAAAAAAGGCGGCAGGCGCGCTTAACTGGGCGGTAAACGAAATGATGCGGCGTTACAATACCTTTGCCGACATAGGAGCAAACGACCTTAAATCCTACAATGAGCTTGCGGAGGAGGACGAGGATATACCGTTCATGCCGCAGATAGTTATATTTATTGACGAGTTGGCGGATATGATGCTCGTGGCAGGCAAGGAGGTCGAGGACTCTATATGCCGTCTTGCGCAAATGGGACGTGCGGCAGGAATGCACCTTGTAGTCGCTACTCAGCGTCCTACAACGGACGTTATCACGGGACTTATCAAGGCGAATATCCCGAGCCGTATCGCGCTTTCCGTTATGTCGCAGGTCGATTCGAGAACTATCATCGACATGGCGGGAGCTGATAAGCTGCTGGGAAACGGCGATATGCTGTACATGCCTATCGGTACGAGCAAGCCGATACGTATACAAGGCTGTTTCGCTTCGTCAAAGGATATAAACGAGACCCTGAATTTTATACGTTCTCAGGCAACGGGCGAGTACGACAGTCAGATAGTTGAAGCTGTTGAGAACTTCACGCCGCAGACCAAGGGAGACCACGGAGCTATGGCTGAAAGCGGCTATGAAACGGGTTCGGACGAGGATTACGTTTTCCGCGGAGCAGAGGTCGCGGTCAATAACGGTCAGATCTCCACTACCCTATTGCAGAGAAAGCTGAAACTGGGTTATGCGAGAGCCTCGCGTATCATGGACGAACTTGAAGAACGTGGAATTATAGGACCTTCCGAGGGTTCAAAGCCGCGAAAAGTGCTTATGTCGAAATTGCAGTTTGACGAATGGAAAATGAGACAAATGGAGGATCAATAATATGTCGAAAGAATTAACTTTATTTGAACAACTCGAAAAAGACGGTCACACAGAAGAAGCGGAAGCTTTAAAAAAATACTACAGAAATGCGGTCATACTGAAATGCCGCCTGGCAGATGGAGAAGTACCGATAGGGGCAAGCAAGGGGGGCTGTCCCGATCTGCCGCCTGAAATAGAATTGCCTGATATACCGTTGTTTGCGCAGATAAATCTTTATGAACTTGCTGAAAGCGGCGCGGACGTTGAAAATCTTCTGCCTAAAACAGGTATGCTTTATTTTTTCTGGAATGAAGAAATTGACGAATGCGACTATGATATTATCCATTGGGACGGCGATATGTCAACTTTAAGACGTTGCGGAAAACCTGACGAGAGAGAAGTCATAATCGGATTTGAGGCACACGAGGAATATGACGAATACGGCGTTGATTATGAGGATTTAAGAGACCTTGTTTCAGATTACGGCTACGACCCTGACGAACTTGCTGTGAGGGCTGATAAACTTTTAGGCTATCCCACAGGCACAAACAAGCCCGATTTTGAAGAAGATGAAGTGCTTTTGTTTCAGTTTAATTATAATATTGGCTGTGTGTGGTCGGAATACTGGATAATGCGGAAAGAAGACCTGAAAAAAGGCAAAGTTTACGGTTGGTTTTATTATGATATGGATTGAGTGAGAACAGATCTCCTCGGAAACTGAAAAACAATACAGAAATGCTCTTATGTCGAATTTGCAGTTTGACGAATGGAAAATGCGTCAGACGGAGGAAATAATTTAAAAGAGAGAGGTGGATTTATGTCCGATAATATGACCGCAATGGAAAAGCTTGAAGCAATGGGGCTTGGCAGTATGGCGGAGAAACTGAAAGAGTATTACCGCAACGCCATAGGCTGCTTTGAAAAGGAGTATGACGGAGAAATTCCCACGGGAGCAAGCAAGATCGGCGGATTTCCCGATCTGCCGCCCGAAATTGAATATCCCACAATGACGGGATACAGTATGAAATGGCTCAAAGGTCAGAATGAGGGAAAAACCGAAAGCTATGAAGAATCCGCAATGCAGCTTGTAGCGCAGATAAATCTTGCCGAGCTTGCACAGTCGGGCGATGACGTTGAAAAACTCCTGCCCGAAAAGGGTATGCTTTACATATTTTGGAGCGGCGAATTTGATCTTGACGGCAGCGATTGGGTGGAATACGTCTATGGCTCTCCCGAAAAAAAGGCAGTTCATAAAGTCATACTGTGGGACGGCGATATGTCAACTCTTAAAAGAACCAAACCGCCGTGTCCCTATTACAGCAAGTATTTTGAAGAATGTCTCCCCGAACACGCTGTTGAATTTGGTTGGATAGACGAATACGATCAAAGGGCTGAATATGAAGTTGACGGCTTCACAGAAGCTCTCGACATAGACCCTTACGACTTAACGGAAAGCTGCGATAAACTTTTCGGTTTCCCGAAAGGAGGAAATGCTCCGGAGCTTAACAGCGATACGGTAAATCTCTTTCAGTTTGATTATCAGGCAGGCTGTCTTTGGGCGGTATACTGGATAATGAAGCGTGACGACCTGCTCAGACGAGATTTTTCAAACGTTGTTATTGACTGTGACTGCGATTGATAAACGGTGAAAATATGTACGATAAATTTATACCTTTAACAAAAAATGAAATGGAAGAACTCGGAATTGAGCAGTTCGATTTCATTTACATAACGGGGGACGCTTACGTCGATCACCCAAGCTTCGGCGCGGCAATAGTTACCCGTCTTATTGAAGCGTTGGGATTTACAGTGGGTATAATTTCTCAGCCCGACTGGAGAACAGACCGTGACTTTAAAAAATTCGGCTCGCCTAAATACGCTTTTCTTGTAACTTCGGGAAATATCGACTCTATGGTAGCTCATTATACGGCGGCAAAGAGAAAGCGTTCCGATGACGCATACACGGCAGGCGGCATGGCAGGCAAACGTCCCGACAGAGCCGTTATCGTCTACTGTCAGAAACTTCGTGAGTATTTCGGCGATGTTCCAATAGCAATAGGCGGACTTGAAGCCTCCCTGCGCCGTTTCGCCCACTATGACTACTGGGACGATGTAGTTCGTCCGTCTATCCTGCCTGACAGCGGTGCAGACCTGCTCATGTACGGCATGGGCGAACATCAGATACAGGAGCTTTGCACACGTCTTGCGAACGGCGAAAATATCCGTGAAATTCATGATATTCGTGGAACGTGCTACATGACCGAGCCTGTAAATACGCCGATCGGCGCGGCTCAGTGTCCCTCGTTCGAGCAGGTCAGGGACAATAAAAAAGAGTACGCAAAGGCAACGAAAATACAGTACGACTGGCAGGACGAGGTATACGGAAAGATCATTATACAGCGGCACGGAAATATGATGCTTGTGCAGAATCCTCCTGCAAAGAGCCTTACCACAGAGGAGCTTGACTATATCTACAGTCTGCCGTATACACGGCGTTACCACCCGTCCTACGAGGCTCTCGGGGGAGTTCCGGGGATAGAGGAAGTGCGGTTCTCCATAACTCACAACAGGGGCTGCTTCGGATACTGCAATTTCTGTTCAATTGCGCTTCATCAGGGCAGACGTGTTACTGTCAGAAGCGAAGGATCGGTTCTCGCCGAAGCGGAGCGTATCACAAAGATGCCCGATTTCAAGGGATATATTCACGACGTTGGCGGACCTACGGCGAATTTCCGTCATACCTCGTGCGAAAAGCAGCTTGACAAGGGGCTGTGCATGGGTAAAAAATGTCTTGCACCTACGCCGTGTCCTGCGCTGAAAGCCGACCATGCGGAATATCTTGCCCTGCTGCGGAAAATCCGCTCGGTCAAGGGCGTAAAGAGGGTTTTCATTCGCTCGGGAATACGCTACGATTATCTCATGGAGGACAAGAACGACGAGTTTATCCGTGAGCTTATAAAATATCACGTCAGCGGTCAGCTCAAGGTCGCTCCCGAGCATTGCTCCGCAGCGGTCCTCGATAAAATGGGCAAGCCGCATATAGAAGCGTACAAGGCGTTTCAGAAGCGGTTTTACGAGATAACAAAGGGCATCGGCAAGGAGCAGTATCTCGTGCCGTACCTTATGTCCTCGCATCCGGGAAGTACGCTCAACGAAGCGATAGAGCTTGCCCTGTTTCTGAGGGATAACAAGATACGTCCCGAGCAGGTGCAGGATTTTTACCCCACGCCGGGGACTATCTCAACTTGTATGTTCTACACGGAGCTTGACCCGTATACAATGAAAAGTGTATACGTCCCGAAAACTCCGAAAGAAAAGGCTATGCAGCGAGCCTTGCTCCAGTATTTCCGACCGCAGAACAGGGAGCTTGTTCTGGAAGCTCTGAAAAAAGCCGGAAGATACGATCTGATAGGAAGCTCGCCGAATTGTCTCGTAGACGATATTTCGCCGAGATCTGCAAATAAAGGCGGTGGCAGCGTATGGCGCGGAGGAAAAAATCAAACAAAACGAAATTCAGAACGTCCTCGTCAGACAAAAGACCGCAGTTCAAAAGGCGGTCGGTCAGACGTTCGTCAAGGCGTTCGTCCGCAAAGGAAAAAAGGCGGAAAACCGAGGGCATAGGCGGTTTCGGGACTGTTGTAATCAGCCTTGCGGTACTTTTGGGACTGATGATCTACAGCAGCAACCGTGACGCATTGCATAAGTCGGCAGAAGAAACGCTTACCGTTCGCTACATAGACGTGGGGCAGGGGGACTGTATCTGCATAACGTGCGGCGGCGAGACTATGCTCATCGACTGCGGAGAAGCCTCCGAAGCCGAAAACGTCCGCCGCTGTCTTAACAAGGAGGAGATCGAAGCTTTCGATTTTGTGGTTGCGACTCATCCTCATTCCGACCACATGGGCGGCATGGCGGAGATAGTGAAAAGCTATGATATAGGCGAATTTATAATGCCGTCCCTTGCTGAGAGAGATGTTCCGACTACGCTGTATTTTGAGAAATTCCTTGATGCGGCGGAGGAAAAAGAACTGAAAGTGACCAAAGCCGAAGCAGGCAGGAAAGGAAAACTGGGCGACGCACGGTGGGAGATAGTAGCTCCCGTTTCGGACGAATACTCCAACACAAATAATTATTCCGTGGGAATCGTTCTCTATCACGGTGAAAACAGTTTTATCTTCACGGGGGACGCCGAGGCTTCTGCGGAGGAGGAAATGGTGAACTCGGGGCGTTTCGGGCATATCGACGTTTACAAGGCAGGTCATCACGGCAGCAAAACGTCAAGCTCCGAATTGTTCATGGATACAATTTCGCCCGACATTGCGGTTATCTCATGCGGCAGAGGAAATTCCTACGGACACCCCGACGTCGAAGCTCTCAACGAAATACGGCGATATACCGATGAAATCTACCGCACCGATATGTGCGGCAGCGTTGAGATAACATCGGACGGCAAAGAGCTTGAAGTCAGATGCGAGAGGTGAAATGTATGATAATAGACAGGTTTGAGGGCGATATTGCAGTCATAGAGACAGACGGCGGAACTATCGAAGTCAGCGTTTCGGAGCTTCCCGAAAACGCTCGTGAGGGAGATGTGCTTGCCCTTGAAAACGGGCGGTATACCGTTGACTGCGAGGCTTCGGAGGAACGGCGAAGAAAGGCTTCCGACAGGCTTCGGAGGCTCTTTGAGAGGTGAAAAAATGACCGACACCATTATAATAGGCGGCGGAGCGGCAGGCTGTACGGCGGCGATATTTGCGGCTCGTTTCGGAAAGTCCGTGCTGCTTTTCGAGAAAAACGCCAATATAGGCAGAAAGCTCCGCATTACGGGCAAGGGCAGATGCAACGTTACCAATAATTCCCCGACGAGCGAGCATATGGAGAATATCCCTGTAAACAGCCGTTTTATGTACAGCTCTTTTTCCGTTTTCGGAGCGGAGGAGACAATGGCTTTTTTTGAGGAGCTTGGAGTTCCGCTGAAAACCGAGCGCGGAAACCGAGTTTTCCCTGTCAGCGACAAAGCGGAGGACGTTGTTTCGGCTATTGACGGCGAACTTGAACGTCTTGGCGTGAAGATCGTCAGAAAGGCTGTCAAGTCCCTTATCATAGAGGACGGCAGATGTACGGGAGTGATCGCAGGCGGCAGGGAATACCGCAGCGGCAGCGTACTTGTTGCCTGCGGAGGAATGTCCTATCCTGCGACTGGTTCAACGGGGGACGGCTATATATTGGCAAAACAGGCAGGTCACACGGTCACGGAGCTTAAACCGAGCCTTGTTCCGCTTGTTTCGCCCGATAAATTCTGCGGCGAGCTTATGGGACTTTCTCTGCGCAACGTCACATTAAAGCTCATGGACGGCGAAAAGGCGATATACAGTGAAATGGGGGAGATGCTGTTCACTCATTTCGGTATCAGCGGACCGTTGGCTCTTTCCGCAAGCAGTCATATCCGAAAAATGCAGTCTAATCGGTACAAAGCGGTGATAGACCTGAAGCCTGCCCTGACCGCCGAGCAGCTCGACGCAAGGATAAAACGGGATTTCGCCGATAATCTCAACCGTGACTTTATTAACGGTATACGAAAGCTTCTTCCTGCAAAGCTT
>Ga0129308_1000763_pt1 | contig 42399 bp, 38 predicted proteins | sample L827metagenome_FD_94440 | JGI IMG/M metagenome (GOLD analysis project Ga0129308, IMG submission 94440) | Ring-tailed lemur group fecal microbial communities from Wisconsin, USA - L827 metagenome | ecosystem: Host-associated > Mammals > Digestive system > Large intestine > Fecal | place: USA... | reverse complement strand
TGTGGGCTACACCCCCTACTATACCGCCGCCGTCTGGACGGGTTACCCCAACAACGAGAAAATGAAGACCAGCGGCAACCCCGCCCTGAACCTGTGGGAAAAGGTGATGGAGGGGGTCCACACAGGCCTGCCCGACAAGAAATTCCCCGAGCCCAGCGGCCTGAAGAGCCCCAAATTCTGTCTGGACAGCGGGTTGGCGGCCACGGAGTACTGCACCATGGACCCCCGGGGCGGCCGTGTCGGCAGCGACCGGGTCTTCCAGGCCGACGCCCCCACTGGGAATTGCACCATCCACACCGCCGACAGCGTGGTCAAGGTCTGTCTGGACTGCCCTGTGCTGGACGCCAACGGCAACGAGACCGGTCTGTACTACCTGGCTGGTCCCTACTGCCCGGAGGACCGGCAGAAAGAGGTGTGCCTGCCCAAGTATGACCGGGATTCCATCGGTACCGCCGTGGCCGCGGACAGTATGTACTTGTATGAGGCGGCCCAGGCCCGCGGAACCTGTACCGTCCACACGAAGGCTCAGGTGGAAGAGCCGGATCCCTGGAACCCCTTTGAGCCTTGGTGGCCCACTGATCCAGATGACCCCGGCCAGGGTCAGGAGCCCGACGATTCCAATGGCACCGGCGGCGGGAGCGGCGGCTCCGGCACCGGCGGTCAGGATCCCTCCCAGGACATCGAGGGATAACGCACGGGAAATGAAAAAACACGCCGTGGACATGGTCCGCGGCGTGTTTCTTGTATGCGGAAGGCCTTGTTTTTTAAAGAACTGTGAAAAATGACGAATTATGAGGAAACACGCCGCAGATTTTTTGCCCTGCCGTCAAGGGATTTGACATTGTCACCAGCGACTGGCTGTGTTACAATAGACCACATGACAAGAACAAACGACCACGCAACGCGGACAGAGAGGACGCGTAGGATGGAGGGAAAACCATGAGCGCGCCAGCCAAATATTTCATTGTGGAGGCCGAGGCCATGCCGGAGATCTTCCGCAAGGTGGCCGAGGCCAAGCGGATGCTGGAGACGGGAGAAGAGACCACCGTCAACAACGCGGCCCGGGCTGTGGGCATCAGCCGCAGCGCCTTTTATAAGTACAAGGATTCGGTGCGGCCCTTCAACGACATGCTCCATGGGCGGATCGTCACCTTCCAGATTCTGCTGAAGGATGAGCCGGGTATCCTGTCCGCCGCCCTCAACATCTTCGCGGGCACCGGGGTGAATATCCTGACCATCAATCAGAACATCCCGGTCAATGGCTGCGCGGTGGTCACCATGACGGCGGAGACCTCCGCCCTGCGCCAGTCCCTGGAGGAGGTGCTGGGCCAGGTGGGTGACAGCGCCGGAGTCCTCAAGTGTGAGATTCTGGCCGGCTGATTTTTTTGTGTAAAACGGTGGGGATGCCGGAGAAACGCTTCGGCCGCCCCCCAATCCCATATTTTTGTTTGAGGTGAAAAGGAATGGTAAACGTAGCGATCTTGGGCTTCGGCACCGTGGGTTCCGGTGTGGCCGAGGTTCTGACCAAAAACGGCGGCCTCATCGACCAGCGGGTGGATGACCTGGTCCGTCTGAAGTATATTCTGGATGTCCGTGATTTCCCCGACAGCCCCTATAAGGACTGTTTTGTGAAAGACTTCGCGGAGATCGAGAACGATCCCGAGGTGGATATCGTGGTGGAGACCATCGGCGGCGCCAAGATCGCCCTGGACTTTACCACCCGGGCCCTGAAGGCGGGCAAGAGCGTGGTCACCTCCAACAAGGAGCTGGTGGCTACCCACGGCTATGATCTGCTCCAGCTGGCCAAGGAAAACGGCGTCAGCTACCTGTTTGAGGCCAGCGTGGGCGGCGGCATTCCCATCCTGCGGCCCCTGACCTCCTGCCTGGCTGCCAACGAGCTGACCCAGGTTACCGGCATCCTCAACGGCACCACCAACTACATCCTCACCCGGATGATTCGGGCGGGCCTTACCTTCGAGCAGGCGCTGAAGGAGGCCCAGGACAACGGCTACGCCGAGAAGGACCCCACCGCCGATGTGGACGGCCACGACGCCTGCCGCAAGATCTGCATCCTGTCCGCCCTGTCCTTCGGCCAGCACGTCTACCCCGAGCAGGTGCCCACCCAGGGCATCCGGGGCGTCACCCTGGAGGACGTGGCCTACGCCGACTCCAAGGGCTATAAGATCAAGCTGCTGGGCCGGGCCATCCGCCAGCCCGAGGGCAAGGTATGCGCCTTTGTGGCGCCCCACCTGGTCCCCAACGAGAATCCGCTGGCCGGCGTGGAGGACGTGTTCAACGCCATTGCCGTCACCGGCAACGCCATCGGCGACGTGATGTTCTATGGCCGGGGCGCCGGTAAGCTGCCCACCGCCTCTGCCGTGGTGGCCGATGTGATCGACATCGCCAAGGACCTGAAGAAGGACCGGCACAACGGCTGGGGTCCCGGGTCCGAGGACCTGGTAGTCTCTGACCATATCCTCACCTCCAAGTGGTACGTCCGGGCCCAGGCTGCCGTGGATCAGGCACGTCTGGCCTGCGGCGAGATCCAGCCTCTGGCCCGCAGCGGCGCCCCCGCCGGCGAGGTGGCCTTCCTCACCGCGCCCATGACCGAGCCCCAGATCCGGGAGCAGCTGCATGGCATGGAGGTCGGCTCCCTGTTCCGTGTGCTGGAGTGAGGAGTCCCGGAAAGCGGGAACGGCATAGGATGAAGGGAGGGAGTGGACCCTCCCGTGTCCGAACATGATTTGACCTTTAGGGGGAAACACATATATGGCACTCATCGTACAAAAATTTGGCGGCAGTTCCGTCAAAGACGCGGACCACGTCCGAAATGTGGCCCGCATCATCACCGAGACTTATCGAAAGGGCCACAGCGTGGTGGTCGTGCTGTCCGCTCAGGGAGACACCACCGACGATCTGATCGCAAAGGCCCAGGAGATCAATCCCCACGCATCCAAGCGGGAAATGGATATGCTGCTGGCTACCGGCGAGCAGATCTCCATCTCTCTGTGCGCCATGGCCATCGAGCGCATGGGCTATCAGGCCGTGTCGCTCACCGGCTGGCAGGCGGGTATGCTTACCAATTCCGCTTACAGCAACGCCCGGATCAAGCGCGTGAACACCGAGCGGATCCAGAAGGAGCTGGACAAGAAGAAGATCGTGCTGGTGGCCGGGTTCCAGGGCATCAACAAGTACGACGACGTCACCACCCTGGGCCGGGGCGGTTCCGATACCTCCGCGGTGGCTCTGGCCGCCTCGCTGGGCGCGGATCTGTGCCAGATCTATACCGACGTGGACGGCGTCTACACCGCCGATCCCCGGATCGTCAAGGGAGCCCGGAAACTGGACGAGATCACCTTTGACGAGATGCTGGAGCTGGCCAGTTTGGGCGCCCAGGTGCTCCATAACCGCTCCGTGGAGATGGCGAAGCGCTACAACGTCAATATGGAGGTCCTTTCCAGTCTGAGCGGAAAGCCCGGTACGAAAGTCAAGGAGGTTGTCAAAACCATGGAAAAAACGCATGTCAGCGGCGTAGCCAAGGATAAGAACGTGGCCCGTCTGGCCCTGGTGGGGCTGGCGGATCAGCCCGGTATCGCCTTTAAAATCTTCTCCATGCTGGCCCGGGAAGGGATCAACGTGGATATCATCCTTCAGTCCATTGGCCGTGATGAGAGCAAGGATATCAGCTTCACTGTGGCCCGGAACGACGCCGAGGAGGCCAAGCGGGTCCTGGAGGAGAATAAGGAGGCCATCGGCTTCCAGTCGGTGGAGCTCAACGACCACATTGCCAAGATCTCCATTGTGGGCGCCGGCATGGCCAACAACGCCGGCGTGGCCTGCAAGATGTTCGAGGCCCTGTTCTCCGCCGGCATCAACATTAGCATGATCTCCACCAGCGAGATCAAGGTGTCCGTCCTGGTGGAGGAGCGCGACGCGGACCGCGCCGTCCAGGCCGTCCACGACCGCTTCTTCAACGAGTTTGGCAACACTTAATTCAGAAAAGCGCTTTTTTGAGTAAAAGCAGGGGGATTTGGGCTGAAAATGCCCAAATCCCCCTGCTTGGTCATTTTAGGTGTTGCAAAAAACAACGGCATCTGGTACAATAATAAAATGTCTGGAAGCCAGATGATTATGGCAATTCCTGTCAGGCGGCTGATTGGCCTGGCAGTAAGGAGATTGGAAACGAATGGATAAAAACCAGAGAGAAGCTCGCCGGCACCAGGAAGATATGGCCCTCAACCGCGGATTGCTGTGGGTGGGCGGGGCCATCATCCTGGAGTGCCTGTTGCTGCTTGTCAATCGCTACTATATCAACTACATGGTCTCTGAGGTGGATGTGGCCATCCTGTTCATGAACGGGATGAGAGCTGTCCGAATCGCAGGCGCGGCTGCGGCTGTTCTGGGACTGGTTTGGGCTGTTCTCCGGTTCCGCAAGGGACAGAAAGCCGGTGCGGCTGCTGTGGCGGCTCTGGCCTGCGGCGCTGTGGCTGTCTGCTGCCATGTGGCGCTGACCTTCCAGGAGAACGGCATGCGCATGCTGTTCCTGCTGGTCCCCGCTTGGGCGGGGCTGGCCCTGGTGTACTACCTCTATCAGCGGGAATTCTTCCTGGGTGCTGTGGCCAGCGGCCTGAGTGTCCTGGGCCTGTGGTTTGTCCGGTACAAGGACGGCCTGGGCCTGGAGTCGGTCCTGTGCCTGTTGGGTATCGCTCTGGTGACTGCCGCCGCCCTCTGGCTGAAGCAAAACGGTGGCGTGATCCGCCGCGCCGATGGGGAGGAAATCCGTGTTCTGTCCAAAAAGGCTGTTTACGCACCGGTCCTGGCCAGTGGTCTGATCAGTTTGGCTGCCGTGCTGCTGGGCGGCTTCCTGGGCGGCAGCATCGCGTACTACCTGATCTTCGCCATGGTGGCTTGGCTGTTCGCTCTGTTGGTGTTTTACACTGTCAAGCTGATGTAAGAAGCAAAAAAGAGGTCCTCCACGGGAGGGCCTCTTTTTTTATGTTCAGATCCGGTCGATCTTTTCCCGCTTGACGGTCCGGTACAGGATTAGAGCGGCAATACAGCTGATGACTTCGGCAATGAGGAAGGACAAAAACGTGTACTCCGGGACCAGCCGGACCAGCAGCCAGGCGGCGGGGAGGAGGAGTACGATCTGCCGCAGCAAGGTGAGGAGCAGAGAGTAGGGACTGTGCCCCAAGGACTGGAAGGAGGCCGACCAGATGATGGTGAGGGCGGCCGCCGGAAAAGCCAGGGCACTCATCCGCAGGGCGGGGACGCCCAGAGCCAGAGCCTCCGCTCCGGCGTTAAAGCAGACCTTCAGCAAGGGGGAGGAGAACAGCCAGAAGACGCCTGTACCGGCCAGGGCCAAGGTCAGGGCGGCCATCAGTCCGAACCGGATGGCCGCAGACACCCTGTGGCGGTCCCGAGCGCCGTAGTTATAGCTGAGGATGGAAATGAGGCCGTTGTTGATGCTGAATACCGGCATGAAGACGAAGGACTGGAGCTTGAAGTAGACCCCCAGCACCCACACCGCCGTCTCCGACCACAGGTTCAGAATGGCGTTGAGTCCCAGGGACATGAGGCTGCCCAGAGCCTGCATCAGGATGGCGGGGACGGCGACGCGGCCCATCTCGCCCACCAAGGCGGGCTGGAGGTGAAACTCTTTTGGGGTGACGGGAAACTCGGTTCGGATGCGGCGGACCAGATAGAGACCGATGAGGCCGCCGGTGATCTGGCCGACGACGGTGGCGATGGCCGCCCCCTGAACGCCCATATGGAAGCCGAAGATGAGGATGGGGTCCAAAATCAGGTTAATGAGGGCCCCGGAGCCCTGGACGATCATAAACCCAGCTGGGTGGCCGGTGGACTGGAGAATGCGTTCACAGGGGAACTGGGTGCACACGCCAAAGGAGAAGCAGCAGCAGATTTGCAGATAAGCCGCGCCCTGAGCCGCCACCGCCAGTCTGTCCGTGCAGGAGCGGAGGTAGGCCTCGCAGCCCAGCAGGCCGAAAGAGAAAAACAGCAGCCAGCACAGGGCGTAGAGCAGGAACCCGTGGAGGACCACCGAGTTGGCCTCTTCGGGCTTTTTTTCCCCCAGCCGCCGGGCCAGCGTGGCGCTGAACCCCACCCCGGTGCCCACGTTGAAGGCAATCATCAGGGTTTGAATGGGGTAGGCGTAGGACAAGGCCAGAAAGGCAGTGTCGCTGATCCGGGCCACATAGATGCTGTCCACCAGGTTGTAAATCGCCTGCATCAGCATGGACAGCATAATAGGCCAGGACATGGTGAGGATCAGACGGCCGATGGGCATGGTGCCCAGAATATTATCTTGTTCGGACAAGGCAGTATTCGCCATCCTTTCGATCAGGTGCAAAAAACGGGCTCCCGGAGGAGCCCGCGTACCGATCCAGCCGATCTCCGCGGGGACGTCGGGCCTTGGGCGCGGAGCAATCAAATTTAAAATTAGTATAGCAACTTCGGTGGGGAAAGTCAAGATTCGTCCCCGTTCGACGGGGAAAAGGGAATATTTCCCGGGAATAGCAGCGTCGGCTGAGTATGACCTTATGGCGGAAAAGACCCTTCCAGAATTGGACAAGATGTGGTACACTAGACAAGCTGCGCAGATTGAAAGAGCGAGGGAACTTCCCGTTGAAAAATCGCGCTGGGCAGACCGTTTGGACCAAAGACGGCCAAATAAGCAGCTGGAAATCGACAGAAAAACTTGAAAAAACAGGCAGGAGCCAATAGGAATAGAAGAAGCGCTTGGGGCAATGATATGTGTGGATGTTCCATCCAAACAAAACACACATCAAACAAATTGGTAAAGGAGAGACAATTATGTCTAGCAACAAGAGCACTCTGGTTCCTAACGCTCGTGAGGCCATGAACAAGTTCAAGATGGAAGCCGCCAATGAGGTGGGCGTCAATCTGAAGCAGGGTTACAATGGCGACCTGACCAGCAAGCAGGCCGGCTCCGTCGGCGGCCAGATGGTCAAGAAAATGATTGAGTCCTACGAGAACGGCCTGAAGTAACTTGCCCAAAATCGGGTTTGACCATGCCCGCCTTTTGAATTAGGCGGATAGCCGGACACAAAACGGCCGGAGAAGCGGCTCCTGAATCGTCAGAACATTCTGCGCTCGGGACGGCGCTCCTCCGGCCCTGTCCGGCTCTGCTGTGTGCTCTGTGTAGATTACCACAATTTCGGCGTTAGACAGCGAACGGAAATTGTTCAAAAGAGAAAAGAGCTTGGAAATACAAAATTCTTCTTTACAACACCTCATTAGCGTGCTAAAATCCTAAAGTAGAAAGAGGAACCGGTCAGACCGGACCTGAGATCGAATTGTTTAGGAGGATACATATCATGAAAAAGATGTTGTCTCTTGCTCTTGCTTTCGCCATGTGCCTGGGCCTGACCGCCTGCGGCGGAAAGCAGAATACCCAGGATCAGACCAGCCAGTCTGGCTCGGCAAGCTCCGCCGCTGGCAGCTCCGCGTCCACCAGCGCCCCTGCCGATGACGACTGGGCCGCCATCGAGAACAGCGGCAAGCTGAAGATCGGCTTTACCTACTTTGAGCCCATGAATTACATCGACGATAAGGGCGAGTTCGTCGGCTTCGAGACCGAGTTTGCCACCGCCGTATGCGAGAAGCTGGGTCTGGAGCCCGACTTCGTGGAGATCAACTGGGACAGCAAGACCATGGAGCTGGCCTCCAAGAATATCGACTGCATCTGGAACGGTATGACCATCACCCCCGAGCTGGAGGAGGCCCTGACCATCTCCAATCCCTACATCAAGAACTATCAGGTGATCGTCATCCGCGCCGACAAGGCCGACGCCTACAAGACCACCGCCGATCTGGCGGACAAGACCGTGGAGGCTGAGGCCGGTTCCGCCGGTGAGGCCGCTATCGCCGCCGACGAGAACCTGGCCCAGGCCGAGTATGTCTCCGTTACCAAGCAGACCGACGCCCTGCTGGAGGTCAAGACCGGCGCCGCCGACGCCGCCGTCATGGACTTCGTCCTGGCCAACGCTCTGGTGGGCAAGGGCGACTACTCCGACCTGATGGTTATCCCCGAGCTGGAGCTGTCCGTGGAGGAGTACGGCATCGGCTTCCGTAAGGACTCCGGCGCCGCCGAGAAGGTGAACGAGGCCATGCAGGCCCTCATCGACGAGGGTACTCTGAACGAGCTGGCCGAGAAGTATGAGCTGGCTGAGCTGCTGCTGGCCAACCAGTAAAGCAAATATTTGAAAACACCGCGAGGCAGGAGGGGCAAAAGAGCCCCTCCTGCCCCGTGCTGTGTGAAAACCAGGGGGAGAATTCATGAGTTTTCAGACGGTAAACCTTATGCTGGGCAAAAGCTTTTTGCTCAACTGCCAGATCTTCTTCGTAACCTTGCTGCTTTCGCTTCCTCTGGGGCTGATCGTATCCTTCGGGACCATGAACCAGTGGCAGCCTCTGCGCAATCTGCCCCAGTGGAAGATGCTGAGAAGATTGTCCAAATGGAAGCCGCTGGTCGCCCTGTCCAAGTGGCGGCCGATCAGTTGGCTGTCCCGGGTGTATGTATACCTGATGCGGTCCACCCCCCTGATGCTCCAGCTGGCACTGGTGTACTATCTGCCTGGTTTCCTGAATCCCGGTCACATGCTGTCCCGGATGACGGCGGCCTGCGTGGCCTTCGTCCTGAACTACGCCGCCTACTTCTCCGAGATCTTCCGCGGCGGCATCCAGGGCGTACCGAAGGGCCAGCAGGAGGCCGGCCAGGTGCTGGGCATGACCAAGAGCCAGATCTTTTATCACGTCACCCTGCTCCAGGTCATCAAGCGCATCGTGCCCCCCATCGGCAACGAGATCATCACCCTGGTCAAGGACACCTCTCTGGCCAACTTTATCATGGTCAAGGAGATCATCGCCATGGCCAAGGAGTTCGGAAACAAGTCTATGATCTGGCCCCTGTTCTATGCGGGCGTGTTCTTCCTGATCTTCAACGGCCTAGTCACCTTGGCCCTGAGCAAGACCGAGAAGAAACTGGACTACTTTCGATAAGGAGGCGTCAAAATGGCAATTTTGGAAGTACATAACATTGAAAAACACTTTGGCGCCACCCGGGTGCTGGAGGACATCAGCTTCTCCCTGGAGGAGGGCCAGGCGCTGGCCATCATCGGCTCCTCCGGTTCCGGCAAGACCACCCTGCTGCGGTGCCTGAACTTTTTGGAGACCCCCAACAAGGGCCGGATCGTGGTCCAGGGCAAAACCCTGTTCGACGCTGCCGACCCCGCCACCCAGAAGGAGAGCGAGATCCGCAAAAAGCGGCTCCACTTCGGCATGGTGTTCCAGTCCTTCAACCTGTTTCCCCAGTATACTGCCCTGGAGAACGTGACTCTGGCCAGCCAGCTGCTGGCCAAGGAGCGCCCCGACTTTAAGGCTAACAAGAAGCAGATCTTCACTGAGATTGAAGCAGAGGGCCGGGAGCTGCTGGCCAAGATGGGTCTGGCCCAGCGGGCTGACCACTACCCCCATCAGCTGTCCGGCGGCCAGCAGCAGCGGGTGGCCATCGCCCGGGCTCTGGCCATGAAGCCCGACATCCTCTGCTTTGACGAGCCTACCTCCGCCCTGGACCCCGAACTTACCGGCGAGGTGCTGAAGGTCATCCGCTCCCTGGCCGAGCAGAAGACCACCATGATCATCGTCACCCACGAGATGGCCTTCGCCCGGGATGTGGCCGACCAGGTCATCTTTATGGACGGCGGCGTCATCGTGGAGCAGGGCGATGCCCGCCAGGTCATCGAGCACCCCACCCAGGAGCGTACCCGCCAGTTCCTGTCCCGGTACGAGGAGAACAGTTAAATTTTGAGATGAAGAAGCCGCCCGGCACGCCGGACGGCTTTTTTTCGTGTATGGTATGGTAAAATAAACAACATGGTGCGATAAACTGGAGGTTGTAGTTCTTTGAGAAGCAGAAACCAAAGCCTCCCCCTCTGGGGGAGGTGGCCCCGCAGGGGCCGGAAGGGGCCCACGCAATCGGTAAAGCCACCTCAGTCAGCTGTGCTGACAGCTCCCCCAGAGGGGGAGCCTTAGATAGACAAACTCCAGTTTGTTGATGAGAGATACGAAAGAAAAAACATCGGAACCGATTTTCGGTTCCGATGTTTTTGTTTACAGTCCGTTGACGATGAAGTTGGGCCGCTGGCCCTCCATAATGAGTCTGGCGTTGTTCCACATATTGGTGTGGGCCCGGCGGAAGGAGCCGCCGGTGTTGCCGCCCAGGTGAGGGGAATAGACGGCGCGGTCCCGGACCTCTTCGGGCAGGTCCACCAGGGGGTGGTCGCCGGGGGTGGGTTCGGGGGCGATGGTGTCCAGAGCGACACCGGCGATGCGTCCATCGATGAGAGCCTGACGCAGGGCCAGGTTGTCCACCAGATCGCCCCGGGCGGTGTTGACCAGGATGGAGGAGGGCTTCATTTTGGCGATGAGGTCGGCGTTGACCGTGCCCCGGGTCTGGTCGTTGACGGCGCAGTGGAGGGAGATCACATCGCAGGTGGCGGCCAGCTCCTCCAGGGGCAGGTAGGTGATACCGAACTCCGCCTCCACCTCGGGAGAGCGGCGGTGGAGGGTGTAGTAGTACAGCTTGCAGCCGAAGGGGGCCAGACGGCGGGCGGTGGCTTGGGCGATGTCGCCGAAGCCCACCAGGCCCACGGCTTGTTCGCCAAGCTCCGGGGCGCCGGAGGCCATGACCTGCTCCTTCATCTGAATCTGGCGGCCCGCGCGGACGGCGTTGTGGCCGGTGATTTCGTGGCGCAGAGCCATGAGCATCAGCATGACGGTGTGCTCGGCCACCGAGTCGGCGTTGCAGCCCTTGTTGTTGCACACGTAGATGCCACGGCTGCGGGCGGCCTCCAGGTCGAAGCGGTTGAAGGCCACACCCTCGGACTGGATCAGCTTCAGGTTGGGCAGCAGATCCATGATCTCGGGCCCCACATCGACGATGGTGTCGCTGAACAGAATTTCCGCGTCCGGATTGGCGGCGGCGGTCTGGACTGGGGAGCCGTCTAGGGGACAGAAGACCAATTCCGCGCCCAGATTGGCGGCAAAATCGGGCATGTAGGCGTCATAACGGGCCTGGGGGCCGAATACTAAGATTTTCACGGGGGTCCCTCCTATGTCAAATAAGTCGTTTGTGATTAAAATTGTACCACGATTTCCGTAGACACACAAGAAGTGGAATGGGAAAGGTGAAAATACTCGATTTTAGCACTCGAGTTGTAAGAGTGCTAAAATTAATAGTTTATACATAATGATTGCAAGAAATGTTCATAAATGGAGACTATACTATGGTCAAAGTTAAGAAGGGCCGGGGGCCGGTACAGGACCGCGCTGCCATAGACCCGAAAGGAGTTTTGACTTATGTATGGTATGATCCCCTTTGGACGTTACAATAACAATTTGAACAGCTTGTTTAATGATTTTGAGCACAGCTTTTTCCCCACCGAGGCCAGGCAGCTCCCAGCCTTCCGCACCGACATCAGAGATGAGGGCGACCACTACCTGCTGGAGGCTGAACTGCCCGGCTTCCGGAAGGAGGATATCGACCTGGACTTGAAGGACGGCGTGCTGACTATCTCGGCCAGCCGGGAAGAAACGGTGGAGAACAAGGACGACGACGGCAGATATGTCTGCCGGGAGCGCCGCAGCGGCAGCTTCAGCCGGTCCTTTGATGTCTCTGGTATCCGGGAGGAGGCCATCGGCGCCGCCTATGAGAACGGAGTGCTGAAGCTGACTTTGCCCAAGCGGACGGAGACCCAGCCCCAGAGCCATAAAATTGCTATTGAGTGAGTTCTTCCACAGGCAGGCCCCGGGCCTGCCTGTGTTTTTGGAAAATTTCCTCTTGCAAAATGGATAGACTTGGTATATCATAGCGTTAGCACTTGAATACAATGAGTGCTAACAAGAAACGTAACATACAGAAACCAAAACAAAGGAGGTTTCGTTCATGAATATGAATCAGTTTACTCAAAAGTCTCTGGCAGCAATCCAGGGGGCCCAGAGTTTGGCCCAGGAGTACGGCCAGCAGCAGATCGAGCAGCAGCACCTGCTGCTGGCGCTGGTGTCTGACGCGGAGGGCTTTATTCCTCAGCTGCTCACCGCCATGGGGATGACCGTCCCCAGCTTTGAGGTGGCGGTCAAAGCCGAGGTCAACAAGTTGCCCAAGGTCTCCGGCTCCGGCCGGGAGGCCGACAAGGTCTATGTGGCCCAGGATGTGGACAAGGCCCTGAAGAGCGCCGAGCAGGCCGCCCAGTCCATGAAGGACGAATATATCTCGGTGGAGCACGTCTTTCTTGGTCTGCTGGACAGCGCCAACAGCGCATTGAAAGAGCTGTTCCGTGCCTACAATGTGTCCCGGGAGAAGGTCATGCAGGCCATGGCCTCGGTCCGGGGCAATCAGCGGGTCACCAGCGATAACCCGGAGGAGACCTACGACGCTCTGAAAAAGTACGGCACCGACCTGGTGGAGCGGGCACGGCAGAACAAGCTGGACCCCGTTATCGGCCGGGACGATGAGATCCGGAACGTCATCCGCATCCTGTCCCGGAAGTCCAAGAACAACCCCGTCCTCATCGGTGAGCCCGGCGTGGGCAAGACCGCCATCGCCGAGGGCCTGGCCCAGCGGATCGTCAAGGGGGATGTGCCCGGCTCCCTGAAGGACAAGACCATCTTTTCCCTGGATATGGGCTCCCTGGTGGCCGGCGCCAAGTACCGGGGCGAGTTTGAGGAGCGGCTGAAGGCCGTCCTCAACGAGGTGAAGAAGTCCGAGGGCAAGATCATCCTCTTCATTGACGAGCTCCATACCATCGTAGGCGCTGGTAAGACCGAGGGCTCCATGGACGCGGGCAACCTGTTAAAACCCATGCTGGCTCGGGGTGAGCTCAACTGCATCGGCGCCACCACCCTGAACGAGTACCGCCAGTACATCGAGAAGGACGCAGCCCTGGAGCGCCGGTTCCAGCCTGTGCTGGTCAACGAGCCCACGGTGGAGGACGCCATCGCCATCCTCCGGGGCCTGAAGGAGCGGTACGAGGTGTACCACGGCGTCAAGATCACCGACGGCGCCATCATTGCCGCAGCCACCCTGAGTAACCGCTATATCACCGACCGGTTCCTGCCCGACAAGGCCATTGACCTGGTAGATGAGGCCTGCGCCATGATCCGCACCGAGATGGACTCCATGCCCACCGAGCTGGATGTGATCCAGCGGAAGATCATCCAGCATGAGATCGAGGAGGCCGCCCTGAAAAAGGAGACCGACAAGCTGTCTCAGGAGCACTTGGCCGAGATCCAGAAGGAACTCTCCGATATGCGGGAGGAGTTCAAGGCCAAGAAGGCCCAGTGGGACAACGAGAAGGGGGCCATCGGCAAGGTCCAGAAGCTCCGGGAGGATCTGGAGGCGGCCAACGCCGCGCTGGAGAAAGCCCAGCGGGAGTATGACCTGGAGAAGGCCGCTACCCTCCAGTACGGCAGGATTCCTGAGCTGAAAAAGGCTTTGGAGGCCGAGGAGCAGATCGCCAGCGAGAGCAAGGCCCGCAGTCTGCTCCGGGACAAGGTCACCGAGGAGGAGATCGCCCGGATCATCGAGCGGTGGACCGGCATCCCGGTGTCCCGCCTGATGGAGGGGGAGCGGGAGAAGCTGCTCCACCTGGAGGACATCCTTCACAAGCGGGTGGTAGGCCAGGACGAGGCCGTGCGGCTGGTGTCCGAAGCCATCCTGCGCAGCCGGGCCGGTATCGCCGACCCCAAGAAGCCCATTGGCTCCTTCCTATTCCTGGGCCCCACCGGCGTGGGCAAGACTGAGCTGGCCAAGACTCTGGCTGAGGCCCTGTTCGACAGTGAGAAGAATCTGGTCCGCATCGACATGTCTGAGTATATGGAGAAATTCTCCGTGTCCCGTTTGATCGGAGCGCCTCCCGGATATGTGGGCTATGAGGAGGGCGGTCAGCTGACCGAGGCCGTGCGGCGCAAGCCTTACTCCGTCATCCTCTTTGATGAGGTAGAAAAGGCCCATCCCGACGTGTTCAACGTACTACTCCAGGTATTAGACGATGGCCGTATTACGGACAGTCAAGGACGGACGGTGGATTTCAAGAATACTATCATCATTCTGACCTCCAACCTTGGCTCCCAGTTCCTGCTGGACGGCATCGACCAGAGCGGCGAGATCAGCGACCAGGCGAGAAGCCAGGTCAGCGAGCTGCTGAAGCGGTCCTTCCGGCCCGAGTTTCTGAACCGACTGGACGAGATCGTCTTCTACAAGCCGCTGACCAAGGATAACGTCACCCACATCATAGACCTGCTGGTGGCCGACCTGAATAAGCGGCTGGCGGATAAACAGCTCACCGTGGAGCTGACGCCCGCCGCCAAGGGCGAGATCATCGAGGCGGCCTACGATCCCATCTACGGCGCCCGGCCCCTGCGCCGGTACCTCCAGCACACAGTGGAGACCCTCATCGGACGGAAGATCATCGCTGACCAGGTGGAACCTGGCGCGGTCCTCACCGTGGACCTGCGGGACGGCCAGCTGGTGGTGGACGGCTGAATCCGATAAATCAAAACAGGCTGTTATCCCCAAATGGGATAACAGCCTATTTTATTTTGTTGGAATTATACTTCTGCTAAAATCTCAGCGGCCAGAGCCGGGTCCACGTTTCCGCCGGACAGGACAAAGACCACCTTGTCCTCAGGTTTTACGGGCAGAACGCCCGCCAGGGCGGCGGCCACGGGCATGGCGCCGGAGGGCTCCACCGTCAGCTTGGCTTTGCTCATCAGCAGGGCCATGGCTTTGCGGATGTAGGGGTCCTCCACGGTGCACAGCTCGTCCACCCGGGCCTGGATCATCTCGAAGTTGTCGGGATTGGCGTGGTCGGTGCGGGTGCCGTCGGCCATGGTGTCCACATGATCCAGCTCGATGGGCCTGCCGGCGGCGCGGCTCTTGGAGTACCGGGGGGCGCCGGCGGGCTCCACACCGATGGTCTTGACCTGGGGGGCCAGGCCCTTCACCGCGGTGGAGATGCCGGAGATCATGCCGCCGCCGCCGATGGGGACAGCCACAGCGGCCACATCGGGCAGGTCCTCCAGGATCTCCAGGCCCATGGTGCCCTGGCCGGCGGCCACGTAGGGGTCGGCGTAGGGGTGGACGTTGACCATGCCCTCTTGTTCCACCAGCTCCTGGGCACGGGCCTCCCGCTGGGAGGACAGAGTGCCCACCAGCTCCACCTGGCCGCCGAAGGATTTGACGCCCGCCAGCTTCACCGGGTTGGCATTGGTGGGCATGACGATGACGGACCGGGTGCCCAGCCGCTGGGCGGCGCAGGCCACGCCCTGGGCGTGGTTGCCCGAGGAAGCGCACACCAGACCCTTGGACAGCTCCTCGGGAGTCAGGGACAGGGCCTTGTTCATGGCGCCCCGGATCTTAAAGGCGCCCATGATCTGGAAGCCCTCGAATTTCAGATAGACCTGGCAGCCCAGGGGGCCGTCCAAGGCCGGGATGCGGAGCAGAGGCGTGCGGACGATGTAGGGGGAAATGCGGCGCTGGGCCGCCTGGACATCTTGCAGTGAGATCATGGGGAACCCTCCTTTTTTGATTAACTCTATTAAAGCACAAGTACCAGAATCAGGCAAGGGGGAAGCGGTGATTATGACAGCGCGTGGAGAACGATAAACCCCAATTTACTGCATCGCGGCCAAACGCTTTATCCGGGGCAGAAAAAAAAGATGCTGCCGGCGATGGCAGCACCTTTTGGAACATATCAAATTTATCCCCACAAGGCGGACAGCATGGGGATGACCTGCTTCTTCCGGCTCATGATCTGGGGCAGGAAGGCACAGTCCACAGCGCCCTTGATGTTGAAGGCCTGGCAGATAGACTCCTGATCGCCCAGGAAGAGCAGCTGAGTCCCCTCCAGCAGGACGTCGGTGATCATCAGCACTACAATGTCCAGACCTTTTTTGGTCTTGACGGCGTCCATGGCGGCCAGGAACTCGTCCTTCCGCTTGAGCAGCCGGTCGGAGTCCATGCAGGTGATCTGGCTGACCGCCAGGTCATGCCCGGCGATGTGGAACTCCTTATAATCGGTGTTCAGCATGGCCTCCACCGTCTTGTCGTCGCCGCAGGTGGCGGAGAAAATGGCCTGGCCCAGTTCGTCCAGGGAGACGTTGGCGATGCGGGCCATGCGGTTGGCCACGTCGATGTCCCGCTGGGTGCAGGTGGGGGACTTGAACATGACGGTGTCGGAGACGATGGCGGCGGCCATCAGGCCAGCCATAGTGGCCGTGGGCATCAAGCCCTTTTCCTGGTACATGCCGGCCACGATGGTGTTGGTGCTGCCCACGGGCTCGTTGCGGACGTAGATGGGGGTCTTGGTTTCGATATCGGCCAGACGGTGGTGGTCCACGATCTCCAGAATCTCCGCCTGATCCAGACCGGCTACGGACTGGGCCCGCTCGTTGTGGTCCATCAGCACCACCCGCTTCCGGCGGGGGCGCAGCAGATGGAACCGGGACAGGGTGCCCACCAGATGCTCGTTCTCGTCCAGAATCGGGTAGGCGCGGAAGCGGCTTTTCAGAACGACTTCCCGGACATTGTCGATGTAATCGTCCAGATGGAAGCAGACCAGATCGTTAATTTTGGTGCAGATGGAGTGGATAGGCATGGCGTGGCAGATCAGACGGATGGCCTGGTAGGCGTCGCAGGGGGTGGAGATGAGGCAGGTTTCGGTCTCAAGGTCCAACAGTTCCTGGGTCACCTCGGCCTGGCAGACGATAACGCAGTTCACGTTCTGCTCCAGGGCCCGGCGGATCATGTCGGGCTGTTCACCGCAGATGACGATGCTGTCCTTCTGGTAGAGCATCAGGTTTTCCCGGCAGGCGGGCAGGGCCACGATGATCTCGCCGGAGACGGTATCCCGCAGCTTACCGCCCGCGTTGAGGACCTTGCCCTCCAGCACGGACAGCAAGTTGTAGATGGGGACTTCACCGACTCGGGCATTGTAGACGGAGGTCATGTCGTAGTTGGCCACGTCGCCGGCGGAGAGCATGCCGTACAAGGTGCCGTCCTCGTTGGCAACGGGGAGGACGGACAGCTTATCCGCCTGCATGGCCTTCCAGGCCCGGCTGATGGTGGCGGCGGGAGACAGGGCCAGGGGGGTGTCGTAGTCCAGGTCCCGGACCTGAGTGCGCAGGTCGGTGATGAGCTTTGGGGGCTTGCAGCCGAAGCGGTCCAGAACGATCTGGGTCTCGTCGCTGATCTGGCCCAGCCGGGCGGCCTGATACTGCCGCTCACCCAAGGCGTTTTTCAGGGCGGCGTAGGCCATGGCGGACACGATGGAGTCGGTATCCGGGTTGCGGTGTCCGGTGATGTAAATACTATCCATTTTTTACTCCTTTGGACAGGAAGTTAGTCTTTTCCATGATTATGGAGGGAAAGCGGCATTTTGTCAATGCCCTAAATGAAAAAGGCCATGCGGAAAGTATTTCTTTCCGCATGGCCAGGGGGCTTTAGGATCACATTAGCTTACTTGCCGGGCTTGAAGCTGTCCTTCAGGCTGACGGCCCGGTTGAACACCAGGGCGCCGGGCTTGGAATCCTTGCTGTCGGCGCAGAAGTAGCCCAGACGCAGGAACTGGAACCGGTCGGTGGGCTTGGCCTCGGCCAGGGAGGCCTCCAGCTTGCAGCCGGTCAGCACCTCCAGGGAGCTGGGGTTCAGGCAGTCCAGGAAGTTCTTGTCGCCGCCGTCGGGGTCGGCGTCGGAGAACAGGTTGTCGTACAGACGGACCTCGGCGTCCAGAGCGGTGGCGGCGTCCACCCAGTGGATGGTGGCGCCCTTGACCTTGCGGCCGTCGGCGGGGTTGCCGCCGCTGCTCTCGGGGTCGTAGGTGGCCAGGATCTCGGTGACATTGCCGTTCTCATCCTTGACGCAGCCGGTGCAGGTGATGAGGTAGGCGCCCTTCAGACGGCACTCGGGGCCGTTGGGGTACAGGCGCTTATACTTGGGGATGGGGGTCTCCAGGAAGTCGTCGGCCTCCACGTACAGGTGCTTGGAGAAGGTGACGGGCCGGGTGCCGGCCTCGGGGTCATTGGGGTTGTTCTCCACCTGGAAGGTCTCGGACTGGCCCTCGGGGTAGTTGGTGATGGTCAGCTTGATGGGGCGCAGAACGGCCATGGCCCGCTGGGCGTGGTCGTTCAGGTCCTCACGGAGGCAGTGCTCCAGGAAGCCGTACTCCACGGTGGAGGTGTTCTTGGCCACGCCGATGCGCTCGCAGAAGTTGCGAATGGCAGCGGGGGTGTAGCCACGGCGGCGCAGGCCGCACAGAGTGGGCATACGGGGGTCGTCCCAGCCGGAGACGTACTTCTCCTCCACCAGCTTGCGCAGCTTACGCTTGCTCATGACGGTGTAGTTGATGCCCAGACGGGCGAACTCGATCTGACGGGGCTTGCTGGGCACGTCGCAGTTGTTGATGACCCAGTCGTACAGGGGACGGTGATCCTCATACTCCAGGGAGCACAGGGAGTGGGTGATGCCCTCCAGGGCGTCCTGGATGGGGTGGGCCAGGTCGTACATGGGGAAGATGCACCACTTGGTGCCCTGGCGGTGATGCTCGATGTACCGGATGCGGTACAGAACCGGGTCCCGCATGTTGAAGTTGCCGCTGGCCAGGTCGATCTTGGCACGCAGGGTGTACTTGCCCTCGGGGAACTCGCCGTTGCGCATGCGCTGGAACAGGTCCAGGGACTCCTCAATGGGGCGGTCGCGCCAGGGGGAGCGGGCGGGGGTGTTCACGTCGCCGCGGTACTCCTTGAACTGCTCGGGGGTCAGCTCGCAGACGTAGGCCAGGCCCTTCTTGATGAGGCCCACGGCCAGCTCATAGGTCTTTTCGAAGTAGTCGCTGCCATAGAAGAACCGGTCGCCCCAGTCAAAGCCCAGCCAGTGGATGTCCTCCTTGATGGCCTCCACGAACTCGGTGTCCTCCTTGGCGGGGTTGGTGTCGTCCATACGCAGGTTGCAGATGCCGCCGAACTTCTCGGCGGAACCGAAGTCGATAATCAGCGCCTTGCAGTGGCCGATGTGGAGGTAGCCGTTGGGCTCGGGCGGGAAACGGGTGTGGACCTGCATCCCGGCGCAGCGGCCGCCCTCGGCGATATCCTCCTGGATGAATTGGTGAATAAAGTTCTGGCTCTCCACAGCCTCTCCCTCGGCGCCGCCGGCAGTCGTTTTGATCTCTTCCGACATAGTGGAACCCTCCTGTCTCTTTTACAAAAAATCCAGCGGTGCCCGCTGGAACTATTAACCTCATTATTTTACACCAGCTGACCAATAAAATGCAAGGCTTTTCCGGTGTGTTTCGGCGGGTTCCGCCGGGACGTGGGGGAAGCGGGAAACTCTTCCCCGGATTTTGTGACAATGTTACAGAAGATGCCCCGGACTTCTGGTATGATAAGGGCACGAAAGGACGGGATGGATATGACAACACGAGTGGCGGAGGTGGACCGGAGCCTGTGCGTGGGCTGCGGCTGCTGTGTAAAGGTGTGTCCCAGAGGGGCCATCGCGGTGTGGAAGGGCAAATACGCCTATGTCAACGCGGAAAGCTGCGTGGGCTGCGGCCTGTGCGGCCGGGCTTGTCCGGCGGACGTGATCACGGTAAGAAGGGAGGGGGCGGACCTGTGAACGGGAAAAAACGTTGGTACGATTTTCTGTGGATCGCCTCCCTGACCTATTTAGTGCTGGGCTTTTTCAATATTCTGTTTGCCTGGCTGGGGCTGCTGTGCTTCCTGATCCCCCTCATCATGGCCTTTGGGGGATGGGATAAGGGCTACTGCAACCGCTACTGCGGCCGGGGCCAGCTTTTCAGCCTGCTGGGCGGACGGCTGAAGCTGTCCCGGAATCTGCCGGTGCCGCGATGGCTCAAATCCCGCTGGTTTCGATACGGATTCCTGGCCTTTTTCATGACAATGTTTGGCAGTATGCTGTACGCCACCTGGCTCGTCTTTGCCGGAGCGGGAGAGCTGAAGCAGGTGGTTACCCTGCTGTGGACCTTCAAGCTCCCCTGGCACTGGGCCTACCCCGTGGCCGTGACGCCCTGGGTGGCGCAGTTCGCCTTCGGCTTTTACAGCGTCATGTTTACCTCCACGGTGCTGGGCATGTTTACCATGCTCCTGTTCCGGCCCCGGACCTGGTGCGTCTACTGCCCCATGGGCACCATGACTCAGCTGATCTGTCAGGCCAAGCACCGGGGCCAGGAGGCGCCGGAAAGTCGGGAAAGTTTCTTGTCAAAGTGAAAAAAACGGGTATAATACCGTATATAGGTACTTAGAATCAAAAGAAAGGCGGGCGGAACGAATGGCCCATGACATTATCGTGCTGGGGAGCGGCCCGGCGGGGCTGGCGGCGGCGGTGGCTGCCCGGGGCCGGAATAAGAGCGTACAGGTCATCGGAAACCGCTGGCAGGACAGCCCGCTGGCCAAGGCGGAGCGGGTGGACAACTACCTGGGGATGCCGGGGCGGACGGGAACGGAAATGCTGGAGGAGTTCTACCGCCACGCCGAAGCGTTAGGCGTAGAGTTTGTGGTGGGCCGAGCCATCTCCCTGATGGCCTGGAACGGCTTCATGGTCACCGTGGGCGCTGAGGTCTGCGAGGGCAGGGCCCTGATTCTGGCCCCCGGCGTCCAGCGCCAGGCCAAATACCCCGGCGAGGCGGAATATTTGGGCCGGGGCGTCAGCTACTGCGCCACCTGCGACGGAATGCTGTACCGGAACAAGCCGGTGGCGGTGGTGGGCCGGAGCCATGACGCTCCCCAGGAGGCCAATTACCTGAAAAGTCTGGGCTGTCGGGTGACCTACGTGTCCGCCCGGGAACCCCAAGGGCTGGACCCGGACATCCCCTTCGTCAAGGCCGGCAGGCTGACCGTTCGGGGAGAGGGGACCGTCACCGCCCTGGAGGCGGACGGAAAGGAAATCTCCTGCGCCGGGGTGTTCATCCTGCGTCCGGCGGTGGCCCCCACCGACCTGCTGCCCGCGCTGGAGACGGAGAACGGCGTCATCAAGGTGGACCGCCGGATGGCCACCAATTTGGAGGGCGTCTTTGCCGCCGGGGACTGCACCGGAGGACCGCTTCAGGTGTCCAAGGCGGTGGGGGAGGGCCACATAGCCGCCCTGTCCGCCTGCGAGTATTTAGATCAACAATAAGGAACAAAAGAAAGGATTTGAGTGTTATGATGGTACACTTCAGCAAAGAAGGATTTGACAAGGCGCTGGAACAGGGCGGCCTGATGATGGTGGATTTCTGGGCCGACTGGTGCGGCCCCTGCAAGATGCTGGGCCCCGTGATCGAGGACCTGGCCGGTCAGTACGAGGGCAAGGCCATCGTGGGCAAGGTCAATGTGGATGAGGAGCAGGAGCTGGCCATCCGCTACGGCGTCATGTCCATCCCCACGGTTATCTTCTTCAAGGACGGCAAGGAGATCGACCGCAAGGTGGGCGTCATGCCCGCCGGTGCCTTCAGCCAGGTGCTGGACCAGAACCAGTAAAGTAATATTGTGCTCTGATCGGGGCGGCGCTGCCGGGACCTCTGGCCCAGCGGGGCTGCCCCGTCTGCTTTTTTTGCGAAATGTTCCACAGTTGGGGGTTAGGGTGTGAAAAATTTGCTGGCCCGGGCCACCCGGTGTCCGGAGTGTGGGGAGAGGGCCTGCTCGCTGGCGGTGCGGTCCCTGGATTCCGCGAAAATGAATCTTACATACTGCGCCCACTGCGGCTGTCCCTGTAAAACACCGCCCCCCGTGTTCGTCACGGCGCTGATCGGGGGCGGCTTCGTGGAGTGCGCGGCCGCACTGCTGAATTGGCTGCCTGTGGGGCGAGGCGCCATCCTGCCGTTCTTTCTTGGGAGCACGGTCTTTGACGCGCTGCTGCTGTGGCTGATTCCCTTCCGCCGGGTCCCCGGAGAGGCGAAGAACGTGTGGGGCAAGGCGGATGTGAAGAAGGGGCACCCTTACCCGGCGGAGCGGGTGTTCCGGGCCGCCAGGGACTACTACGGGAGCGCCTACGGCTTCGAGATCGAGGGCGCGGACGAAGAGCGGTTCATCCTGTGGGTGCGCCAGGAAAAGGTCAAGTATCTGGTGGAAGAAAACGAGGAAAAATGGGAGTGCTTTTGCCTCTCCGTGACCGAGGCGGGGCCGGACCGGTGCGAGGTCCGGGTGAGTCTGGGGGACGAGGACAGCTGGGACTATAACCAGCGGCAGGCGGTCAAGCTGAGTGAGATCTGCCTGAAGATCGAAAATCAGATAAAGGTCTCATAAGGTTTGTGCCTCATAAATAAAAAATAAAAATCAATGGCCTGCCCGAAAGGGCAGGCCATTTTTGCACAGATGTCGTCAGAGCGCAATATAAAGTTCTTTTGATTCTTTTCTTTCAAGAAAAGAATCCACAACTAAAAAATTATTTGCCAGCCACCAACGCCTCGCCAGCCAGATAGATGTCCCCCGCGCCCACGGTGAGGATCAGGTCGCCGGGCTGAGCCAGCTCCCGGAGCTTGGCGGTAACCTCTTCTAGAGTGGGGCAGAAAATCGCGCCGGGGATCTCGCGGGCCAGATCGTTGGAGGAGATGCCTAGGGTATTCTGTTCCCGGGCGGCGAAAATTTCCGCCAAAATCGTGACGTCGGGGACCTTCAGCTGCTCCACGAAGTCGGAAAACAGCTCGTGGGTCCGGGAGTAGGTGTGGGGCTGGAAAGCGCAGATGACCCGCTGATAGCCCAGATTTTTGACGGCGGAGAGGAGCGCCTGAATCTCATGAGGATGGTGGGCATAGTCGTCATAGACCATGGCGCCGTTATATTCACCCTTCTTCTCGAACCGGCGGCCCGCCCCATGGAAAGCCTTCAGACCCTCGGCCACGGCCTGGGCGGGGACATTCAGACAGATGGCGGCGGCGCAGGCGGCCAGAGCGTTGCGGACGTTGTGGACGCCGGGGACGGACAGGTCCACGTGGGTGAATCTTTCGCCGTGGGCGATGACATCGAAGGAGCCGAAGCCGTTCTCAAAGGTCAGATTGGCGGCGTGGACGCCGCCCTCCTCCAGACCGAAGGTGACTACCTTCCGACCAAGGTCTTTCAAAGCGTCCATGGTGTTTTTGTCGTCCAAATCGGCCACCACGAAGCCGTCCTCGGGGACCAGCTGGGCGAAGCGGCGGAAGGAGCGCTTTACGTCCTCCAGATCCTTAAAAAAGTCCAGGTGATCAGCGTCTACGTTCAGTACCACCGCCACCGTGGGGAAAAAGGACAGGAAGGAGTTGCAGTACTCGCAGGACTCCAGGATAATGGTGTCGCCCTTGCCAACCCGATGGCCGGCCCCCAGGGCGGGCAGCACGCCGCCGATCATGACGGAGGGGTCCCGCTGAGCGGCCAGGAAGATGTGGGTGCACATAGAGGTGGTGGTGGTCTTGCCGTGAGTGCCCGCCACGCACAGGGCGTTTTTGTAGTGGCGCATGATGGCGCCCCAGGCCTGGGCCCGCTCAAAGACGGGAGTGCCCGCGGCGTGGGCGGTGGCGATCTCCGGGTTGTCGTCGTGGACGGCGGCGGTGCGGATAACGCAGTCGGCCCCCTCTACGCTCTGGGGCAGGTGACCGATGGTCACAGGGATGCCCAAGGCGCGCAGATGGTCCACAGCGGCGCTCTCGTGCATGTCGGAGCCGGTGACGATCACCCCCGCGCCGTGGAGCACTTCGGCCAGGGGGGACATGGACACCCCTCCGATGCCCACCAGATGGGCTCGCTTGCCGGGGCGGATGTAATCTTGTATCTGAAAATTCATGGCTTACACCTCTGAAACTCAATTTATCTTATTTATTATAATCATCGAAGGGCTGGAGCGCAAGGCTTCCCGGAAAATAGCCCCGGACTATTTTCTGCCGTCCGTTTCGGCTATCCAACAGAAACGAAGGTCGGGGTTGAAAAAATTTTCATTGCATGGCAATCACAATATAGACGGAAGTTTGTGGGCGTATACCGGAAGCTAAAAAAGAAGGCGGCCTAGGCCGCCTTCTATACAATATGGAATTACAGCAGTTCCAGGGCGGCGATGGTATAGCCGAACATGTTGTCCCTGGGCTGGAGGGTGGCGTGGAACGGAGCCAAATCGGAGCTGTCCACCAGGTAGACCAAAGCGCCGGTGAGCTCCAGGCCGCTGCCGGTGCGCTCGGCGGAGGTCAGCCGGATCTCAGCCAGGCTGTCGCTGCCGCAGGTGACCAGGTAGCTGTCGATCTCAGAGTCGTAGACCATCCGGTCGGCCAGGTCCTCGGGCAGGGGACCCAGGGCCTCGAAGTCAGGAAACAGGGCGGCGGCGAAGTCCATCACGGTCTCCACGGGGATGACCAAGTCCTCGCCCCGGTACTCGGCGCGGTCGTCCAGCTGGCCGTACAGGGAGAGCATGTTGTACAGGATCTCCCAGCTCAGGCTGGAGCCGGCGTCAAAGGTGGTCTGATCTTCGTTCAGCATGGCCAGGAGAACGGCGTGGATGGCCGGGGTCATGGACTCCAGTGCGTCGGTCTCGGCGGGGACGCCGCCGGGGACAAAATCCGCCTCCTGGATGAGCTCGGTCTCCTGGGCGGCGGTCTCCTGGGCGGTTGCCAGGGCGACGCTCCCCATGGGCAGGGCAAGCAGAGCGGCGATCATCGTGGTCAGCAGTAATTTTTTCATACAGGAGACCTCCTTTCCAGTGGGGGGAGAGGGAACTGTTTTCTATTCTCTCATTGTAACTTTATTATATCATGCTCCGGTGTTACCATCGTATCGGAACCGTTACGAGATGGTGGCAAAATGGTTACAGAATGGTTGCAATTTCTGAAAAAGAACACAAAATACGGTGAAATCTGGAAGAACAGCTTGCGCTTTGGCCGCAGAGAGCATATACTGTAACAAGAATGATAAAGAAGGGAGAATCCGGGATGGGATTGATTACTTCACTGATTATGGGCGCTCTGGTGGGCTGGATTGCCGGCAAGGTCATGGGGGCCGAAAAGGGCCTGCTGCAGAACATCGTAATCGGTATCATCGGCTCCTTTGTGGGACACTTTGTTTTCAATCTGGTGGGCCTGGCCGCTATCGGCTTCATTGGGGATCTGCTGGTATCTGTGGTGGGCGCCTGCCTGTTTATCTGGATCGGTCGGAAGCTGTTCCGCTGACGGGGGCTGTCCGCCTGCCCTTTCACTTTATGCAGGGACTTGTCCCAGTATACCCACCGCCGGAAGATTTTCTTCCGGCGGTTTTGTCGGAAAGCTCTCTATGTCTGCTGCCCTTCCGGTTGACCGGAGGGGCGGTTTTGTTATACAATAGCTCCACATTGGGATCACAATAGATAGGAAGAGAGAACATATGCTGAACCACGAACAGGAGCTTCGATACTGCAAGGCCCGCCGGGGGGCCATTGAGCGGGAGTTTGCCCGTCTGAACCCGGAGCAGCGCAGGGCGGTGCTGGCCACCGAGGGCCCGCTGCTGCTGCTGGCGGGCGCGGGCAGCGGCAAGACCACGGTGCTCATCAACCGGATCGCCAACCTGATGAAGTACGGCCGGGGGTCGGACAGCGTGGAGGTCCCCGAGTGGGCGACCGAGGAGGACCTGGCCTTTTTGGAGAACTGTGCCTCGGGTCGCCCCCTGTCTCAGGACGAGGAGGCCCGCCGGGACCGGCTGTGCCGTCTGGACCCTGCCGCCCCCTGGACGATTCTGGCCATCACCTTCACCAATAAGGCCGCCGGAGAACTGAAGGAGCGGCTGGCCGCCATGCTGGGCCCTGCCGCCGAGGATGTGTGGGCATCCACCTTCCACTCCGCCTGTGTGCGCATCCTGCGCCGGGATATCGACCGGCTGGGATTCTCCAAGTCCTTCACCATCTACGACACCGACGACTCACTCCGGGTCATTAAGGACTGTATGAAAGACCTCCAAATGGACGACAAGCAGTTCCCGCCCCGGTCGGTGCTGGGCTATATCTCCCGGGCCAAGGACGCTATGAAGCTGGCCGACCAGTATCTCCAGGAGTGCGAGAAGTCCGGCGACTTCCGCCTGACCAAGATCGCCAAAATCTATGTGGAGTACCAACGCCGTCTGTGGGAGGCCAGCGCTCTGGATTTCGACGATATCATCCTCCACACCGTCCGTCTGCTCCAGCAATTCGATGACGTACGGGAGTTTTATCAGAAAAAATTCCGCTACGTATTGATCGATGAGTACCAGGACACCAATAATCTACAGTATTTGCTGGCCTCCACCCTGGCGGGAGGATACGAGAACTTCTGCGTGGTGGGCGACGACGACCAGTCCATCTACCGCTTCCGGGGGGCCACCATTGAAAATATCCTCTCCTTCGAGGAGCAGTATAGGGGCTGCCGCACCATCCGTCTGGAGGAGAACTACCGCTCCACCAAGCACATCCTGGAGGCCTCCAACGCCGTCATCCGAAACAACCAGGGTCGGAAGGGCAAGGAGCTGTGGACGAAAGCGGGGGAAGGTGAAAAGCTCCATCTCTACGCCGCCATGAACGAGAACGACGAGGCCCAGTACGTGGCCGCACGGATTCTGGAGGATTACAGCCAGGGCATGAAGTGGAAGGACCATGCCATCCTCTATCGGATGAACGCCCAGTCCAACCAGATGGAGAACGCCTGCAAGCGCAACGGCATCCCCTATAAGATCATCGGGGGCACCCGGTTCTTCGACCGGGCGGAGGTCAAGGACATGGTGGCCTATCTGGCTGTCCTGAACAACCCCGAGGACGACCTACGGCTGACCCGCATCATCAACAATCCTCCCCGGGGTATCGGAGCCAGGACGGTGGAGACCGCCCAGGACATCGCTCGGCGGGACGGCTCCTCCCTGTATGCCGTGGTGGACAACGCCCGGATGTACCCTGAGCTGGAGCGCTCTGCCGGAAAGCTGGCCGCCTTCACCAGTCTGATGGGGGAGCTGGCCGGGCTGCTGAATGAACTGCCCCTGGACCAGTTCTATGAGGAACTCATCGTCAAGACGGGCTACGCCACCATGCTGGAGACCAAGAACACCGTGGAGGACCGCACCCGGCTGGAAAACGTCCGGGAGCTGCTGACCTCCATCCACGGCTACATGGAGAACGCCGGGGACGAGCCCACTCTGGCCGGCTTCCTGGACGAGATCGCCCTGTACACCGACCTGGACAGCCACGACCCCGACCAGGACTGCGTCATCATGATGACCATGCACGCCGCCAAGGGCCTGGAGTTCCCCGTGGTCTTCCTGGTGGGGGCCGAGGAGGGTATCTTCCCCGGCATCCGGGCCATCGGTGAGACCGAGGAGATGGAGGAGGAGCGCCGGCTGTGCTACGTGGCCATGACCCGGGCCAAGGAGAAGCTGTACCTCACCTGCGCCAACCAGCGGATGCTCTTCGGCCGGACCAGCTCCAACCGGCCCTCTCGGTTTGTGGAGGAGATTCCTCCCGAGCACCTGGAGCGGTCGGGCCGCAGTTACCTGTCTCAGGACGAGGGAAGCCAAGAGTGGAACGGCGGTATCGCCAGCCGTACCTCGGGCTACGGCGGCTACGGAACCTATCAGCGCACCGCCTACGGCCAGCGCCCGGCGGGCCAGCCCGCCCAGCCGGTCGCCCAGCGGCCCGGCGCCCCCTCCTATGGCGGCTTTACCCGGGCCATGTCCGGGGCCGGAGCCGGTTACGGGGCTCGTCCCAGCGCTGGGCAGACCAGACGGCCCGCGTCCGCTCCCGCGGCGGGCGGTCCGAAGCAGGAGAGCGCCCCCCTGCCTGCCTTCCAGAAGGGGGATATGGTCCGCCACAAGGCATTCGGCCAGGGCATGATCCTGTCCGTCCAGAAAATGGGCGGCGACGCCTTGGTGGAGATCGCCTTTGACCAGGTGGGCACCAAGCGGCTGATGATGAAGTCCGCCGCCGCCCACATGGAGAAGGCATAAATCTATGTAAGATGGGGCGGCCCGCGGTCGTCCGACGATGCATAAACTGAATTTCATTCCTCACGCCGTCCGATTTTTCGGACGGCGTGCGTTTTTAGAATGGAAAATCATAAATCGAAGGAAACATTTTCCTTCGCCCTGCGTCTATTTTAATAAGGAATAGATTACAGAGTGGAAACATGAATTAAGGAATTCTTAATGATTTGTAATCGCCTTGTAATTGTTACCAGGCAGGAATCGGCATATAATAAAGCTGGCGGACAGGCGGCAGCCTGTCCGGAACGGAATACAATGCACCATCCTGCATCAACTAGAGGAGGAGTTTCAGCTATGGCAGAAGTAATGGCCCCCCAGACCCAGCCCCAGACCCCCACGCCGCCTCCGGCGGTCCCTAAGGGAAAGAAGAACGGCAAGAAGAAAATGGTCCAGCGTCTGGTGGCCTTGGGGGTGGCGGCAGCCATCCTGGGCGGCGGAGGCTTTGCCCTGTACAAGTTCCTGAACAGCAGCAGCGAGGAACAGGGCGAAATCTACGCCCTGCCCGCCTCCATGGGCACCATTCAGAGCAAGGTGTCGGGCAGCGGACAGGCCAAGGCCAAGGAGTCGGCGGCCATCACCCTGACTCAGAGCGGCACCGTCCAGGAGGTGCTGGTGGCGGCGGGCGAGACTGTCATGGCCGGTCAGCCCCTCTACACGATTTACAGTCAGGCCGCCGAGGACGAGGTGACCAACGCCCGGAAGCAGGTGGAGGACCTGCAAAAGGACATGGCGGACCTTCAGGAAGAGGCAGCCAACCTCACCGTCCGGGCGCCCTTCGCCGGCAAGCTCCAGGAGGTCCAGGAATTTACCGTGGACCAGGACGTGGCCAAGGGGACCACCGTGGCCACCCTGGTCAACGACAAGAAGCTGAAGCTGTCTCTGTATTTCAGCTACGCCTATGAGAACGACATTAAGACGGGCCAGAAGGTGAATGTTTCCATCCCCGCCGTTATGAAGACCTTCGACGGCAAGGTGGAGAAGATCAACAAGGTCAGCTACATATCCCCGGAGGGGGCCGTCCACTTCGAGGTGGTCATCGTCTTTGACAACCCCGGCACCCTGACTGCCGGGATGGACGCCTCCGCCGTCCTTACCGCCGGCGACGGCACGGAGATCTATCCCTACGAGAACGGCAAGACCGAGTTTTACGAGACCCGGACCGTCACGGCCAAGGCCAGCGGACCCGTCACCGGTCTGGGCAACCTGCTCAACTACGCCAATGTGTCCGCGGGCGACGCTCTGCTGTACCTGGGCTCCTCCACCCTCGATTCGGACATCCGGGCCAAGCAGGAGGAGATCGACAACGCCCAGACGAAGCTGGAGGAGGCCCTCAAGGCCCTGGAGAACTTCAACGCCGTGGCCCCCATCGATGGCACCGTCACCACCTGCACCCTCACCGAGGGGGCCGAGGTGAAGAGCGGCGACACCGTGGTCATGATCTCCAACACCACCACCATGCTGGTTACCATCCAGGTGGACGACCGGAACATCGCCTTCATCAAGCCGGGCAGCGTGGTGGAGCTTCAGGACTGGAACGGCAACTCGTACATGGGTACGGTGACTACCATCGACATCGGCGGAGCCCAGGCGGGCCAGGGTATGACCAACTACCCCGTCACCCTGTCGGTGGACAACTTTGATGGCTCTTTGATGGACGGCATCGGCCTCCAGTACTCCTTCGTCACCAGCGAGTCCGCCGACTGTATCCTGGTTCCCACCAGCGCGGTGAAGTACTTCCCCGACATGGAGGGGAACCGCCAGGCCGTGGTCTTTGTCCAGCGGGACAGCCGTCCTGACGACGTGCCCGAGCTGGACCTGCCCACGGTGGAGCCCGGCCAGAAGCGCCAGTTCCCCAGTGAGGAGGAGGGCTATTACCCCGTTATTGTGGAGACCGGCATCTCGGATACCCAGAACGTGGAGATCATTTCCGGCGTCCAGGAGGGAGACAATGTATTCGTCAACTACACCGTCACCGACCAGGGCAGCAGCTGGTAAGGGGTGAGGACATGCTGATCGATATCAAAGACCTCTATAAAATCTACAACGAGGGCAAGGAGAGCGAGGTCCGGGCTCTGGACGGGGTGTCCCTCCAGATCGACAAGGGGGAGTTCGTGGCCATCGTAGGGCAGTCGGGCTCCGGCAAGTCCACCCTGATGAACGTGCTGGGCTGTCTGGACATTCCAACCTACGGGGAGTACCACCTGAACGGCACCGACGTCACCTCCCTGTCCGACAAGGAGCTGGCCCACATCCGGAACAAGGAGATCGGCTTCATTTTCCAGGGCTACAACCTGATCCAGGAGCTGGACGCTCTGGAAAACGTGACCCTGCCCCTCATTTACCAGGGGACCTCGGTGTGGGAGCGGGAGGACATCGCCATGGAGGCCCTGGCCAAGGTGGGGATGGATGACCGGGCCCACCACCGCCCCAGTGAGATGTCCGGCGGCCAGCAGCAGCGGGTGGCTATCGCCCGGGCCATCGCCACCCATCCCCCCATCATCATGGCGGACGAGCCAACCGGCGCCCTGGACTCCAAGACCGGCCGCCATGTGCTGGAGATTCTGCGGGACCTGTACCGGGGCGGGACCACCGTCCTGCTCATCACCCATGACGACGGCATCGCCGCCACCGCCCGCCGGGTGGTCCGTCTGTCCGACGGCAAGGTGGTGGCCGACCATCCCCAGGAGGTGGATTGGGAATGAATTTGTGGCAAGCCTTTAAGATGGCCTTCAAGTCCATCTCCATGAAAAAGACCCGGTCCTTCCTCACCATGCTGGGCATCATCATCGGCGTGGCCTCGGTGGTCATCATGGTGTCGGTGGTCCAGGGGCAGAACCGGAAGAACATGGAGTACTTCGAGAAGATGGGCGACAACAAGATCAACGTCTCGGCCTACTCCTACTACGATATGAACAACGAGACCTCTCAGAAGCTGTACGACTACTGTCTGGCCATGAGCGACCTGGTGGCCGGCATCACGCCGGACATCGAGGTGGGCCAGAAAATGACCATCCAGTACGGAGCGAAAACGCTGGCGGTCAACGACTGGGACAGCTTTAATATGATGGGCGGAAGCATTGACTGGGAGAGCATGATGCACGTCAAGCTGGGCTCCGACCAGTATGGGGTGTGCAACAACTACACCCTGGCCGGGGGCCGGGAGATGTCCTTCCTGGACATTGAAAAGACCAATGCGGTCTGTGTTCTGGGGTCCGGAGCCAAGGAGGCCCTCTTTGGGTATACCGATCCGGTGGGGGAGACCATTTCGCTCAACGGTCAGCCCTTCCTGGTGGTGGGCTGGTACCAGCCCATGAACATCCAGTACTGGCCGGAGATGGACAATGTCATTGTCCTCCCTTACACCTTCAACCGGACTTTGAACCAGAACAGCACCATCAGCAGCTATGTGGTCAAGGCCAAAAGCGCCTCGGCCACCGTGGAGGCCATGACCAAACTGGACGCCTACCTGGCGGGGCTGTTTCCCAAGGACGAAACCGGAATGTCCTCCAATGGCAATTACCAGGTGTACAGCGATAACAGCTACGTCCAGAACATGCAGAGCCAGAGCATGATGCAGTCCCTGGTGCTGGGCGCCATCGCCGGCATCTCCCTGCTGGTGGGCGGCATCGGCATCATGAACATCATGCTGGTCACGGTCACCGAACGGACAAGAGAAATCGGCATCCGTAAGGCCATCGGCGCCGAGCGGAAAAGCATCATCGCCCAGTTCCTCATCGAGGCCGCCGTCATTTGCAGCATCGGCGGCGTCATCGGTATCGGCATCGGCTGTGTAGGCACCATGGTGGCCGGAAAACTGCTGCTGGGCGAGACCATGATGCTGCCCAGTACCTTCATTACGGTGGGCGCTTTCCTGTTCTCTGTGGTGCTGGGCGTGATCTTCGGCATGTACCCCGCCGTCAAGGCCAGCGGCCTCCAGCCGGTGGTGGCCCTCAGAGCGGATTAAGATAGGAGCGTGAAAATGATGAGAGCAAAACAATTCCAGGCCGCCCTGCTGTCGGCGGCTTTGATCGCAGCGCTGGCCGTGCCCGCGGGGGCGGCCAACTCCTCCTTCAGCGACGTGTCCGACCCCACGGTGGCCGTCAACGCCGACGTACTGCGGCTGATGGGGGTAGTGGACGGCACCGGCGGCAACCAGTTCCAGCCCGCCGCCAGCCTGACCCGGGCCCAGTTCTGCACCATGGTGGTCAACTTCATGCAGAAGGGGGACCAGGTGCCCCTCCACGCCACCCGGACCATCTTCTCCGACGTCACCGCCAAGCACTGGGGGCTGGGCTATGTGAACCTGGCCGCCTCCCTGACGGTGGGCGAGGGCGACCAGGCCGCCCACCTGATCTCCGGCGTGGGCGACGGCCGGTTCGAGCCGGACGCTAAGATCACCCTGGCCCAGGCCACCACCATCCTCATCCGGGTGCTGGGCTACTCCAGCCAGCAGACCGGGGCGGTGTGGCCCCAGAGCTATATGAACCTGGCAAAATCCATCGGTCTCACCGACGGAATCTCCGCCGGCTATTACGACCCCATCAATCGGGCCCAGGCCGCTCAGCTCTTTGTCAACGCGCTGAGCTGTAAAAACGGCGGCGGCCAGGACTACTACGCCAGCCTCGGCACCGCCAGCGACGACGTGGTTCTGCTGGCCGTCAATGTAGACAGCGACGACGGCCGGGCCCAGGGGGCCGTCCGTACCTCCGCCGGCGTCTATCTGCCCAAGGCGGAGCATGTGGCACCCGCGGCGCTCCAGGGCCGCCGGGGCGCGCTGGTCCTCAACGACAAGCAGGAGATCATCACCTTTATCCCCGACGACAGCACCGCTGCCACCATCACCCTGTCCGGCGACGCCCAGCCCACCTATGTGAAGGCCAGCGGCGGCACCCAGTACACTGTTTCCAGCGGTACTCTGGTGTACACCGCCGACAAGACGGAGGGCGATACCTATGTCAGCGCCTACTCCAGCTTGAAGTCCGGTTCCCAGATCACCCTATTCTCCGAGCGGGGCAAGGTGGTCGCCATCTATGCCGGCGGCTCCACCACCGCCGCCAGCGACGCCGTGGTGGTCACCGGGAATGCCACCGCCGCCATGTTCCACCAGCTCACCGGCGGCGCCAGCGGCTATACCATCCAGAAAAACCGCCAGACCATCACCATGGGCGACATCCAGCCCTACGATGTGGTCACCTACGACACCATGACCAACACCTTGGTGGTGTCCGACCTGCGGCTGGCCTGCGTCTATGAGGACGCCTCCCCCAGCGCCAAGGCTCCCGAGACCGTCACCGTCCTGGGACACACCTTCGACGTGCTGGAGTGCGCCTGGGACTCCATCGGTGAGTACTCCATCGGCAAGAACGTCACTCTGCTCCTCACCGCCGACGGCAAGGTGGCTGGTATGACCGACACGAAGACCCGTTCCACCGCCGTGGGCGTGGTATCCGGCACTGGAGAGGCGGAGATGTTCCTGCCCAACGGCGGCAGCGTCACGCTGAAAAGTGAAAAGGCCATGTCTGACGAACTGGTGGGCCAGTTGGTCACCCTGTCTTCCGGCGCCAGAGGCCGAGTCTCCGCCACACGGCTGTCCTCTTCCGGTTCCTCCGGGACCTTTGATGTGGAAACGATGAAATTGGGCGACCGTACCGTCACCGCCGGCGTCCGCGTCTTTGAAAAGGCGGGCAGCGCCGTGGCAGCCATCGACCTGAACGGGTTGGACGATCGTTCCATCTCTGCCGGCAGCATCGCGGCCTACCATCTGAATTCCTCCGGTATGGTGGACTATATCGTCCTCAACGCCGTCACCGGCGACGCTTACACCTACGGCATCCTCCGGGAAGGCAGCCAGTCCGGCGGCAGCGGAGAGATGTCCTACACCAACCGAACCGTGACCGTGGAAAATACCTCCGGCGGACTGAGCACCCTGGTCACCGGTTACAGCTTCAAGGACGGCTCCTTCGGCGGCGCGGTCAAGGGCTTTGGCTCCGTGGACGGCACGCCCAAGGCGGCCTCGGTGGTCGCCCTGAACGAGGTCAAGAAGGTGACCCCCGGCAGCTTCTTCACCAGCCAGGGAATCACCTACGTGAACGCCGGAGGCAAGACCTATCGGGTGGCCGATGATGTGGAGTGCTACAAGGCGGCCACCAAGGAGTGGTTCAAGCAGGAGAGCGGTCCGGATCGTCTGGCCGCCTGCAAGGCCTTCTCCAGCAATCTGACCGTCTATGTGGACCCTGTGGGCGAAAAGGTCCGGATTGTTGTGGCCAACTGACCCAGTATAATTCAATAAAACAGGAAACGGGCGGCCCCATCGGCGCCGCCCGTTTCAGACTGTCGATAAACTCTGCCAGCCGAAGGTTTCGGAAGGAGGGATAGTTTGAAAGGGGACCATCAGGGTCCCCTTTTTCTTCAATCCGTACAAATTTCAGAACTTTTTTAAAGTTTTGAAATTTGCTCAGCTTGTCGAAAAGACTTTTTCGACAAGCTGACGGGCGGCCCCATCGGGGCCGCCCGTTTTTTGCATATCGTTCAGGGAAGGGGAGCGAAGAAGGAGAAGGGAAAACGGTCTGGCCCGCACAAAGCGGCCATCTCGCCGGCCCGGTCGGCAAAGATAGGGTCGGCCACGCCGCAGATCTGCCAGCCCGCCTCTTTGGCGGCGGCGCAGTAGACCGGGGAATCATCAAAGAGAACGCAGCCCTCCGGGTTTTCGCCGCACAGCTGAGCCACCCGGCGGTAAAGCGCCGGGTCCCGCTTTTCCAGCCCCAGCTCCACTGTGGTGAACACCCGCTCCAACAGCGGCGTCAGGCGGTGGAAGTCCAGTGCGGATTGGCACAAATTGGGCATACAGGAGGTGACCAGGGCACAGCGGATACCGGACCGGTTTGCCCGCTCCAGGAAATCCAGGGCGCCCGGCTTCAGTTCCAGCTGGCCGGCGTAGGCGTCCCGGGCCAGGTCCCGCCAGGCGGCCATGATCTCATCTGGGGTAAGGGCAAGGTCGAAATATCGCCGTGTGTACTCCGCCGCGTCGGGAAAGCTGTGGTGGGTCACGTAGTCGGTATAGTCCGCGGGGATCGGGGCTACTCCGTGGCGGCCCAGAAATTTGATGTCAATGTCAAGCCAGACCCCGTTGGAATCCAGCAGCGTGCCGTCCAGGTCGAAAAAGTACATCTCAGTCCTCCGTCCAAAACCGCCAGGGAAAATCCACGGCCTCCTCGGCGTAGTCGATGCCGATGCGCTTGCCCACCTGGATCTGCCTGGGGGCGGAGCCGCCGCAGACGAACACCCCGCTCTCCCGCCGCGTCAGGTCCAGACCATTCTCGCTCCGGGTCAGCTCCAGCCCTTTGCACAGCTTGCCAGGGCCGTTGAGAAAATTCTTTTTCTGGTAGAGGTTCATCTCCGCCGCCTTGCATCCAAAGCGGTTTTTTGCTATAATATCTCCGTTTGTGACGGCCCGCGCCCCGCGGATCAGAACGGCGCAGGGCTCCCCCTCTTTTTCGGTGACGAAGTTGAGACAGTGGTACATGCCGTAGATCAGGTAGATGTAGGCGGTGCCCGGCGGGGCGAAGAGGGTCTCGGTCCGGGCGGTGCGCTTGTAGCCGTAGGCGTGGCAGGCCTTGTCCATCCGGCCCACATAGGCTTCCGTCTCAGTAATGCGGCACACCAGCTCGGTGCCGTCCTCTAGTACCCGGACCAGGTGCTTGCCCAGCAAGTCCCGGGCCACCGTCACCGTGTCCCGGTCATAGAAATCCTGTGTCAGCAGATCCAAATATCCCACTTCCCGTCTGTAAATTATCCTTATCATACCACGCCGCCCCCTTATTTTGCAATTCGGAGTTGATATCCATGTCCCCCAAGACTATGAAAATTCTGGCAAAGCCCATGCTGTTTTCCGCCGCGCTCATCTGGGGCACCTCCTTCTTTATCATGAAGAACGCCCTGGATGTGCTGCCCGTCTTTTTCCTGCTGGCTATCCGGTTCACCGCCGGAGCCATTCTGCTGGCCCTGGTGTGTTGGAAGAAGTGGAAGAATTTTACCCCTGACTACCTGTGGAGGGGGGCTATCATCGGCGGTTTTCTGTTTTTGGCCTACTCGGTCCAGACCTTCGGGCTGGCGCTGACCACCCCTTCCAAAAACGCCTTTCTGACGGCGGTGTACTGCGTGCTCGTCCCCTTCCTCACCTGGGCGGTGGTCAAGCGGCGGCCCGACCGCTACAACATCATTGCAGCCCTGCTGTGCGTCACCGGCGTGGGTCTGGTCTCCCTCAACGAGCAGCTGACCATCAACACCGGCGACCTGCTGACTCTGTGCTGCGCCTTTTTCTACGCCGCCCACATCGTGGCGGTGGAAAAAGTCTCCCCCGGAAAGGACATCGCCCTGCTCACCGTGTTCCAGTTCGCCTTTGCCGGTCTGTATGCCTGGATCTGCGGAGGGCTTACCGAGACCTTCCCCGCCCAGGCCCTCACTGACCCGGCGGTGTTCCTGCCTCTGGTCTATCTGTGCGTGATGGCCACCACCGTGGCCCTGCTGTTCCAGAATGTGGGCCAGGTCTGGTCCGACCCCGCCTCCGCCGCCGTCATCCTCTCTCTGGAGTCAGTGTTTGGGGTGCTGTTCTCCGTCCTGTTCTACGGCGATCAGGTCAGCGCTCAAATGCTGGTTGGCTTCGGCCTCATTTTTGTGGCGGTGGTGTGCTCCGAGACCAAGTTCTCCTTTTTGAACAAAAAAACGGTCCCCGCGCCTGCTCTCCAGGAAGCGGAGAAGTAAGCGGAATCCGATACCCGGCGGCAAAGACCGCCGGGTATCTTTATTTTTATAAAACAATATAAAAAACAAAATTAAAGATTGACTTTAATAAAATTAAAGTATATAATACAGACAACAAGAGAGGAGGGAGGTTGATGTCCGTGGAAGTGCTGCCCGAATGGATGGCCGGGCTGGAGGACGAGGACGTAGTCTTCATCAAAAAGTTTATTCTGGCTTCCGGGTCCCTGAAGGAGGTGGCCGCCCAGTATGGGGTGACTTACCCCACGGTGCGCCTGAGGCTGGACCGGCTGATCCAGAAGATCAAAATTGGGGAGGACACCGCCGCCGACCCCTATATCGCCACCGTCAAGCGGCTTGTGGTCAGCGAAAAGCTGGACTTCGACACCGCAAAGCTGCTGATCTCCGAGTATAAGAAGACCAAGGGCGGGCCCCCGCTCTGAAGGGAAAAGGAGGAATTTTTATGAATACAATGGCAACTCTCATGGGAGTCAGCCTCATTGCTTCCATTTTTATGACCCTGGTGCCTATCGCCCTGCTGGTGGCCCTCCAGGTGTGGCTGTGCAAGAAGGGCAAGTGGCTGGGAATCATCCTGCCCGCTCTGTCTCTGCTCATGTCTATGCTGCTGGTGTTCAGCATGGCGGCGTTTACTAGGGCGGGCGGCGGTACGGTTACTGTCTATGATGAACACGGGCAGATTGTGGAGGAGCATCACCAGGAGCCCGAGCGCACAGAGCTCACCCCCGGAGCCATGGGGGCGGTGGCCGGCGTGTTCCTGGTGTCCAATATCCCTACGTTGGTTTTCGGGGGCATTTGGCTCCACTACAAGAACCGCCGGGATTTTCAGGATGATTTGAAGAAAATGAAGATCGAGGACCTGGAATAACATACGCAAAGGCCGCCGGATGCCCGGCGGCCTTTTTACTCGAATTTTCGAATCGCTTGTAACCTTTTCCGCCTCGAAACCGTGTATGATATAGAACGAACAAGGAGGGGATGAGATGGAGCGGGACGAGGCGGCGCGGCTGGCGGCGCTCCACGGCCAGGCGGTGTACCGGCTGGCCTACGCCCGGACGGGGAGCCGGGAGGACGCGGAGGACGTGACCCAGGAGACCTTTCTCCGGCTGGTCCGGTCGGCCCCGGAGTTCCGGGATGAGGATCACTGTCGGGCCTGGCTGCTGCGGGTGGCGGCCAACTGCGCGGGGGACCTGTTTCGGGCCCCATGGAGGCGAAAGGACCGGCCCCTGGAGGAGGCGGACCAGGCAGCCGCCCCGGAAATGGAGCCCGAGGAGGGCGGTGTGCTGGAGGCGGTGCTCGCCCTGCCCGAGGGCTACCGGGCGCCGATCCACTTATTTTATTACGAGGGCATGTCCATCGCGGAAATCGCCGGGGTGCTGGGCCTGCGGCAGGGGGCGGTCCGAACCCGGCTCACCCGGGCGAGGGCCATGCTGCGGGACAAGCTGAAGGAGGGAGACTATGTTTGAGCGGGAATACCGGGCGGAGATGGACCGGGTGGCCCTGAGCCAGGGGCAGTTGGACCGAATTGCAGAGGCCATGGCGGCGGAGCCCCGGACCACAATGAGACGAATGAAAGGCCGCCGAATGGTGATGTTGGCGGCGGCGGTCATTCTGCTGGCCGCCTGTACGGGGGCGGCGGTCATGACCCTGCGGCAGAGCCACACCTACTACTTTGACACTGAGGAGGAGGCCGCCCGTGCCGCCGACGAGGCCGCCCAGAAGGCGGGAGCCAGTACGGCGGGCTTCGGGTTTGATGCAGAAAAAATAGAGGACTATCCGCCCCAGGAGCCCCTGGATATGGAGAGAATGATGTCTTTCTGCAACGAGATTCTGGAGCACAAGATGGGTGGAAACGAAGACGGCTGGACTGAGATGTTTGTTGGGGTGGGCGATATAACACGGCAGACCAGGTACAAGGCGGACACCCTGGCAGCACTGGCCTTTCTCTGGCCGACAGAGCTGCCGGATCTGGACTGGTTGGAGGAACGCTTTACGCCGGTGCCCGGGTGTCAGTACTACTGCCAGATGGAAAGCGGCGCGGGCGCAATCCACAATGGCATCTATGTCGGTGGGGAATATCAGACCGCCCAGGGCAGTCCTTTTTGCGTGGCTTGGAATTTTCACCCCGGCTGGGAGGCCTCCGACCAGTATATGGTGACCGATGTACTGGACAAGGTGGAGCAGTACGAAACGGTGGACGGGGTCACTGTCGATATTGAGTGGCGCACCTCGGTCAACGGTCAATCCAGGTTCTACACCTCCTTCAGCTACGGAACGGTGGAATTCGCCATGGACGGAGCGGAGATGGAGGAGGAGGAGGTCCATAGGGTCCTGGACCATATGAACTTGTCCGCTCTCAGTGAGTACAAAGCAAACTAAAATGAAAGGCTGGGCCGGTTAAACTGACCGGTCCAGCCTTTTTATGCGCAGATATTGGGGTGAAAGGGGAAAAACACAGTTTTTCCCAAAGTTCTTTTTGATTCTTTTTCTTCTAAGAAAAAGAATCCACAACTCACGCCACCGACTGGGCCAAAATCCCCTCCAAAAACCCCTGGTGGACGGCCCGCAGGCCCTTGACCTGGCAGAAGTCGGCGGGGCGGAGGAGGGTGGGAGGTTTGGGCAGGTCCAGGGCTCCGGATTCCTCCAGCAGGTCGGCCACGAACTGGGAGCAGAAGTAGTGATGCCTGCGCCGGAGGGACAGGTTGAAGTAGCAGGCCAGGGTGCCCAGCAGGTTGTAGCCGTAATCCTCCCGCCGGGCGTACATGGTGCGCAGACGGCGGCGGAGGCGGAAATAGGTGTCCTCGCTGACCTTCAGCTCGTACAGACAGCAGGGAACCATCCGCCGGTGTGCCGTGACCTGCTCCTCCACCAGCCCGGCGGGGAGGGCAAAGTGTTCGTACTTCCGGGCGAAGCTGTAAAAAGGCCCCGTCGGTCCGTCCAGGCCGATGGAGGCGTGGGTATAGCTGTCCTGGGTGGCCAGGTGGATCAGCCGGGAGAACCAGGTCCCCGACCGGGTCAGCAAAATATAAACGGTGCGCTCCTCCATGGTACGCCCTCCTCTCGTTTCAGTACATCCAGTGTACCGGACGGGTCCTAAATCCCGGTGAAGGAAAGATTAAGATTTCCATAAAATTTATCCACAATCCCAGGGCTTCGCGGGGAAAACCGGATTGCAAAACAGGGGGGATTTTGCTATAATATACTATCTATCGCTATGTCCCTTTTCGAGAGTGAACCAGGGGCGGGCCGCGGGCCGCTCCTGAGAGATATGAGGTGCTTGTTTTGTACTTAAAAGCATTGGAGATTCAGGGCTTCAAGTCCTTCCCCGACAAGACGGTGCTCACCTTTGGTGAGGACATCACCGCCATCGTGGGCCCCAACGGCTCGGGAAAATCCAACATCTCCGACGCCATCCGCTGGGTCATGGGGGAGCAGTCCACCCGGGCCCTTCGGGGCGGCAAGATGGAGGATGTGATCTTCGGCGGCACCGCCAAGCGGAAGCAGACGGGCTACGCCGAGGTCTCCCTGGTGCTGGACAACACCTCCCACATTTTCGACATGGAGGAGTCCGAGGTGATGGTCACCCGGCGGTACTACCGCTCCGGCGAGAGCGAGTACTACATCAACCGCCGCTCCGTCCGCTTGAAGGACGTCAACGAGCTGTTCATGGACACCGGCCTGGGCCGGGAGGGCTACTCTATCATCGGCCAGGGCAAGATCGACGAAATTTTATCGGTGAAATCCTCCGACCGCCGGGAGGTCTTTGAGGAAGCCGCCGGCATTTCCCGCTACCGCCACCGGAAGGAGGAGGCCGAGCACAAGCTGGAGCGCACCGACGAGAACCTGGTCCGCATCAACGACAAGATTGCCGAGCTGGAGCTTCAGGTGGAGCCCCTCCGGGCCCAGAGCGAGAGGGCCAAGAAGTACCTGGTCCTCCGGGATGAGCTGCGGGGGCTGGAGATCTCGGTGTGGCTGGACACTCTGGAGCGGCTGAGGGCCAACAGCATCAAATTAGAGGCCGACTATGAGCAGGCCGTCCACCAGAAGGAGGAGGTCCGCACCGCCCAGGAGCGGGCCTACGCCGCCGCGGAAGCCTTCTCCGAGCAGATGCGGGACAAGGACCTGGAGGCCGACCGCCTCCGCTTTGAGATGCAGGGCCGTCAGGCGGCCGCCAACGAGCTGGAGTCCGCCGTGGCCGTGCTGAGAAGCAGCATCCAGCACAATTTGGAGTCCGCCCAGCGCATCCAGGCTGATTTGGAGCAGCAGGAGGGCCGGGAGGGCTCTCTCACCGCCCAGATCGACCAGCGCCGCCAGCGGCTGACCGAGATCGAGGGCCAGTGGCAGGAACGCCGGGCCGAACTGACCGCCAAGAGCGGTGAGGCCCAGGAGGCCGCCAACTCCGCCGGCACCCTGGCCCGGGAGCTGGAGGAGCTGCGAAGCCGCGCCGATCTGGAGAGTGCCGACGCCGCCGAGGCCAAGGCGTTATTGTCCGCTCTGGCCGCCGCCGCCCAGGAGGTTATGGACCGGGACGAGACCGTCCGCCGGGAGGCGAACGAGCTGGAGGACCGGCTGACCGAGGCCAAGGTTCACACCAGAAACGCCAAAAAGCAGTACGACGACGCGGTGGAGGAGCGGGACGCCGCGAAAAACGTCATTAACGGATACAGCCTGCGCATGGAGTCCCGGCGGAAGAAGGCGGAGCAGGCCCGTGACCGCCGGATGAAGCTCCAGATGGAGGAGAACGCCCTCACCTCCCGCATCAAGCTGCTGACTGAGATGGAGAAGGTCCACGAGGGCTACTCCAAGGCGGTGAAGCTGGTCATGGGCGAGGCCCAGCGGGGCGGTTTAAGAAATATCCACGGCCCCGTGGCCGACCTGCTGAAGGTGCCGGACCAGTACACCGTAGCCATCGAGACCGCCCTGGGCGGCGCCATGCAGAACATCGTGGTGGACCGGGAGGAGGACGGCAAGGCCGTCATCCAGTACCTGAAGCGGCGGGACGGGGGCCGGGCCACCATCCTGCCCATCAGCTCCATCCGCCCCGGCGAGCTGCGGGAGGGAAACGCCCTGGCCCGGGAGCCCGGCTTCGTGGGGGTGGGCGACCAGCTCATCTCCTTCGACCCCAGATATAAAAACGTATTTTCCAACCTGCTGGGCCGCGTGGCCGTCATGGAGGACCTGGACGCCGCCATCGCCGCCGCCCGGAAGTACGGCTATAAATTCCGCATTGTCACCCTGGACGGCCAGGTCCTGAACCCCGGCGGCTCCATGACCGGCGGTTCCGCCAGCCGCAGCGCCGGCATTCTGAGCCGGGCCAACGAGCTGGAGCGGCTGAACCAGCAGAGCCAGGGCATCCACAATCAGGCCCTGGAGGCGGAGCGCCTGCTGGCCGAGGCGGAGCGGGAGTCCACGGCCGCGGCCTACGAGCTGGAGACCGCTCAGAACCAGCTGCGAGCGTGGGAGGACGCCATCCTAAAGGCGGAGGCCCTGCTGTCCCACTGCCGCAGCGTGGACGCCGACCTGGAGCGTCAGCAGGAGAGTCAGGAAAATGAGCTGGAACAGCTGAAAACCCGTGCCGCCCAGATCGAGCAGGACACCCAGGCCGCCCGG
>Ga0129308_1000761_pt1 | contig 42500 bp, 35 predicted proteins | sample L827metagenome_FD_94440 | JGI IMG/M metagenome (GOLD analysis project Ga0129308, IMG submission 94440) | Ring-tailed lemur group fecal microbial communities from Wisconsin, USA - L827 metagenome | ecosystem: Host-associated > Mammals > Digestive system > Large intestine > Fecal | place: USA... | reverse complement strand
CTTGTTGTACAAATTTATTTTACTAAAGGCTTTTGAACATAAAAAAACAGCGAATAAGCAAGAGGCTTATTCGCTGTAAAAAGAATCCTTTTGCAAGTGTCATCCTTATCTAAATGACATTGCTCCTATGGGGGTTCCCTTTTTTGCCTACGATCCGGCGATGTGATCCCATACATCTGCCGGGATTTCAGCACCAGACAATAGGAGTGTACCGGTCTGAGGATGGATGGAGGCTCAAAAGAGAGGGAAAGAATAGGATATGACAGCGTACCCTGGCAGAGTGGGAGTTCCGCCAGGGTATTTTACTGCGTTTTTACCACAGAAAAAAGATTAGGGGAACTGTTGGGAATAACAAAAAAATGAAACTTATTGCCTTTGCGGCAATAAGAAGCTAAAAATCCCCCTGCCAGATCCGACATTATGCCATAAAATACGGATTAAATTTGTATACTTTATACTATTTACACAAAAAGTTCTGCTTGCTATAATAAAAACATCTCAATTATGTGGATGGGCGTATGACCTGATTTTAAAAAATAGGAAAATTCGCACATTACTTTTTACCACCAAGAGAAAAAGGAGGAAGAATAATCGATGAAAAAACGTATGGTATGTCTTACACTTGCACTCAGCATGATGATTGGAGGCCTCACCGCATGCGGCTCTGCTGATTCCGGCACAACAGGGGCTTCTGCCGCTCCTGCATCATCCACGGTTTCTGCAGCCAAGGAGGCTGATTCCCAGGACATTGCCTGGCCTGAGGGACCGGTCCAGATCATTGTGGGAGCCAATGCCGGAGGAGGCATTGACACGGCGGCCCGCCTGATCGGAAAGTATATGGAAAAGTATATGGGGCAGTCCTTTGTTGTGACAAACACAACAGGAGGTGCAGGGAGCATAGCGGCCAATGACGTAAAGAATGCAAAGGCGGACGGCTACACATTCCTGGTAGCCCACGAAGCCATCCTCACCAATAAGATCGCAGGGACAACGGACTTTGATTACGATGCTTTTGCGTGTGCGGGTATTCCCTTCCAGGTCTATACCACCTGTCTGCTGAGCAAAAAGTATGCCTCAGTCCCGGAACTGGCGGATGCTGCAAAGGCCAGCCCGGGCACCATCAAGTTCGGAACAGAGCTTGCCACCAATGACACTGCCATTATTGCCATGATGGAAGATAATTTCGGCGTTTCCTTCCAGCTGGTGGACGCGGGAGCGGTATCGGACCAGATCGCATCCATGATGGGGGACCACATTGATTTTATGAAAGCGCCCGTGGGGCTTGCAAAGGATTATGTGGCTTCCGGGGATTTCCACATTCTGGCCTTTTTTAACCAGGAACATAATCCCGATTATCCGGACGTGCCCACCATGAAGGAAGAAGGGGTGGATTTTGTGGTTGACAAGTTTTTCGGCTGTTTCTTTCCAAAGGATACGGATCCGGCCATTATTGAAAAGTTCTCCTCCGCACTGGAGCAGATCTGCCAGGATCCTGATTTCCAAAAGGAAGCCGCGGACGTGATGTATGGAGTGGATTATATTGCTCCTGCCGATATGCCTGCCTACTTTGAAAATTGTAAAACCCGCCTGGTGGAATATCAGGACCTTCTGGAGGAACACTACAGCAAATAACAGTATTGACATCGTATCACAGAAGACGGGGGGATCGCTTTTGAGCGCGCCTGGGCGTTTTTGCGGTCCTTTGGAGTCTCACTGGGAGGGAAAAATGAAGAAATACAAAGATATTATCATGGGAGCCGTGCTGTTTGCGGTGGGGCTGATTTATTTTTTAATGTCGTTTTCCATCAAGCTTACCTATATTGACCAGATCGTGGGTTCACGGATGTTTCCTCAGATCTGCGGTGTCGTCCTCATGGGACTGTCAATGTCCCTGGCGGTATCAGCCGTGATGCATCTTCGGCAGCCGCGGCCGGAAACAGACAGTGTGGATGCGGAGGAAATGGCTGACCGGGTGATGGGGCGGGACCGCGAAAAGCATGTGCTTGCACCGGCTGTAAAAACGCTTCTGGTCCTGGTCAGCTTTGCCGTGTTCTGCTGGCTGCTGGATAAGATTGGTTTTGCATTTGCGGCCTTTCTTTATCTGTTCAGCCAGATGCTGCTGATCGCCGGACGAAAGCTGAAGGCAAAGGATATTGTATTTTATCTGGTCCTGTCCGCTGTGCTCTCAGCAGGGATTTACTATCTGTTTTACAAAGGATTTTCACTGATGCTGCCCAAGGCAAGCTGGTTCTGAGAGGGAGGAGATTATGGCAAATTATATCATAGGTTTTTCGCAGATTATGAATCCGCTGTGCCTGCTCCTTGGACTTTTGGGCACATTTCTGGGCATCTTTTTCGGAGCCAGCCCGGGTATGACATCCTCCATGGGAATTGCCCTGGCGCTGCCCCTTACCTATAGCATGGGGATCGTCAATGGCATGTCCCTGCTTTTGGGGATTTACATAGGCAGCATTTCCGGGGGCCTGATCACGGCCATCCTCATTAATATACCTGGTACGCCGGCCTCTGTGGCCACCACCTTTGACGGTCATCCCATGGCACTTCGGGGAGAGGGAGGCCGGGCTATCCGCGTGGGCACCCTGTATTCGTTCCTTGGAGGCATGGTCAGCCTGGCGGCGCTGTTTTTGATCTCTCCCATACTGGCCAAGTGGGCGCTTAAATTCAGTTATGAGGAATATTTCTCCATTGCGGTTTTGTCCCTGCTTTTGATCTCCAGCCTTTCAGGCAAATCCATTGTAAAGGGATTGGTCAGCGCACTTATCGGAGTCATGTTCACCACCATAGGAATGGCTCCCGTGGACACGGTGCGGCGATACACCTTTGGGCTGACCAGCCTGGACGGCGGCCTGAAGCTGCTTCCCCTGATGATCGGCATCTATGCAGTGGCCGAGGTGCTGAAGGTGGCTGCAGCCTCCGACCAGGGAGACATGAAGCCCCTGAATTATAAGTCAAAGGGGCTGGGAGTCACATGGAAGGAGTTTAGGGAACAGTTTAAGAATTTTACCGTGTCCTCCCTGCTGGGGGTGGGGATCGGAATCCTTCCCGGGCTGGGGGCAGCCATTTCCAACCTGATCGCTTATTCCGTATCCAAGAAAATGTCCAAGCAACCGGAGCGCTATGGGACGGGCTGTATTGACGGTCTGATCGCATCGGAGACTGCCAACAACGCGGTGTCCGGAGGAGCGCTGATCCCCCTTCTGACCATGGGAATCCCCGGGGACGCAGGCACCACCATGCTGCTGGCCGCCTTTATGCTCAAGGGCATCACGCCGGGTCCGCTGCTTTTTGACACGTATTCCGATGTGATCTATGCAATGTTTGCGATCCTGATCGTGGCAAACATCATGATGCTCCTGATCCAGATCTACGGCCTGCCTGTATTCCTGAAACTGCTTTCCATTCCAAAGAACATATTGCTGCCAGTTGTGATGGTCCTGGCCAGCATTGGGGCATTTGCCATGAACAACCGCATCTTTGACGTATGGTCCATTCTGTTTTTTGCCATTGTGGGATATGGGCTGAGCTGGTTTGAGTTCCCTCCTGCACCCATTGTGCTGGGATTTGTACTGGGCCCCATTATTGAACTTAATTTCCGCAGGGGCATGATGTCCAGCTATGGAACATTTTTTAACTTTTTTACCCGTCCGATCTCCGGAACAGTACTTGTGCTCACTATTTTACTGCTCATCATTCAGATCGTGCGCACGATCCGCACCCGGCAGAAGACGAAAATAAATTCATGAATGGAGTAGTGGAACAATGACTGAAGCAACCAATCTTTTAATTTTATTCAGCGACCAGCACAGCAAACATATGCTGGGCTGCTATGGCAATCCGGCAGTCAAAACCCCCTGTCTGGATGCGCTGGCGGCCGATGGGGTCTGCTTTGACGCCGCGTATGCAAACTGTCCCGTATGCGTGCCCTCCCGGGCATCCATGGCCATTGGGGATTACGGGTCCCGCCACGGCTACTGGGACAATGCCTATGCTTATGACGGAAAGGTCAAAAGCTGGGGCAGCCGTCTGACAGAACAGGGATTTTCAGTGACCACCATTGGAAAGCTGCATTTTAAGGGGGACATGCCGGAGACCGGTTTCCCGGACCAGCGCATTCCTCTTCATATTAAGGACGGGATTGGGGATGTGTACGGGGAAATCCGTGACAGACAGATCACCAGGCCCCAGTTTTGCAAAGCCCTGGAGGAGGCCAGGGCCGGGGAATCTGATTACACCAGGTATGACAGGGAGGTGGCCAAGCGGGCGGCTGAATTTTTAAGAACAGAGGGCAGTGTCTCCAAAAGCCCCTTTGCGCTGATGGCCGGTTTTGTGGCTCCCCATTTTCCGCTGGTCGTGCCGCAGGAATATGTGGATCTTTACCCTGACCCCGAGGCCCTTCCGCTTCCCGTGCAGTTTGACCGGGAAGAATGGCCCCATCATCCGGTGGTGGATGATTACCGCCGTTACTGCTGCCAGGAGGATCTTCCTGATTCCGTGAAACGCAATGCCATCCGCATCTATTATGGGCTTTGTTCGTTCCTGGATGCCCAGGTGGGCGTGGTCCTTAAGGCACTGAAGGAAACGGGGCTGGATAAAAACACCCGCGTCCTGTACTGCACGGACCATGGCGATACCATGGGGGAGCATGGGCTGTTCTTTAAGTCCACCATGTACGAGGGAAGCGTTTCCATTCCCATGATCTTTAGCGGGCCCGGCATCCGGAAAGGGAAGCGGAACGCCACAGGGGTATCCCTGGTGGATATTTACCCCACTGCCATTGAGTGTCTGGGAGGTGTGATGTGTGGGGAGGACAGGAGACTGCCCGGCCGTTCCCTTCTTGCGTTTGCAGGGGGAAAGGAGGAGCCGGAGCGGGCGGTGTATTCCGAATATCTGGGCTTTGGCATCTATACCGGGGAGTTTATGCTGCGCAGGGGACGTTTTAAATATATCCACTATGTGGGGGAACGGCCCCAGCTCTTTGACCTGAAGGAGGACCCGGAGGAATGCAGGGATCTGGCCGGGGACCCGGAGTATTGTGAAGTGATAAGAAGAATGGAGAAGGAACTTCGCACCCTGGTGGACCCTGAAAAGGCGGAAGAGGATGCACGGATTGCCCAGAGGGCGCTGTTAGACCGGTTTGGCGGTCAGGAAGCATTTCTGAAAACATTCCATCCATCCCTGTTTTCACCAATTCCTGATCTGGAGGAGAAGTGAATCGTCCTCTTTTCCTCTCCGTCCATCCGTTGACAAAATCCTTTGAAGTCCGATATAATGATGACAATGATCAAGTTGGGTTGCAGAAAAAGAAAGTTAACGAAATGGGGGAATATGTTATGCAGTGGGATTCATTACAGCTCTCAGAGGGGGCATTGGATGCTTTTTCTTATGTACTGCGCAACAATCCTGCCACCAAGGCGGATATCTGCCGCTGTATGGGCAAGGGGATCTCCACCGTTAACCGCTATATGACTGAGCTGTGTGAAAAGGGGCTGGTCCTGGAAAGCGGTGTGGCGGATTCTTCCGGAGGGAGAAAACCCGTCCTATATTCCATCAACAGCCAAAGCTATCTGATCTGTTGTGTCAATATATCCACCATCTACTGTGAGGTCGCAGTGGTGGACATGGCGCTCCATGTGCTGAAGATCGACAGCATTTCCATAGGAGCCAAGGATACGCCGGATGAAATAATCGCCCGCATTGGACAGGCATACCGGAATCAGCTTGCTTTTCTGGGGGCGGATGAGAACCGCTTCCTGGGGATGGGGGTCAGCGTGTTCGGCGCCATCAAGAATGAGCAGGGTGTGCTCTATAAGCCCATTATACAGTACATGAATGAGCAGTGGGACGGCTACCCGATCCTGCAGCGGCTGCAGGAGGAGATCCCCCTGACACTGTATGCGGAAAAAGGGATCAACGCAGCCGCCATGCTGGAATATAATCACGGAAAGGCGCGGGACAGCAGCAACATCATCTATGTGCTGTGTGCCATGAATATCCGGTCCGCTGTGATACAGAATGGACATATCACAGGGAACTCCCCGTTTTTCGAGGATGCCTTTGGCCATATGGTCATCAACTACGATGGCCCCCTATGCCAGTGCGGACAATACGGGTGCCTTAACTGCTATGCGGCCATACCCGCTGTCCTGGAAGGGTTTTCCAAAGAGGTAAAACGGGGCCACAGCACCATGATTGGGGGGGATGTGGACCATGTAACAATCCAGCAGGTGTGCGCTGCTGCCCGTGCCAATGACATTCCCGCAGTGAATGCCATTACGGATAAGGCGCATATGCTGGGGATCGCCCTGGCCAATTACATCAATATCATCTGCCCGGACAAGGTCATCCTGGCAGGGCTTATGGTCAAGGAGTCGGAACTGTATTATGATACGGCGGTCAAAACAGCCCGGGCACGCCTTGACTTTACCGGCAATCAGGATGTGACCTTCCAGCGCCTGGGGAGCTTTTCCAACTCCCTTACCGTGGGAGCCGGAGCCATGCTTCTGGAAAAGCTGATACATGGAAGGCCTCCTGTGCAGAATTCCTAAACCGCACAGGTACGGTAAGGTGCGTTTGTTCCCCTCAAGGCCTTTTGGAGAACGGAACTTATGCTTCCCGCTTATGGCTTATGTAGTCCAGTATCTGGCGGGCATATGAGTCCGCTGTATCTGAGTCGGAGAGCAGGTCCGGGGAATATGCCACATAGTCCAGGGGCGCTTTGTAATCCTCCTTCAGGCAGGGGGACCACAGCGGGCCGAACTGGGGCAGGAACAGGCCGCACTTCTTTGAATAACAGGTGCGGGCAGTGGCCTTTTTCCTGGCATCCTTGTCCACGTATTCGCCCACGCTTTTGTGGACCGCCGTGTCCTCAAAGGGCAGGTAGTAGTAATCCCTGTAATTGGGATAAAAGTACTTCAGTTCACCCTGATACAGGGCAATATTGCATGTCAGCACGTCCCGGTGGAGCTCCAGGCTCACCGGGGCGGTGTCGTATTCCAGGGGAACCGGGATGGAATAGGGACTTTTCCAGGTCAGGTTCAGAAAGGGACCGGGAATGCCGTCCGCGCAGTAGAGCTGCTGTGAGTCCAGGGCAAAGGGCGCCTCCATCATATCCGCATAATTGAGGATGGGAAGGATGGAGGGCATTCCCTTTAAGTCATCCTCATTGTGCAGGATCAGGAGGTCATACAGAAAGGATTCGTGGGTGACCAGGTAATCCCTGTACACCTCAATGAGCTGTCCGCCGGAGTATTTGTCCTCCCGGGATACGCCTAAGAACTGCTCGATGGATTTCTGCTTCATATTCTCAAGGCCCAAAAGCTTGCGGTAGGGCTTTATTTTTTTGTAAATATCCACGCTGGCAATATTGTCAAAATTGTAATCCAGGCCCAGCCGTCTGCAGCATTTCAGCAGGTATGGGATATCAAACCCGTCTCCGTTAAAATGCACCAGCACCTTAAACCGTTCCATGAATGTGAAAAATGTGGTCAGCAGCTGGGCTTCCGATTCCCTGGTGTCCGCAAACCACTGGACCAGCTTCCAGCCAAAGCCGTCATGGTAGGTACAGCCGATCAGGTAGAGCTGTGAGGTGTCCCCGGAAAATCCAGTGGTCTCAATGTCAAAAAACAGCAGGTCCCGGAGGGCGCCGATCCGCTCCAGGGGATATGTATCAGGCAGGTCAACGGGATGCTTGATGGTTATCATGGGTATCACTCCTTTGTGATCTGTGGTTTGTCAGTTTTCCTTGTATACTGAAGGTAGTTTAACCCATAATCCCTTCTGATGCAAGTGGCCGAAACAGAATATTTGTTCGACCCGCTTGCATTGGGATAAGGGGTATGTTATGATGAATGGCAGGAAATGAAACAGAGAAAGAATGGGAACAAGATATGATTTCATACGTAAAAGGGCCTCTTATGGGCATTGAAGAGGATGTGATCGTGGTGGAGGCCGGCAGCCTGGGACTGGCTGTCCATGTGCCTGTTTCCCTGCTTCCGGAACTGCCGGGGCTGGGGCAGGAAGTGACGGTTTATACATATTTTCAGGTGAGGGAGGACGCCATGACGCTGTATGGTTTTCTCCATCCCCAGGACAGGGACATGTTCCGGCAGCTGCTGGGGGTAAACGGGATCGGGCCAAAGGGCGCCCTGGGGATCTTATCCGTGCTCAGGCCGGATGACCTGAGGCTTGCCATTGTGAGCGAGGATGTGAAAGCCCTGGCAAAGGCTCCGGGGATCGGGACCAAGACAGCCCAGAGGATGATCCTGGATCTGAAGGACAAGATATCCATGGAGGATGTGCTGGGGTCCATGGCTTCAGGGACGGATCTGGGGACAGGTTCCGGTGCGGCCGCCATGGCCGGGCTGGCGGAAGCGGCTAAGGAGGCGGTCCAGGCTTTGGTGGCCCTGGGGTATACCAACTCAGAGGCGTCAAGGGCTGTGAAACAGGTGGAGATCGTGGATGGGATGACATCCGAGGATGTGTTAAAGGCATCCTTAAAGCATCTGTCTTTCCTGTAAGCATATCTGCAGTGGGCAAGGGAAAACAAAGGTCCCCTTGGCCGCTGAGGGCAAGGGCGGATGATAATGATTGGTTGAGGTGTGTATGGAACGCAGAATTATAACAACGGAAGTGACGGCGGAGGAAGAGCGCATGGAGGTTACCCTGCGCCCCCAGTGTCTTAAGGATTATGTGGGGCAGGAAAAGCTTAAGTCCACCCTGAATGTATATATAGAGGCGGCCAGGAACCGGAATGAGGCCCTGGACCATGTGCTGTTTTACGGCCCTCCGGGGCTGGGCAAGACCACCCTTGCGGGGATCATTGCCAATGAGATGGGAAGCAATATGAAGGTGACCAGCGGGCCGGCTATTGAGAAGCCGGGTGAGATGGCCGCCATCCTCAACAATCTCCAGGAGGGGGATGTGCTGTTTGTGGATGAGATCCACCGCCTCAACCGGCAGGTGGAGGAAGTGCTGTACCCGGCCATGGAGGATTTTGCCATTGACATTATGCTGGGAAAGGACTCCACTGCCAGGTCCATACGTTTGGACCTGCCTCATTTTACACTGGTGGGGGCCACCACCAGGGCCGGCCTTCTCACAGCGCCGCTTCGGGATCGGTTTGGTGTAGTGCAGAGGCTGGAGTTTTATTCTCCCGGGGAGCTGACCACCATCATCCTTCACTCAGCCCGTGTGCTGGGGGTGGAGATCGAGGAGTCGGGGGCCCTGGAGTTAGCCAGACGGTCACGGGGTACCCCCAGGCTGGCCAACCGTCTTTTAAAGCGGGTCAGGGATTTTGCACAGGTCAAATATGACGGTGTGATCACAAAGGAAGTAACTGATTTTGCGCTGGATATCATGGACGTGGACAAGCTGGGGCTGGATCAGAATGACAGGAATATCCTGCTGATGATCATTGAAAAATTTTCCGGCGGTCCGGTGGGATTGGATACCCTGGCAGCCGCCCTGGGAGAGGATTCCGGCACGCTGGAGGAAGTGTACGAACCGTACCTGCTCATGAACGGCCTGATCAACAGGACTCCAAGAGGCCGCATGGCAACGGAATCGGCCTATCACCATCTGGGACTTAAAATGTAGAAAAACGCTGTATACACGGTCTTGAGGCTTTGGATATGATATGGTATAATGTCGTCAGACATGATACGGCACCGGATCGGTGTCACGAAAAACAGGAGAGCAGAATGGATTCTAAGAATTATACACAGGTTTTAATAGATGGAAAGATATATACATTGGGCGGGATCGAGGAGGAGGCATACCTCCAGAAGGCTGCCAGCTATGTAAATGACAAGAACGCCCAGATGCGCAGACTGCCCGGTTTTACAAAGCAGAACGCGGATTATCAGATGGTCATGACGGAACTGAACATTGCCGATGACTATTTCAAGGCCATGGAATGGGGCGAGGGCATGGAACGCCAGAAGAATGACATGGAGAAAGAAACATACAGCTTAAAGCATGAGCTGGTAAGCACCCAGATGAAGCTGGAGGCAGTGTTAAAGGACCTGGAGGAACGGCAGAAGGAGCTGGACCGCTTTACCAGGACCATAGCCCAGATGGAAGGGGAATTAAAGGAAGTCAGGGAGGAGTACGAAGCCCTTAAGAGCAGCAGGGAGGAAGGGGAACTCTCTCAGGTAAGAATGGTATCAGATGTTAAGACTGTCTCTGAGGCAGAACTGGTGGAGACGGTGGAAGCAGTGACCCAGGCAGCAAAGACTGCGGATGCAGGGGGGACAGAGATGCCGGACCCGGCGCAGGAAGACAGGATCCAGGCGCAGGAAAACAGGATCCAGGCGCAGGAAGACAGGATGCGGGAGCAGGAAGCACAGGGACAGGCTGCCCGGGAACAGAGGGCACAGGACACGACAGACAAAAGGGAAAGCAGTTCAGGCAGCAGACCGGAGCAGACCGGAGCAGCTGAAGCTGCAGCTACATTACAGACCGCACAGACCGCAGGCATTTCCGATGAGGAACTTGCAAAAAGGGCCTTGCAGGCAGCTAAGAAGGCCAATTCACACAGGGGCGGGCGCAGATAAGGCAGCACGGGCTTTTGCCCGGACGCTGTGACAGATACAGGGGGATGTCTCATGGGGATACGTGAGGCATTTTTTCTTTCAGGAAAGGTTGTAGGAATATGGAAAAAAGACAGGTGGAAATACTGGCGCCGGCCGGTTCATGGGAGAGCATGAAGGCGGCTGTGGCGGCTGGCGCAGATGCGGTTTATATGGGAGGCAGCCGGTTCGGGGCCAGGGCCTATGCGGATAATCCGGATGAAAAGGGGCTTGTGGAGGCCATTGATCATGTGCATCTGCACGGACGCAGGCTGTATATGACGGTCAATACCCTGTTTAAGGAATCGGAGCTAAAAGAGCTGGCGGCATACATGAAGCCCTACTATGATCAGGGACTGGACGGAGTGATCGTGCAGGACCTGGGAGCGTTACAGGTCATGAAGGAGAATTTCCCCGGCCTGGAGCTGCATGCCAGCACCCAGATGACCATCACCAGCGTGTATGGAGCCAGAATGCTAAGAGACCTTGGCTGCAACCGGGTGGTGACTTCCAGGGAAATGTCCCTGGATGAGATACGCCGCGTCCATGAGCAGGTGGATGTGGAGATTGAAAGTTTTGTCCATGGCGCCCTGTGTTACTGCTATTCAGGCCAATGCCTGATGAGCAGCCTTATCGGAGGAAGAAGCGGGAACAGGGGAAGGTGCGCCCAGCCCTGCCGTCTTCCCTACCGGGTGTATGAGGGCGGGGAGGGTAAATCTGCCGCCCTGAACCGGGAGAATGAAAAGCATGTCCTGAGCCTGAAAGACCTCTGTACCCTGGACATACTGCCGGATATCATTGATTCCGGCGTGTATTCCCTGAAGATAGAGGGCAGGATGAAAAGCCCCAGATACACGGCCGGGGTGGTGAGTGTTTACCGCAGGTACGTGGACCTCTACCTGGAACAGGGAAGAAGGGGGTACCGAGTAGAGGAGGCGGACCGGAAGATGCTTCTGGACCTGTTCGACCGCGGAGGGTTTACCTCAGGGTATTATGAAGCCCACAATGGACGGGATATGGTGGCACTTAAGGAAAAGCCGGAATTCAGGGAGGGGAACCAGAAGCTTTTTGATTATCTGGACCGCACCTATGTGACCGCACAGCAAAAGGAGCCTGTCAGCGGCCATGTGATTCTGGAGACAGGAAAGCCGTCTGTCATGACCCTAAGCTGTGGCGGTGTTAAGGCGGCTGTCAGCGGGCAGGCGCCCGAGGCGGCACAGAAGCAGCCCATGACAGAGGAAAAAGTATTAAAACAGCTGAACAAAACAGGCAACACGCCATTTGTCTTTGAACGTCTGAGCGCAGAGCTGAAGGGAGATCTGTTCCTGCCTGTGCAGGCCCTGAACGAACTGCGAAGATCCGGCTTGGAATCCCTGCAGTCCGCCATACTGAAGGAGTATAGACGCGGGCCGGGGATGTCTAAAGAGGGAGTGCTGTCTGAAAACAAAGACAGGACTGATCTGTCAGAGAAGCCGGCAGCCCAACCCTGGATCCTTGCCGTTTCCCTGGAGGAGCCCTGCCAGCTGGAACCCGCACTGAGGCAGCAGGAGGTTTCCGATGTGTATGTGGATGCGGATGGGTTCGGTCCGGACACATGGAAGGGTACGGCGGACCGGTGTCATAAGAGGGGGAAATCCTGTTATCTCACCCTGCCCCATATTTTCAGGAGCCATGCCCTTGTGTTTTTTAAAGACCATATGACGGAACTTAAACATGCAGGCTTTGACGGAGTGGTGGTCCGCGCCCTGGAAGAGATCCGGTGGCTGGAGGACCAGCAGATCGCCCTGCCGTTTATAACGGACGCGTCTGTTTACGCCTGGAACAGCAGGACCATTGGCGAACTGGCTTCAAGGGAACCCCGGGCAGTGACCATGCCGTGGGAGCTTAACAGCCGGGAACTGGAGCCTGTGCTTGCGGCCTGCAGCCGTGCCGGGGTGCCGGGAGAACTGGTGGTATACGGATATGCGCCCATGATGGTGTCGGCCCAATGCATAACCAGGACCGTTAAGTCATGTACCCATAAACGCGGCCTGTTAAGGATGAAGGACCGGACCGGGGCAGTATTGATGGTGAAAAATCACTGCCATTTCTGTTACAATACTATCTACAATCCGTCCCCCCTGTCTTTGCTGGGAAATGAAGGCCTGATCCGGCGCATGGGTACAGCTCGTGTCCGTCTTCAGTTTACAGTGGAGGACGGGCAGCAGACAGGTAAGGTACTGGAAGCGTTTTCCAAGGCCTTTATGGGCGGGGAAACGGCTGAACCTCCCTTTAAGGATTTTACCAGGGGACATTTTAAGCGCGGAGTGGAGTGACGTTTATGACCAATCTGATCGTTGAGGTTTCAAAATATCTGATGATACTGCTGATGGCGGTTTACACCTATGCCAACTTCCGCTTTTTTTCCTATCAGGATATGGAAAAGAAGCGGAGGGTGTGCGGCGGACAGAACCGGGCCATGTTTTCCATCCATTTTCTGGCGTACCTGGTCATGTACTTAAAGACCGGGAATGAAAGCGTTAAGATGATGCTCATTGCATTTTACGTGGCCCAGGTGGTGTTCTTTCTGTGCTATATCTATATGTACCGTTTCCTGTACCGGAATGTCTCCCGTCTGCTGGTGAACAATACGTGCATGCTGCTTTGCGTGGGTTTTATCATGCTCACCAGGCTGTCCTTGGACAAGGGGCTGGATAAGGCGGTGCGCCAGTTTGTGATCGTGGTCATATCAGCGGCTTTGTCCTGGCTGGTCCCCTATGTGATGGAGCGGGTGTGGCAGCTGTATAAGCTTCAGTGGGTGTACGCGGGAGCTGGGATCCTGGTGCTTCTTATTGTATACCTGACTGGAAATGAAAGCTTTGGCGCTCAGCTGTCCCTGACGTTTGGAGGATTTTCCGTACAGCCCTCCGAGTTTGTGAAACTCACCTTTGTGCTCTTTACAGCCTCCATGTTTTACCAGTCCACGGACTTTAAGACAGTTGTGACAGCAACCGCTGTGGCGGCTGCCCATGTGCTTATTATGGTGTTGTCCAAGGACCTTGGGGGCGCTCTGATCTTTTTTATCACCTACCTGCTCATGCTGTTTGTGGCCACCAATAACTGGTTTTATCTGGGGGCGGGAACCATTCTGGGAGCGGGTGCGTCCGTGGGGGCCTACCAGCTGTTTGACCATGTTAAGCGCAGGGTCCTGGCCTGGAGCAATCCCTGGGCGGACATTGACAACAAGGGGTATCAGATCACCCAGTCCCTGTTTGCCATTGGCACGGGCGGCTGGTTCGGCATGGGACTCTGCCAGGGGATGCCGGGAAAGATCCCTGTGGTGGAAAAGGATTTTATCTTTTCCGCTGTGTCCGAGGAGATGGGAGGCATCTTTGCCATCTGTGTGCTCCTCATCTGCCTGGGATGTTTTATCCAGTTCATGATGATCGCCACCAGCATGCAGGCTGTATTTTATAAACTGATCGCCTTCGGCCTGGGGATGGAATATATAATCCAGGTATTCCTGACCGTGGGCGGCGTGACAAAGTTCATTCCCTCCACCGGGGTGACCCTGCCCTTTGTAAGTTATGGGGGAAGCTCCATACTCAGCACATTTATCCTGTTTGGCATGATCCAGGGATTGTATATATTGAAGCGCAATGACCAGGAGGAGCTGGAGGAAGGCTAGAACCTGGCCCGCGGCGGCAGGCCGGTATTCGGATATGCTCAAAGGAAGGAGATGGAACCATGGCAAAAAAAGCAAATCCCAATCCAAGGGCTAATAAAAACATTCTGGGGGTCACTTATCTCATGGTGGCCGTGTTCCTGGGACTGGCCGTGTATCTGGGGTATTTTCTCCAGGTCAGGAGCGAGGATGTGATCAATAACTCGTACAATGCCCGCCTGGACAGTTTTTCGGACCGGATCGTCAGGGGGAAGATCCTGGCAGCGGACGGCACTGTTCTGGCTCAGACCCAGGTGGATGGGGAGGGGAATGAGACACGGGTCTACGATTTCGGCAGTGTCTTTGACCATGTGGTGGGCTATTCCACCAAGGGAAAAACCGGCATTGAGGCCATGGCTAACTTTTACCTGCTCACATCCCATGTGAACCTGGTGGAACAGGTGGCCAATGAACTGGCAGGCCACAAGAACCTGGGAGATAATGTTTATACCACTCTGGATGCCCAGCTACAGCAGGCAGCTTACGCTGCCCTGGGGGACCGGAAAGGCGTTGTGATCGCCATGGAGCCGGATACGGGCAAGGTCCTGGCCATGGTTTCAAAACCGGGCTATGACCCCAATACGCTGCTTCAGGACTGGGATGTTCTGACATCAGGGGAGAATGGGGAGGGCCAGCTGTTAAACCGCGCGGCCCAGGGGCTGTACCCGCCCGGCTCCACCTTTAAGATCGTGACCGCCCTGGAATATATGAGGGAGCATCCGGACAATTACAGGGACTATCAGTTTGACTGCAGGGGCGTGTACGAGAATGGGGATTACAGGATTAAATGCTACCACAGCACGGCCCACGGCCATCAGGATTTCACCCTGGCATTTGCAAATTCCTGCAACGGTGCATTTTCCAGCCTGGGGCTGGACCTGAACCTGGGAAAATTCAGGGAAACAGCAAAAAGCCTGCTGTTTGATTCGCCCCTTCCTGTGGCAGGGATGCCCTATAAACAGAGCTCCTTCCAAATGGGGCCGGGGGCCGATACCTGGGAAATACTCCAGACATCCATCGGGCAGGGAACCACCCAGATCACGCCTCTTCACAACGCCATGATAACAGCAGCCATTGCCAATGGCGGGACCCTGATGAAGCCCTATTTCCTGAGTTCGGTTGAGTCGGCCGGGGGCGAGGAGATAAAGAGGTTTATGCCCTCCGCCTATGGAAGCCTGATGACAGCCGGGGAGGCGGCCGGACTTACGGAGCTGATGCGGGCGGTTGTGACAGAGGGGACAGGTTCCGGTGTGCGCACGGACGCCTATACGGTGGCGGCCAAGACCGGTTCGGCGGAGTTTGAGACCGGGAAGGAGACACATGCCTGGTTTACGGGATTTGCCCCGGCCGAGTCACCCAGGCTGGTGGTTACCGTGCTGGTGGAGGAAGGCGGCAGCGGAGGAAGGGCGGCGGCGCCCATTGCGCGGCAATTGTTTGATATTTATATGAGCCGGTGAAACCGGTCTTATCTTGTAAAAGAATAACGATATTTGTAGAAAACAGGGAGATTTCATGTTATAATCTCCCTGTTTGTTTTGCCCTTTTATCTCCTTATATACCGGAGCTTTTTCAAACCCGGTCCAGGGAAAGGGAAGTGTTGCACGATTACCTTGCTAAGTGTCTATGACAAGAAAGGAGAACGCGCGTGTTTCGAGCGGAAGATTATGTAAAAGTGGACAGCCTGGCAGAAGCTTATGAGCTGTGCCAGAAACGCAGCAGCCTGGTAGTGGGCGGAATGGTCTGGCTGAAGATGACCAATGTGACAAAGCGTACGATCGTGGACCTGTCAGGTCTGGGATTGGATCAGATAGAGGAGACAGGGGAGGAATTCAGGATCGGATGTATGAGCACCCTGCGCCAGATAGAGACACACCAGGGGCTGAACCAGTATTTTGGCGGCATATTCAGGGAATGTACCCGTCACATTGTGGGAGTGCAGATGCGCAACTGTGCAACTGTGGGAGGAAGTATCTACAGCCGCTTCGGTTTTTCAGACATTCTTACATGCATGATGGCTCTGGACACCTATGTGGAGCTTTACCACGGAGGGATCATGCCGTTGTCCGAGTTTGCAAAAAGACCGGTGCGCAGGGATGACAAGGATATCCTGGTGCGCGTGATCATAAAAAAGGACGGGCGCAAGGCGGCCTATACCACACAGAGGAACAGCAGTACGGATTTTCCGCTTCTGGCCTGCTGTGTATCCCGCAGGGGCAGCAATTGGTATGTGGCTGTGGGGGCCAGACCGTCCAAGGCCCAGGTGGTAACCATCACGGATGACGGTTATGACAGCCTGGCCCAGCTGGCCCGTGAGGCGGCTGATTCATTTACCTATGGCACTAATACCAGGGGAAGCAGCCGGTACCGCCGTCAGCTGGCATCTGTCTATATCCGCCGCCTGATGGAACGTCTCACAGGAAGGAGTGTGACCATAGGATGAATATACAGTTTCGGTTAAACGGAAAAAATGTGCAGGCGGATGTGGAGCCGGATGTAATTCTTTTGGACCTGGTAAGGGAACTGGGGTGTTACAGCGTGAAACGGGGCTGTGAGACAGCTAACTGCGGATTGTGTACGGTATGGCTGGACGGAAAGCCGGTGCTCTCCTGTTCCACCCTGGCAGTGCGCGTGGACGGACGCCATGTGACCACACTGGAGGGCCTTCAGAAGGAGGCGGAGGAGTTCGGCATGTTCCTGGCAGCTGAGGGCGGGGAGCAGTGCGGATTCTGCAGCCCCGGGTTTATCATGAATGTGCTGGCCATGGAAAAGGAGCTGGACCATCCGGATGAGGATGAGGTCCGGGAATATCTGTCAGGCAACCTGTGCCGCTGCAGCGGATACATGTCCCAGCTGCGGGCGGTGAAACAATATCTGGACAGGAAAAATGGCGTGGGAGGTGATGTCTGATGGAAAATTTACAGATGAGGAATTTCCGTATCGTAGGCGCGCCGGTGATTAAAAAAGATGCCAAGGCGCTTGTGACAGGAAAGCCTGTGTTTACAGATGACCTGGCGCTGAAGGACTGCCTGGTGGTAAAGGTGCTCAGAAGCCCCTATGCCCATGCGCTGATCACTGAGATCGACTGCGCGGTAGCGGTTAAGATCCCGGGCATTGAGTGTATCATCACACATAAGGACGTGCCCCGGAAACGCTTTACCATGGCAGGGCAGACCTATCCGGAGCCCAGCCCTTACGACAGGCTGATCCTGGATGAGCGCCTGCGCTTTGTGGGGGATGCGGTGGCTGTTGTGGCCGGTGAAACTGAGGCGGCCGTGGACCATGCCATGCGCCTGATCCGTGTGAAGTACCAAGTGCTGGAGCCGGTGCTGGACATGCATGACTCCAAGGATGGGGACATCCTGGTGCACCCTGAGGACAGCTGGGAGAGCCATTGCGATGTGGGCGCCGACAACAGGAGGAACCTGTGCGCCTCGGGAAAGGAGACCCATGGAGACCTGGAGGAAGCGTTTGCAGGGTGTACCCATGTCATTGAGCGCGTGTATCATACAAAGGCAAACCAGCAGGCCATGATGGAGACATTCCGGGCATACACTTACATGGATGTGTACGGGCGCCTGAATATCGTGGCATCCACCCAGGTGCCCTTCCATACAAGGCGTATCCTTGCCCATGCCCTGGACGTTCCCAAATCCAGGATCCGGGTGATCAAGCCTCGGATCGGCGGCGGCTTCGGCGCCAAACAGACCGTGGTGGCAGAGGTTTATCCCGCCATTGTCACAATGAAGACGGGCAAGCCCGCTAAGATCATATACAGCCGCTATGAGTCCCAAATCGCATCCTCACCCCGCCATGAGATGGAAGTGCGGGTAAAGCTGGGCTGCGATGACAGAGGAGTCCTGCAGGCAATGGATGTGTACACTCTGTCCAACACAGGCGCCTATGGTGAGCACGGACCGACCACAGTGGGACTGTCGGGCCATAAGTCCATTCCGCTGTACCGCACACCCAAGGCATTCCGGTTTGCCTATGACGTGGTTTACACCAACCGTATGTCCGCAGGCGCATACCGGGGATACGGGGCCACCCAGGGGATCTTTGCTGTGGAGTCAGCTGTCAGTGAGCTGGCGGCCCAGATGGGCATGGACCCTGTGGCCATGCGGGAGCTGAACATGGTAAAGGAAGGGGACATTATGCCTGCTTACTACGGTGAGCCGGCCAACAGCTGTGCATTGGACCGCTGCGTTGCAAAGGTCAAGGAAATGATAGGCTGGGATGAGAAATACCCCAGAAGGGCAGTGAGCGGTACAAAGGTGCGCGGCGTGGGACTTGCCATGGCCATGCAGGGCTCTGCCATCTCCGGCGTGGATGTGGCCAGCGTGTGTGTGAAGGTCAATGACGATGGTTTCTACAGCCTGATGATCGGAGCCGCGGACATGGGCACGGGATGTGACACCACCCTGGCTCAGGTGGCTGCGGAAAGTCTGGGCTGTGAACTGGAGGACATTGTGGTCTACGGAACCGACACCGACATCTCACCCTATGATTCAGGTTCCTATGCTTCCAGTACAGCATACCTTACCGGTATGGCAGTGGTAAAAACCTGCGAAGCCCTGAAAAAGAAGATCCTGCACAAGGCAGCCAGGTACCTGGAGTGCAGGGAGGACGAGCTGGAGTTTGACGGCAAACGCGTATACAAGCTTTCCTGCGAGGAGGACGGGACCAGGAAAGAGATGACCATCAAAGACATAGGAAACCGAGTTATGTGCAGCAATGAGGACGCCCTTCAGGTCACGGAGTCCCATTCCTCACCTGTGTCCCCGCCGCCTTTTATGGCAGGAGCCGCAGAGGTGGAAGTGGATACGGAGACAGGGGATGTGAAGCTGATCCGTTTTGTGGCAGCCGTGGACTGCGGCACTCCTCTGAACATCAACCTGGCAAGGGTACAGACCGAGGGCGGTTTGGCCCAGGGAATCGGTATGGCCCTGTATGAGGATGTGACTTACTCTGAAACAGGCAGAGTGCATGAAAACTCATTTATGCAGTACAAGGTTCCCAGCCGCCAGGATGTTGGAAACGTACAGGTGGAGTTTGAGTGCAGCTACGAGCCCACAGGGCCTTACGGAGCCAAATCCATTGGTGAGATCGTGATCAACACGCCTTCACCTGCCATTGCCAATGCAGTGTACAACGCAGTGGGGGTTCGGATCAGGGAGCTGCCCATTACGGCGGAAAAGGTGTTTAATGGTATGAATGGGCTGGATTAACGGAAAGAAGCAGATGGGGCAACAAGGGGAAAAATAAATAAAAATGTAAAATCTCCAAGTATAATTCCCAATTACCTCCCAATTCAAAACACAGATAAACCTTGCATATCCCTTCCAAAAGTTGTATACTAAGACCAGTTATGGTTAGCACGGCCCTGTGAATGATCAGGGCTGTATTACAACCAGGTTCACACCAACACCAGGAGGGATTGCAATGATTGAAGCAACGAGCTGCGGCGGTGTGGTTATATTTCGAGGGAAGATTCTCGTCCTTTACAAAAATTATAAGAATAAATATGAAGGATGGGTTTTGCCTAAGGGAACAGTAGAAGCTGGCGAAGAATATAAGGAAACGGCGCTCCGGGAAGTGAAAGAGGAGACCGGTGTCAGTGCATCCATTATCAAGTATATCGGCAAGAGCCAATACTCCTTTAATACCCCGCAGGATGTGGTGGAAAAGGACGTACACTGGTATCTGATGATGGCCGACAGCTATTACAGCAAACCACAGCGGGAAGAATACTTTCTGGATTCAGGATATTATAAATTTTATGAGGCATACCATCTGCTGAAGTTTTCTAATGAGAAGCAGATACTGGAAAAGGCTTATAATGAGTATCTGGATTTAAAGAAGAGTAATCTTTGGGGAAGCAAGAAGTATTTTTAGGTAAATAGTAACGCATATAAGGGCGCGCCGGGATGACCGGGGCGCCTTTTGATGCAGTGTATTTTCTCTGGCACATCTTCCGCTTACGATATCGGTCCAAAATCCGGTCTCTTGTACATATGATCAGACACCCTTTCTCTGAACATGGAGTGCCCTATGATTTCGGTTGGAGAGTACACGGATGGTATGGTATCCCGGAGAATGGTATACTGGATGCAGATGAACAAAAGTTTCAAAGAAAGTATAGTTTTTGAATAAAATGCCTCTATAAAACAAGGCTCCAAATACGGTATGATTGAAGTACAAAGTATTGGGAACAGGCATAAAAAAATTATGTTAGGAGGGGTCTTATGAAGAAGAAATTATTATGTATGGTCCTGAGTCTTGCCTGCATGTTTACGCTTCCGGGATGCCAAAGCACCACTAGTGGCACAGAAGACGGAACAACAGGAAAAACACAGGAAAACAAGCAGGAGGAGAAGATTAAACTGCGTTATTCCTTTTGGGGCAGCACGAATGAAAAGGACGCCATTACAAAATCCTGTGAGGCATTTACTGCACAGAATCCCAACATTGAAGTGGAGATCATCCATATTCCGGCGGATTATGAGGCAAAATTAAGTGCAATGATAGCGGGCGGGGAAGAGCCGGATCTGGCTAATCTGAGGGATTATTTTGCAATGCCCCTGGCAGAATCAGGCAAGCTGTATAATATTTTGGATTTGATCGATCAGGACCCGGATATCGACAGAAAGGATTATCTGGATTTTGCTTACCGGTATTATTCTCCGGATGCGGCGTATGGTTTAAATACGGCAACCGAATTATTCGCCATGTTTTATAACAAGAAGATATTTGAAAATGCAGGTGTGGAAGGACTGCCGTCTTCGGTGGAAGATGCCCTGACAATGGATGAGTTTATTGCACTGGCGCAGAAACTTACATTAGATTCCCAGGGGAGAAATGCTGCTGATCCGGATTTCGATCCAACCAATATTGTCCAGTACGGCCTTATGTTTGATTTCGGTGTACAGCAGTATATGGGTGCCGTGTATTCCAATGAAGGAAGTTATGTCAGTGAGGATGGGATGAAATGGACGTTAAATCAACCACAGTCCGTAGAGGCGCTCCAGACTATTTCCGATCTTGTTAATGTGTACCATGTTGCTCCGAACCCATCGGAATTAAAGGCACTTCCGTCTCTGGCTGTAGCGCTTCAGACCGATAAGGCGGCAATGATCTGGGCCGGCGCGTGGGTAGCGCTGGATCTGGGCCTGGGGGATACGGAGTTTGATGTAGGTGTGCTGCCGGTCTTTAAAGAAGGGGTTTATGCTACCTGCCCGGCTCAGGGTACGGCGGGAATCTTTAAATCGACCCAGCATCCGGAGGAAACCTTTAAACTCTGGAAATGGCTCATGGACCCAGGTAATAATATAGACCTTTACGCGTCCGGACTGTGGATGCCTCTTTTGACTGATTACTATCAGGAAAAGGATCTGCTTGATACATGGGCTACTGTGGCTCCGGCTCATCCTTCCGGATATATGGGAAGCCATGTGGAGGTGGTCCTGGACGGATATGTGGCTGCAAATCCTTCCGGGTACGTGAAAAATTATACGGAAATCAATGCACTGGTAACGCCTGCTCTGGAAAGTGCATTCCTGGGAAATGAAAGCGTCCAGGAAGCGCTGGACCGGATCGCGCCGGATGTGGAGAAGCTTTTGAAGGGAAGATACGATAAATAGCGGTTTGAGGAGGAGAGCCATGGAAAGCAAATATGTGAAGCACAAAAGGCGTAAAGAAAATATGATAGGTATCCTGTTCTCGCTTCCGGCCATCCTTGGTTTTATCTGCTTTGCGCTTGGCCCCATGCTCGCCAGTCTTGTGTTGGGTTTTACAGAATATACGACCTCCAGTTCCCCGCATTTTGTGGGGCTGGAGAACTTTAAACGCATGTTTTCAGGACAGGATACATTCTTTTACCAGGCATTGTCCGTCACTCTTCATTTTGCTGTAATGAACGTAATCGTCTGTATGACAACAGGATTTGCCATAGCAATGCTGCTGGACCACAGGTCGATGAGGTTTCGCCCATTTTTTCGGGCGGTATTTTATATACCCACCATAATTCCCTATGTCGCCACGGCCATGGTGTTTATGTGGATGATGAGCCCTGATTTTGGACTATTCAATATCATTTTGAAAGGGCTTGGATTTACGGGAAGTAAGTGGATTTACAGTGAGAGCACGGTACTGCGTTCTCTGCTGCTGATCACTTCGTGGACTGCGGGAAATGTGATGGTGGTCTTCCTGGCCGGTTTACAGGGAGTGCCCAGGCAGCTCTATGAAGCAGTGGAGGTGGACGGCGGAAATTCCCTGCATAAATTTATGTATGTGACCATTCCGATGATGACTCCCATTGTATTTTTTAACGGTCTGATGTTCCTTATTGCAAGCTTGCAGGGATTTATGCCCGCGGCTGTTATAACCGCAGGAGGGCCAAACAATGCCACTCTATTTTATACATATTATATGTACAGACAGGCATTTGAGTTTTCCAATATGGGGTATGCATCCGCATTGGGATGGATCTTATTTGTGGTGATTGCTATCATTACCGGGATTGTATTTAAAACATCAAAATACTGGGTGTTTTATTCAGATGAGGAGTGACGTGTATGGCGCGCAGATACATGAAAGTAATAAAAAAAATAGCCTTTTATCTATTGGTGATCCTGTTGGCGTCCATATGGATCATGCCTCTTTACTGGCTTGTACGCAGTTCATTTATGGGAATTGAGGATATGTTCAGGAATCCGCCGGTGTGGATACCCACCAGGTGGCGGTTTGAAAATTACAGGGATGCCCTTACAGCATTGCCGTTTGTACGGTATTTTCTGAACACAGTTTTGATCGTTTGTTTCAGTGTTATGGGCATTTTGGTAAGCTGTTCATTGAGTGCATACGGCTTAAGCAGGATTAAGTGGAACTATAGGGACACGGTATTCACCATATTGATGTCTACTATGATACTCCCATATTTCACTACCTTGATACCTAACTTTATTATGTGGAAAAAGTTGGGATTCATTAATACATTTATACCCATGATCGTACCCACATGGTTTTGTATGGGAATTGCCAGTGTATATGGCGGGGGAATGTTTAATATATTTCTTCTGCGCCAGTTTATAAGAACCATACCTAAGGAACTGGACGAGGCGGCATTTGTGGACGGAGCAGGGCACTGGGCTGTTTTTACACAGATCATTCTTCCGTTGTCAAAACCATCGCTGACCTGCGTGGGATTGTTTACGTTTCTCAATTCATGGAATGACCTGATTAATCCATTGATTTATTTGAATTCCGATAAAAAGTACACGATCCAGCTTGGTCTGCGTACCTTTATTGGATATTTCAACGCAGAATGGCATTTAATGATGGCTGCAGCGTGTGCGGCAATTATACCAGTGGTATTGGTATTTCTTGTGGGGCAGAAGTATTTTGTGGAAGGAATTGCCACAACGGGATTGAAAGGATGATGGATTAGTATGATGAACAAAAAGATAGAGCCGGTTTTGTGGAAATGTGTCCGGGTGGAAGGTGGTTTTTGGGGAGATCATCAACGGGTTAATAGAGATGTGACAATTCCCTATCTCTATGAAAAGTATACAAGCACCGGCCGTTTTGAATTGCTGAAACAGCAGTGGTCTCCAACACAGAAACAGACCCCCCACCATTTCTGGGATTCCGACCATGGAAAATTGATAGAAGCCGCCGCGTACTCCCTGGCTGTGGAACATGATCCTGTTCTGGAGCAGCAGATGGATGAAATAATCGAATTGTTAGGCAGTGTGCAGCGTCCGGACGGGTATCTTAATTCCTACTTTACTATGTTTTGCCCGGAGAAAGAATTCACGGATCTGATGATGATGCACGAGCTGTACTGCGCCGGACACCTGACCGAGGCGGCAGTAGCCTATTATCTGGCAACAGGTAAGAGAACACTGTTAGATATCATGTGCAGATACATTGATTATATTGACAGTCGGATTGGGGCGGACGAGGGAAAGATCCACGGATATGACGGCCATCCTGAATTGGAGCTGGCCTTAATCAGGCTCTATCATATAACGGGCAATAAAAAGCATTTGGAGTTGGCGGAATACCTGGTAAATCAGAGAGGGACGCAGCCCTATTTCTTTGAGGATGAGGCCAGGCGTCAGGGAATCGACCTAAACGAAAGGGTAGAACCCGCATACGACATTGGGAGTTTTTTTGTTAACCAATGGGGGAATAAGAAACAGGATGAGCTGGACCCAATGGTAATACCCAAAAGAAATCAGGAACGGGTATATAAATACTATCTGCCGTCAAAAGGAGCATTTGCTCAGTTTAGCGCCAATGCTCCTGTAAGGGAGTTGAAGGAACCGGCAGGACATGCGGTCCGGGCAATGTATCTGTATTGTGCCATGGCGGACCTGGCCAGAGAAGACAGCTCGCTTCGCGAACCACTGGTGAGATTGTGGGATGCTTTGATTTCTTCACAGGTATATATAACGGGCGGAATTGGACAGTCGCAGGAGTGTGAACGCTTTTCCTTTTCCTATGACCTGCCCAATGAAAGGAATTACAGTGAAACGTGCGCATCCATTGGACTGTTAATGTGGGCTCACAGAATGCTGCACCTGGAGATGGATGGAAAATATGCGGATATGATGGAACGGACATTATATAACGGCATATTAAGCGGTATTTCGTATGAGGGAGATGCATTCTTCTATGCCAATTACATGGAGATGTACCCCAAGCTGTTTGAAGAAGGAAGTTCTGTTCTCCAGACAGATGACAGGATAAGTCCGTCCAGGAACAAATGGTTTACAATTTCCTGCTGTCCTGCCAATATATCCAGAACCCTGTCAATGCTGGGTGGATATATGTACTCATCTGATGATACCAATATTTATGTTCATTTATATAACAACAGCAGTGCAAGTATCCCCACAGGTACAGGTGAGGTGCGTATTACCCAGGAAACCTTATATCCATGGGAGGGGGACATATGTATTGCTGTAGATTGTCCGGCCGATACTGTGTTCGGCTTGAATTTGAGGATACCGGCATGGTGTGATGAGTGGGAAGTTACAGTTAATGGAAAGCTGGAACCGATCAGCTGTTCAAAGGGGTACGCTGCAATCAGGCGCAGTTGGAATTCAGGTGATTGTGTACGGTTGTCTCTTTCTATGGAACCGCGTTTTTGTTGGACGAATCCGCGAGTAAGACAGAATTGCGGAAAGGCAGCTGTTATGCGGGGACCCATTGTATATTGCCTGGAGGAAGCTGATAATTTTAAGAACCTTCATGATTTTAAGGTGGATGTCACAGTGCCTGCGAGAGCAGAGCAGAGCAGCCTGTTCGGGGGAATTACTGTTCTAAAGTTAAAGGGATACGTATCAGATATGGAAGACTGGGGAAGTCCCTTATATCGTGACAACCGGGCAGCGAAACGAAAAGCAGCAGAGGTTACGGCAGTGCCGTACCATCTTTGGGGAAATCGCGGCCTTGGAGAAATGCTCATATGGATGCAGGCGTAATAGAAGCAGCAAAGGGTGCTGGCAGTTTTGTTTCTGCCGGCATCCTTAAGTGCGTTTTATAATAGCGTAAAAGGAGATGGTAGAATGGCCAGGATCGTTGTTGTGGATGATGAATACAGTCAGCTGAGGCTTTTGGGGGATATACTCAGGCGCTTTTGTCCGGAGTACGAGATTGAAACCTTTGGCGATTCCACGGAAGCTATGGAATATCTCTTGGAACATGAGGTGGAGGTCCTTTTGCTGGACATCAAAATGCCGGGAATGACCGGGTTCCAGCTTCTCTCACATATTATACGGGATGATGACATGATGGTTGTCATCATATCTGCGTACAATGATTTTGAATTTGCACAGACCGCAATCCGAAAGGGCGTGGATGAGTATCTGTTAAAGCCCGTTTCACGAAAGGAGATAGACAGGCTGAGCCAGCAGATAAAGAAGCACATAGGCCGGGTAGAACAGAGAAGGCAGCAGGCGCAGGAACGTGAAACAGCACTTCCCATACTGGGGTCTTTGACACCGTCAGAGATCAACAGACTCCTTTCAAGATGGATCGAACAGAATCTGAAAGAAGAGGAACGGAAGAAAATATGCAGTTTGTTCCCGTGTAATATGGGCTTTGCAGTTGTGATCAGGCTGACACAGCGAAAGAGGATCAGGGAACTGTACTCTTCTGGTTATCTGCAATATTCCATTGTGCCAAAGATCCAGCAGATGATATACGGACATCTCCAGGTGTGCGGAAAGATCCTCACCGGAATTGGAGACTGGAACAGCCTGGAGATCCTTGTTGTTGCAGGTGACGTGAATGAGGACAGCCGTGAACAGGCTCAGGGCCTTCTAAAGCATGTAATGAGGCAGGTGGAAAAGGAAATGGGGATTGCATTTGCGGCAGGTATCAGCAGTTTATCCTATAACCTCACCGGTCAGATAGGCATTTGCTACAGGCAGGCATTAAAAGCTCTGAGGTATGGATATGTAATGAACCACGGCCGGTGCCAGCAATATAAGGAGAGTTTGGAGGAAAATGAAACGGGCAGCCCTATGCGTTTTTTTGAGGCAGGCGTGACGGAAGTTTCCGGGTGGCGCGCAATGGGAGAACAGCAGTTAAAGGAAGCGGTACAGAAGGGATTCAATGATTTGTGCAGACATAGTGCCGATGTGGAGTTGGACTTACTGGTCAGGCAGTTTATCTATTTGTTTCGGAGCGGGGCAAGCTATGTAAGTGAGTTTTATTCCACAGAGAGCGGAGCAGACATTCTGCAAAAGATAGAACAGAATCTCATGTATGAAGAAGATTGTGCTGGTTTATGCGGCAATTTGAAGAATGCGATTGAGCAGTTGTTTAGTGTTGTGAAAAATGACAGTGCATCGGATATGGCTGAAAATATGAAACGGTGCAGACATTATATTAATGAGCATTATTCGGAACCGGTGTCGCTGGTCAGTCTTTCCGATTATATACACTTAAGCCCATCTTATGTCAGCAGCATGTTTAAAGCTTTTATGGGAATTGGTTTTAAAGAGTATCTGACACGCGTACGGATGAAAAAGGCTTGTGAAATGCTGAGGGATACTGGCATGAAGGTATACGAAATCGCAATAAAAGCCGGATACAGTGATTACATTAGCTTTATCAAATCATTTAAAAAAGAGATCGGGCTTACCCCACAAAAATACAGGATGGTTACCAATGATTGTGAGAAAAATGATTCAGAACTTGATTGGATGGAAACACAGGCTTGAAAATGCAAGCCTGCAGTTTCAATTTCATCTCTTCTATATAGGGATGCTGATGGTGCTTGTTCCCTCCATCACCATATTCTGCTACATAGAGAGCCAGAAAATTTTATATGAAGTGGTAACGGCGGATATCAGAAACCTGGTACAAAAATCCAATCAGATAGCAGATTCTAAACTACAACTTGCAAAGGAATATGTATTTGGTTTTCTGGCAGATGAGGATACCCGGAGACTGCTGGCAGAATCAGAAAATACCGATGATCAGGGAAGGCTGTATTTCCTGGACGGAGAACTCAAAAAGGTTGCCGACCGGTATTTCCTTTCATCTCCGGACATTTATTCGGTCAACATTATGACGGAGCGGTATAATTTCGGGATTTCACTGAACCAGAATTATATTCCTTATGCGAGCTTTGAAAAATCGGAACTGTATAAAATCGGAAAAGAGAGCAGGAAACGGCTGTCATGGGTTCCGACTTATAAGTTCTATGAAATGTATGGCCAGCCTGAATTAGAACAGTTTACTAATATTGATTATTATTATATGTTTTCCATGGTTAAAAATCTAAGGAATGAGAAAACTCCAACTTCAAAGGGATACCAGATATTGACAATCAATTTTACAGATGGATTTTGGGATGATGTTTTTCTCACGATCCCAGAGTATCAAAACATCGAATATTTTATTATTGATCCAAATGGCTGCATCATATCTCATACGGATAAGAACAGGATTGGAACCGTGATCCATGCAGACTGGCCATCTCAGATATGTGAAGAAAAAAGCGGAAGCGGGATGGTTGAGATGGGTGGGAAAAAATGGATGATATCATATAGCAAATCCACGGTTACGGGATGGACATCCGTGTTTGCAATTGATCAACAAGAGTTTCATGGACTATATTTGTCACAACTGAGAAAAAGCAGCTTTATGATTTTTACCATGATCATAATCAGCACTGCAGCATTTTCGCTGGCTATCCGCCGTCTTGTTGTACATCCGGTTATGGATCTGACCGATCAGGTGGCTTTGGTTGAGGATAATCCAGATCACCGGATCAGGGAAAAGGGGAGTGCAGAGTTTCGGAACTTGATCCACACTTATAATCGGATGAATGATAATGTTCAGAAGCTGACCATGCAGAATTATGAAACCATACGTCTTTACCAGGAGTCCAAATTAAAAGAACTGAATCTCCAGTTAAATCCACATTTTATCTATAATGTATTGAATCTGCTGAATCTGGAATTAATCCGGGAGGATGAGCTGGAATGCAGCGAACTGGTGGATGATGTAATATTCATGATGAGATATATACTGGATTCGGATAATGTGACAGAGGAATTGCAGACGGATCTGGAATATACCCTGCATTATATTGATGTCATAAACCGCAGATATGACGGAATCTACCAATTAAAGATTGATGTGGATCCGCAGCTGTGCAAGACAAAAGTTCCTAAATTCATGCTCCAGCCCATTGTGGAGAATGTATTCAAACACGCTTTTATCCATGAACAGGAAGACCGGTATATTAAAATTGTCTGTTGCAAAAGGGGATGTAACAGGTACTTTTCGGTAGAGGACAATGGAAGCGGTATGGATATGGATCAAATAAAGCGGATCAACGAAGGAAAAGAGGGATCGGTTGGACTTAATATGACAAGAGAACGCGTCAAATATCTGTATGGGGATGAAGCCGCTTTATATGTGGAACTGACACCGGATGGCGGCACCAGAATCTGCATCATATTGCCGGATACAGCCATTGAGCCCGTTTTCCAGGGCTGAAAAAGAATTTCCTGAAAATGCATTGCAACCCATGGAAATATATGGTAGCGTATATACTATCAACCCTGCATCTATGCATAAATACGCGGTCTGCCGGGGACACTCTCTGTGAGTGTCCTTTTGCAGTACAGGAGCGGACAGGAAGCGGAAAGGAGCATTACAATGGCAAAATCATACGACAAGTTAAAAACATACATGGACAAGGCCATGGCCATCAAGACTGCCATGACCTTATTTGAGTGGGACAATGAGACGCTGGCGCCCAAGGAGGCCGGAGAACTGACGTCCCATGTGATCGGTGTGCTGTCCGGGGAATATTTCCAGGCAGTCACCTGTGACGAGATGAGAAAACTGCTGAAGCAGTGCGGCGAGGAAGGCGGGCTTTCACAGGCGGAGGCAGCCAATGTGCGGGAACTTTCCCAGGAGCTGGAGCAGATCGAATGTATCCCCCAGGACGAATACCAGGACTTTGCCCGGCTGACGGCCAGGGCCACCAGCGTGTGGGCAAAGGCAAAACAGGAACAGGACTTTGATGCATTTGCCCCCACACTTAAAAAGGTGATCGATTATCAGAAGAAATTTGCAGGCTACCGCAAAAAGAACGGGAAAAAGCTGTACGATGTCATGCTGGATGATTATGAAAAGGGCTTCTCCATGGAGAATCTGGACGAATTTTTCAGCCTGATGAAAAAAGAACTGGTTCCCTTCCTAAAGCAGGTGGTGGATGATGGAAAACAGATTGACGACAGCTTTTTAACAGGTGATTATTCTGAGGAGAAGCAGGAAAAGCTGGGACGTTTCCTGGCAGCGTATGTGGGCTTTGACTTTGACCGGGGCGTCATGGCGGTCAGCGCCCATCCTTTTACCACCAATCTTCACAATAAGGATGTGCGGATCACCACACATTATACGGACTGCATGGACAGCTCCCTTTTTTCCGTCATACACGAAGCAGGCCATGGTATCTACGAACTGGGAATCCGGGATGACCTGACCCTGACCCCGGCGGGGCAGGGAGCCAGTATGGGAATGCATGAATCCCAGTCCCGGTTCTTTGAGAATATCATTGGCCGCAACCGGGCCTTCTGGGTACCTATCTATAAGAAGGTACAGGAAATGTTCCCGGAGCAGCTGGGGGATGTGAACCTGGACCGGTTTGTGGAAGCCATCAACAAGGTAACGCCCGGCCTGATCCGCACTGAGGCGGATGAACTGAGCTACAGCCTTCATGTGCTGATTCGGTATGAGATTGAGAAAATGCTCATCGAGGAAAACCTGGACGTGGAAAAACTGCCTGAGATCTGGGCGGACAAATATGAGGAATATCTGGGAATACGCCCTGAGAATCCGGCCCAGGGAGTGCTCCAGGACATCCACTGGTCCCAGGGATCCTTTGGATACTTCCCCTCCTATGCCCTGGGCAGCGCCTTTGGGGCGCAGTTGTATTACCATATGAAAAAGACCATGGATTTTGAGGGCCTGCTGGAAGATGGAAAGGTGGACGTTATCCGTGAATACCTGAGGGAGAACATCCACCAGTACGGAAAGCTGAAGACCAGCCGCCAGCTCTTAAAGGATATCACCGGGGAAGATTTTAATCCTGAATATTATGTAAGGTATCTGAAGGAGAAATATAAAAAGATCTATGCACTGGACTGAACGTGTGCGGATCCGCAGTGTAATGCCACAGTATAAAGCTGCAGTAAAAAGCCGCAGTATAAATCCGCAGTAAAAAGACGCAGAAGGCAGGATGGGAGCACATGTCCGCGCATGCTCCCGCCCTGCCTCTTGTTGTTGCAGCGTATTTCTGATAAAATGGTTTCATGTGTTCATGGAAAACCCTCAGGTCATAGGGGGCAAGTAAAGGAGAAGGGGACAGGTAAAGGAGAAATGAGATGACAGATTCTGGAAAATATGTGGAGTACATAATGGAGCAGGCGCAGAAGCTGCTTGCCATTGACAGCCCTTCCGGCTACGGCAGGGAGGTAAGGGAATATCTGTTAAAGGAATGCGAGGCCTTGGGGATCACTGCATGGCCTACGGTAAAGGGCGGCGTCCTTGCGGACCTGGGAGGAAGGGATCCGGAGAATGCGGTCCTGTTAGAGGCCCACTGTGATACGCTGGGGGCCATGGTGGCCAGGATCAAGGAGAACGGAAGGCTTCAGCTGACCAATATAGGCGGCATGAAGCCGGCCAACGGGGAGGCTGAGAATGTAAGGATCATCACAAAGTCCAATGGTATTTACGAGGGTACCTGCCAGCTGGTCAACGCCTCGGTCCATGTGAACGGGGAGTATGAACAGACCACACGTACCTGGGATACGGTGGAAATCCTTATTGATGAAAAGGTAAGTTCCAGGGAGGAGGCAGCTGCCCTTGGTATCATGCCGGGGGATTATGTGTGCTTTGAGCCCAGGACAAGGGTGACTGCATCCGGTTACATTAAAAGCCGTTTTCTGGATGACAAGCTCTCAGCCGCGATCCTCATGGGATATGCCAGATATTTGAAGGAGGAATCCGTGACTCCTGAACGCAAGGTTTACGTTCATTTCACCATATATGAGGAGGTGGGGCACGGAGGTTCATCCCCGGTGCCGGAGGGCGTTACCGAGGCCTGGTCCGTGGATATGGGATGTGTGGGTGAAGGGCTCCAGTGTACGGAACATCAGGTGTCCATCTGTGCCAAGGACAGCGGGGGTCCGTACAATTACGAGATCGTCTGCAGGCTTATAGAACTGGCCAAGGGAAAGGGGATCGGATATGCGGTGGACGTATACCCCCATTACGGTTCTGATGTGGAAACCACATTAAAAGCAGGCCACGATATCCGCCACGCCCTGATCGGCCCCGGTGTTTACGCATCCCACGGTTATGAGAGAAGCCACCGGGACGGGGTGGAGAACACCTTCAGGCTGATCCAGGCATATCTGGGGTGAGCTTTTGTGAACGCTGTATCTTCAGCAGCCCGCGTGTCCGCCTGTAAGCGGGTTAAAACCATATAATTTTCTAAATATCGCCCATTGGCCCAGGCCGGTGCGGCGATATTTTTGGATTGCAGAAAAGGCGACACATAGGGCGGGAGGACAGGACATATATTGATGATAGAGGCATTTCAAACGTGTCCCAAGGCGGGTTTTAAAACACGCTGCAGGGCAGATCGTCCGGTACAGGAGGGAGGTGATCGTGTGAACAAACGCATTATCTGGGCAGCCGTCACAGGACTTATGGTGCCCTATGTGGGAACCCTTGCATGGACAGGCACCATCAGGGGGGAGGAACTGCGGTATGAGCAGCAGAAGGAGGTGTCCGGCAGGCGCAGGATACTCCTTGACAGAAGCAATGGCTCCTATTATATGGACATGGAGGAATACCTGCCCGGTGTGATCGCCAGACAGATGCCGGTGGAATATGAACCGGAGGCACTAAAAGCCCAGGCCATTATTGCCCGCACCTATATCTGCCGTCAGATGGAGGCCGCAGGGGAGGAAAATGAGATTGCCGAGTCAGCCCTGGACATGGATTATGTGGAGTCGGAGCAGCTAAAAAGCTTGTGGGGATCCAGCCGTTTTCCCCAGTATTATAAAAAACTGGAAGATGCGGTAAAGGCCACATCCGGTGTGGTGATGACCTACGAAAACAGATGCATAGACCCCATGTTCTGCCGTGCCACGGCGGGGATGACAAGAAAAGGGGATTTCACCCACCCCTATCTGGAACCGGTGGATTGTCCAGGGGATGTGGAGGCGGAGGGATACATGCAGATCGCCGTATTTTCAAAGGAGGATTTTGTGTCCGCAATCAACGGTATTCCGGAGGGGGAGACAGGAACGCGCCAGGTGGATATTTCCCAGGTCCCGGGTACGGTACAGATTGTTTCCAGGGATGAATCCGGCTATGTGGACCAGGTCCAGATAGGAAATGCAGGTTACTCCGGGGAGGAGATACAATATGCCCTGGGGCTTAAGTCCGCCTGCTTTACCATGGAGTCCTATGAGGATGGCATAAGGGCGGTGGCAAAGGGGATCGGACATGGTTATGGACTGAGCCAGGCCACTGCCAATGAGAAGGCAAAGGCGGGGTGGAAGGCGGAAGAAATCCTGGGTTATTTTTATAAAAATATTACTTTCATTTCTGAATAAGTCGCTTTGGTTTGGTAAGAATAGTACCGAGGTGATAAACGTGAAAGAGAAAGTAAACCAGATGCTCAAGGATAAGTTATTTCTTGTCATGCTAGTGTTAGGCCTGCTGACTATTGTAGCCGCAGCAGGTGTCATTACCGTACAAAGAGGAAAAGGTACTGAGACAAATCCATACCTTGAAATGCCGCAGCCAGAAATGATTGCCCAGGAAACAGCTCCGGAGACACCTCAGGTAGCAGGTGCTTCCGAGGCAGTAAAAGACACACAAAAGGTTACCCCGGCTCCTACCCAGGCAGCCGTGGCAAAGAACGAAAACCAGGGCAATGACCTGGCAGCAGAGGCAGGAGCAGGAAAAGACGCGGCGGACGCTCTTGTGCTTAACTTTACGGACGCCAGCAAAATGCAGTGGCCTGTAAGGGGCAATGTGCTTCTGGACTACAGCATGGACCAGACCATCTATTTCCCCACCCTCGACCAGTATAAGTGCAACCCTGGAATCATCATCCAGTCCGATGTAAGCACACCGGTGGCCGCACCTGCCAATGCCAGGATCCTGGAAGTTGGCTCCAACGAGGAGATCGGAAATTATGTGGTTATGGATCTGGGCAACGAATACACAGCAACCTGCGGACAGCTTAAGGAAGTATGCGTGGCAGAGGGAGAATACCTGAAAGAGGGACAGACTCTGGGCTATGTATCGGAGCCTACCAAGTATTATTCCGTAGAAGGCGTCAATGTATTCTTTGAGATGAAGCACCAGGACAAGGCGGTCGATCCCCTGAGTTATATGGAATAAATTGCCTGTGGATAAAAATGGATGCGAGCAGAAAACCGGCCGGGAAACCAGCCGGTTTTATTCATATCTCCTGTTTGCAACTTAAATGATCACAATATCCTCCACCCCGTTGGAGCGGGCGATGCAGGCCAGTGTTTCCATCAGGTCCATGGAGGGAGATACTTGGTCCGCCAGCTCTCCCCGGACGCCCCAGTTGCGGAAGCGGATCAGCTTATAGCGGACGGAGGGGACCCGGGCAATGATCCGGCTGGCAGCGTCCACTGTGTGTGCGTTATCCAAATATCCGGGTATCACCACGGTCCTGATCTCAAAAAGCTTATCCTCCTCCAACAGATAATCCAGGTTATCTAACACCAGGTCCATGGAACTGCCTGTGAGCATACGGTGCTCCTTTTCGTCCATGGACTTAATATCCAGCATGGCCTTGTCCGTCTCCTCCATCAGCCACGGCAGGTCCCTGAGGGGGACCTGGCCGTTGGTGTCTATGAATGCGGACTTTCCCAGTTCATGGACTTTGGCGAAGAGCTGCGCCAGAAAATGGCTGTGCAGGGTACATTCCCCTCCGGAAGTGGTGATCCCTCTTGCAAATGCAAGGGGCTTTTTTATTTCCTCCAGTACCTGGTTGGGTGTCATGTACCTGGTCTTGGGGCTGGAACTGTGGGGACATGCCTGGATGCATTGGTCGCAGCCGCAGCACAGGGCGGGATCCCATCTGACGGTTCCCTCCTCCGCTGTCAGGGCATGGGTGGGACAGACGCCCACACACGTGCCGCAGTGGCAGCAGAGATGGATGGTCTCCGGGTTGTGACAGTATTTGCAGGCAAATCCGCAGCCCTGAAGAAAGATGGCCACACGGTTGCCCGGCCCGTCCACCAGGGAGGAGGGAATAATGCGGTTGACCGGCGCTGAGACGGACGGTATAAAATTGGTTGCAGCAGATCCTCTTATCATATTTACCTCTTCTTTGGCCCTGAAAATGACGGCCATAAATAGTCTACTTATATATTAAGGGAAAAGTTGATTTTATAAAAGTCTAACTTCTTAAGAAATTTCAGATTTTTATAATAATTTGTTCACATTCGGTTCAGAGCCACATTCTATACTAATAGGAGAATACAGGAAGAAGGAGTGAAAATATGAATATATTATTTTTCCTGACTCCTAAAAGTGACGTGGCGTATATAAGTGAAGATGATACGTTGAGACAGGCTTTGGAGAAGATGGAACACCATAAGTATTCCGCTGTACCAATTGTCAGCAGGACCGGCAGGTATGTGGGCACGCTGACAGAGGGGGACCTGTTATGGGGGATCAAGAATCAGTTTAATCTGGACCTTAAGGGGGCGGAGAGAATACCTGTGACCGCAATCCGCCGCCGGTGTGACAACCGTCCGGTGAAGGCAGATGCAGATATGGAGGATTTGATCGGTAAGGCCCTGAACCAGAACTTTGTGCCGGTTCTGGATGATCAGAAGTGCTTTATCGGGATCATTACCAGAAAGGATATTATCAAGTATTTCTATCAGAAGTGTGAGACTGTAAAGGAGCGCTCCAAGAAGTGTCTGGAGCAGGACGGCGGGGAGCAGAAAAAGCCGGATCTGTCAGCCGTGGTAAAGCTGCGCAGCCAGGAAGGCGCTTTTGTATAGGAAGGATCAGCCATATGTGAAAAATGTAAAAAAACCGATGATCCGGAAAGTGTACCAGTTCCGGACCATCGGTTTTTCCTATTTGGCGACAACAAAGCACAGAGGGATCCGGCCGCTGTCAAGGGTGCGGTATTCCGCAACTGAAAATCCATGATCGGCAAGGAATTTCAGAAACTGGGACTGGGTCCACTGGTGATAGGTACGAAATCCGGTCTTTTCCATAAGCTTCATCCGAATCCGGGAACCTGTATATTCCCCGTGTACAAAGGTGGGGCAAAAGAGCAGGCCGCCGGGCTTTAACACCCGCCTGATCTCAGCCAGGGCCTGCTGGGGACAGGGCATGATGTGGAGGGCGTTGGAAATGACTACTGCGTCAAATGTTCCCGGCGCATAGGGCAGGGACGTTGCGTCCAGCACGGAAAAATGCAGGCGGGAGGAACGGTTATGTTTTTTTGCCTGGGCGATCATGGCCTCTGAGAAGTCGGTGGCTTCCCACAGCCGGACCTGGCGTGAAAGGGGATAGGACAGCTGCCCGGTGCCGCATGCCAGTTCCAGCACATTCATATCTTTTGAAAGGTACGGCCTGATGCGCAGGCAGATATCCTTGTAAAGACCGGAGTTGCTTTTCATAAACGGGTCATATAGTTTTGAGACTTTCTGCCAATAAGTTTTGTTATCAGGTTCTTGCATGTGTATCACTCCTTGGGGATAATATGTGAACGGTTAGAGTGGGCTAACAAAATCATAGCACACATGGAAGGGAAATACAAGGCGGCTGCGTCATGTAACAAATGGAAATAATTGTGCAAAAAATAAATCTGTCTGACCTCATCTGCCAAAGTTGACATGAAATTTGCATGAAAACAGCAGACAAACTTATAAAAAGATGGTATAATGTCGCCAGACATTACGCTGCGCCAATTCGTTGACACGTCAAAGTGTGACAGAAAAGGCAGGCGGGGAAAAGGAGGTCAGACGAACGATGATATGGGCAAAAGAAGAAACGATGTCCAGAGCGGAGATTGAATCCGTTCAGTTAACCCGCTTAAAGGATACGGTGAAACGGGCCTATGAAAAAGTGCCCGCGTACCGGGCTAAGATGGAAGCAGCCGGCATTCAGCCGGATGACATACAGACCCTGAAGGACCTGCAGAAACTTCCATTTACGATCAAACAGGATATGAGGGATAATTATCCGTACGGACTGTTTGCGGTCCCGCGAAAGGAACTGCTCAGGATCCATGCATCCAGCGGGACCACGGGAAAACCCACGGTTGTGGGATATACCCAGAATGACCTGGATGTGTGGAGGGAATGTGTGGCCCGTATTGCTGTGGCAGGCGGCGCCACTGATGAGGATGTGGCACAGATCTGTTTTGGATACGGTATGTTTACCGGAGCCCTGGGCCTCCACAACGGCCTGGAAAAGGTGGGAGCAGCCATTGTCCCCTCATCCACGGGCAACACCCAGAAGCAGCTCATGTATATGAAGGATTTTGAAACCACCCTTCTGGTGGCAACCCCTTCCTATGCCATGAGGATTGCGGAGGTGGCACTGGAGATGGGCCTGGATCCCAAAAAGGATCTGAAGGTAAAGAGCCTTGTGCTGGGCAGTGAGCTGATGACGGAGGCCATGAGGAACGAGCTTTACAAGGTATGGGGAGAGGATGTGAACCTGACCCAGAATTACGGCATGAGTGAGCTTATGGGGCCTGGCGTCTCAGGGGAATGTCTTGAGCTGAACGGAATGCATATCAACGAGGACCATTTTATCGCCGAGGTCATAGACCCCAAGACAGGTCAGGTGCTTCCGGCAGGGGAAAAGGGCGAACTGGTCATTACCTGTATTACAAAGGAGGCGCTGCCCCTGATCCGCTACCGCACAAGGGATATCACAAGGCTGATGTATGAGCCATGCCCATGCGGCCGCACCACTGCAAGGATGGAGAACCTGTCAGGCCGCACGGACGATATGCTGAAGATCCGCGGCGTCAATGTATTCCCAAGCCAGATTGAGGAAGTGCTGATCAACACGGATGGGATTGGGCCCAACTATGAGATCCTGGTGGACAGGAAGAACCATTCAGACCTTCTCACCATTAAGGTGGAAGTGGAGGCGGAGAGCATGATGGACTCCTACGCCGCCCTGGAAAAACTGGACCAGAGCCTCAGGGAGAAGATGCGCATGATGCTTGGCCTGGATGCAAAGATACAGCTTGTTTCCCCCAACACCCTGCAGCGGTTTGAAGGAAAAGCAAAGCGGGTGACTGACTTAAGGGTTGGAAAAAACGAGGTTTAATACTCTGGGACTCCCAGATAAACTATATGATAGCAAAGGAAGGAAGATAAACGTGTCCGAGAAAAAAATATTACTTGGCAATGAAGCCATTGCAAGAGGCGCATATGAGGCGGGCGTAAAGGTCTCAGCCGCATATCCTGGCACACCCAGTACAGAGGTAAGCGAGGCCCTTGTTCAGTATGATGAAATCTATGCGGAGTGGGCGCCCAATGAGAAGGTGGCCACCGAGGTTGCCATCGGAGCATCCATTGCAGGGGTGCGCTCCATGTGCGTGATGAAGCATGTGGGAATGAATGTGGCGGCAGACCCCCTTTATACCGCGGCCTACACTGGTGTGAGAGGCGGAATGGTGCTTGTGGTCGCGGATGACCCAGGCATGTACAGTTCCCAGAATGAGCAGGACAGCCGTATGGTTGCAAGGGCAGCCATGGTTCCTGTGGTGGAACCCTCCGACAGCGCAGAGGCCAAGGAATTCATGAAATACGCCTATGATCTGAGCGAAAAATACGATACCCCGGTCCTCTTAAGAAGTACCACCAGATTATCCCACTCACAGGGTGTGGTGGAACTGGAGGAGCGGGCTGAGCCGTTTGACATTCCATATGAAAGGGATGTTGCCAAATACGTGATGATGCCGGGAAATGCCATCAAACGCCATCTGGTGGTGGAAGCCCGCATGAAGCAGCTGGCCCTGGACGCCAACGAACTTCCCATCAACCGGGTGGAATACAACGACCTGTCCGTGGGATTTATCACAAACGGCATTGCCTACCAGTACGTGAAGGAGGCCATGCCGGAAGCATCCGTATTAAAGCTGGGCCTTGTCAATCCTCTTCCAAGAAAACTGATCGAGGAATTCGCGTCAAAGGTGGATAAGCTTTACATATTTGAAGAGCTGGAGCCGGTGGTGGAAGAACAGGTAAAGGCATGGGGGATCACCAAGGCAGTGGGCAAGGAAATATTCACGGTACAGGGCGAATACAGCGCCAACCTTATCCGTGAACGGGTATTAGGACAGACTCCGGAAATGGATAAGGCTGCCCAAGTACCTGCAAGGCCTCCCATTCTCTGTCCCGGATGTCCGCACAGAAGTGTGTATACTGTGCTGAACAAATTAAAGATCCATGCGGCAGGAGATATCGGCTGCTATACACTGGGCGCGGTTGCACCCTTAAGCGTAATAGACACCACCATCTGTATGGGAGCCAGCATCAGCACCCTTCACGGAATGGAGAAGGCCAAGGGAAAGGATTACATCCATAACTGGGTGGCTGTTATCGGAGATTCCACCTTTATGCACACAGGTATCAATTCCCTGATGAACATGGTGTATAACCAGGCCACGGGGACCGTCATCATCCTTGATAACTCCACCACCGGCATGACAGGACACCAGGAGCATGCAGCAACGGGTAAGACATTAAAGGGGCAGGTAGTGCCGGCCATCAACATTTTCGGCCTGTGTAAATCCCTGGGAATTGAGCATGTGATCGAGGTGGATGCATTTGACCAGGCAGAGCTGGAGAAGGTGATCAAAGAGGAGGTGGCCAGGGAGGCTGTTTCCGTTATCATCACAAAAGCTCCATGTGCCCTGCTTAAAGGGATCAAGTTCCCCAACAAATGCAGACCGGTTCCGGATAAATGTAAAAAGTGCGGCGCCTGTCTGAGGCCCGGATGCCCTGCCCTTACAAAGAATGAGGACGGACTGATATCCATTGACGAGACCATGTGCAATGGCTGCGGCCTGTGCATGCAGCTGTGTAAATTCGATGCCATTGAGCAGATAAAGGTGGGTGAATAAGATGACTTGTAAGAATATTATGATCGTAGGCGTGGGCGGACAGGGAACCCTTCTGACCAGCCGTATCCTTGGAAAGCTTGCAACAGGCGCGGGATATGATGTAAAGCTGTCCGAAGTCCACGGCATGGCCCAGAGAGGCGGAAGCGTGGTCACCTTTGTCCGCTATGGGGAAAAGGTAAGCGAACCCATTGTGGAGGAAGGACAGGCGGATGTGCTCATTGCATTTGAACGTCTGGAGGCGCTGCGGTATCTGCATTTCCTTAAAAAGGACGGGGTGGTCATTGTCAATGACTGGCGTATTGACCCGATCACAGTGGTTACAGGAGTGGCATCCTATCCCGAGAATGTGCTTGATACTTTAAAAGAGATGCGCAAGACCATTGTGGTGGAAGCCACGGCCGAGGCCAAGAAGCTGGGGGCTCCCAAGGCATTTAACATCATAGTGCTGGGGGCGGCGGCCAGGCACATGGGCTTTGAAAAACAGGACTGGCTGAGCGTGATCGAAACAACGGTTCCGCCTAAGACCATAGAGGTGAATAAGCAGGCGTTTGAGATCGGATACGCGCTTTCACTGTAAGAAGGACTTTTATAGATACGGAGGGTTTACAGTCAGATGATATGGAATGAGACAAAGGAATGTATGAGCAGGGATGAGATGACAAACCTGCAGAGCGCAAGGCTGGCAAAGCTGGTGGATAAGGTATACCACAATGTGGAATATTACAGGAAGAAAATGCAGGCAGTGGGTCTGGAGCCAGGTGATATCAAGGGGATCGAGGACCTGGACAAACTGCCGTTTACCACAAAGGACGATTTGAGGGATACATACCCATTCGGTATGTTTGCAGTGCCCAATTCACAGATCACCCGTATCCATGCATCCAGCGGCACCACGGGAAAGGCAACTGTGGTGGGCTATACCCGCAAGGACATCGATGTCTGGAGCGAATGTGTGGCAAGGTGTATCACCATGGCGGGCCTGGGCCGGGATGACACCATCCAGGTGGCATACGGATACGGTCTGTTCACCGGCGGTCTGGGAGCCCATTACGGGGCGGAGGAGATGGGGGCCACTGTGGTTCCCATGTCCACTGGAAATACAAAGAAGCTGGTTACCATGATGGTGGATTTCGGAGTGACAGGCATCATGTGCACCCCCTCCTACCTGCTGCATATAGCGGAGACCATTGAGGAGATGGGGGTAAGGGATCAGATCAAGCTGAAGGCATCCATCAATGGTGCGGAGCCATGGACCGATAAGATGAGGGCCCAGATCGAGCGACAGCTGGGAATCCATGCCCACGATATCTATGGCCTCAGCGAGATCATGGGGCCGGGCGTGGCAACGGACTGCCAGTACCACACGGGACTCCACATCCATGAGGACCATTTCCTTCCCGAGATCGTGGACCAGCACACATTAAAGCCATTGCGGGACGGTATGGAAGGCGAGCTGGTTATCTCCACGCTTACCAAGGAGGGACTGCCTCTGATCCGTTACCGCACAAAGGATCTGACCAGCCTGGAGCACGGTCCCTGTGAATGCGGCAGGACCACGGCCAGGATCGCACGGTTCACAGGAAGAACGGATGACATGCTGATCATCCGCGGCGTCAATGTATTCCCATCCCAGATCGAGTCGGCTCTCTTGGAAATGGGAGGGACCACCCCCCATTACCTTCTCATTGTGGACAGGATCAACAACCTGGATACCCTGGAGGTGCAGGTGGAGGTGGAGGAGAGATTCTTCTCCGATGAGATCCGTGAGTTGGAGAATCTGACAGGAAAGATCGCACACGTGATCCAGGAGGCCATCGGCCTGGCAGTGAAGGTGAAGCTGGTGGAGCCAAAGAGCATTGAGCGCAGCATGGGCAAGACAAAACATGTGATTGATAAAAGGACACTGATTTAGGAAAGGCAGGTACATTTATGTTTGTAAAGCAATTGTCTGTATTCATCGAAAACCGTGAGGGAAGGCTGGAGCAGGTAACAGAAGTGCTGAAGGAGGAGAACATTAATATCCTGTCGCTGAGCATGGCTGACACCACGGAATATGGTATGCTGAGAATGATCGTATCCGATCCGGAAAAGGCCAGGAACGGTCTGAGGGAGAAAGGTTTTTCCGCCATGCTGACAGATGTTCTGGCCGTGAAGCTGGAGGACCATGTGGGTGAGCTTCACAAGATGACCCACACCCTGTGCGGCCAGGGACTTAATATCGAGTATATGTACGCGCTGGCTTCTGCCAACAGAAGGGCTATGATCGTAAAAGCCTCCGATGGTGAGACAGCCGCAAAGGCCATTACAGATGGCGGGCTGGTACTCTATAGCAATGAGGAGATGTGCTGGTAAACGGATATACAAAAAGGGCCGGGGTTTTGATACCAATGTCATTTAGATAAGGATGACACAAAGAACAGAGTATATAGAAATATCTGCCCTGTTCTTTTTTATAATCTTTTTCTGTAATATTTTCAAAAACACTTGACAGAATATGCAAAATGTG
>Ga0129308_1000760_pt1 | contig 42629 bp, 43 predicted proteins | sample L827metagenome_FD_94440 | JGI IMG/M metagenome (GOLD analysis project Ga0129308, IMG submission 94440) | Ring-tailed lemur group fecal microbial communities from Wisconsin, USA - L827 metagenome | ecosystem: Host-associated > Mammals > Digestive system > Large intestine > Fecal | place: USA... | reverse complement strand
GCTTCGCGGCGTCATGGTATAATAACCTCAAGCCCGCCGCTTGCGCGGCCACGCGCACTTCGTGCGCCGATGCGCTTTTGCGCATGGGCTTTGAGAACATTCAACCATGCAAAACCGCAGCACATGCGGTTTTGTCGAGGCCGCTTCGCGGCGTCATGGTATAATATGCCCGGTTAGCGAATGCGAGCCGCAGGCGAAGCATGAGCCTGGCGGCATAGATGCCATATTTCTCAGTGAACACGAGCGGTGCGCGAGGTGTGAGCCTGGAAATATGGCAGGACAGGAAGAATTGCCGAAGAAAGGGGGGCGGGCGGCTTGTCTACCCTGTTTGTGACGGATCTGGACGGCACGCTGCTGGGCGCGGACGCGCGTATTTCACAGGAAAGCGCGGCATTGCTGCGCCCTATGCTGGACGAAGGGCTCCAGCTTGCCGTGGCCACGGCCCGCAGCCCCGCCACGGTGGTGGAGCTGCTGCGGCCGCTGGACCTGCGCACGCCCGCTGTGCTGATGACGGGTACGATGATCTACGATGTTGCGCACACGCGCTGCCTTGCCACCACGCCGCTGGCGCGGGAAACGGCTGCCGCCGTGTGCGCGGTGCTGGAGCGCACGGGCCAGGAGGCGCTTGCTTACAGCGTCAAAGGCGGCCATTTGTATGTGTATTACAAGGAATTCGCCTGCGATTTTGAGCGGTCGTTCGTTTCCAGCCGCATCCATTCTCCGTATAAGACCTTTGTGCAGGTGGAACACTATCCCGAAGCGCTTGCGGGCGGCGACACGCTGATGTTCCTTCTTGCGCTGCCCGGCGCAGAGGAAGCCCGCGCGTTTTACGATATTTTTTCGGCCATTCCCGGGCTTATCTGCTACTATTATTCCGACGAATACGGCAGCGGCGGCTGCCTGCTGGAAATCTATCCCGAAGGCTGCACCAAGGCCAGCGCACTGGCCCGCGTGATGGAGATGACGGGCGCGCGGCGCATCGTCAGCTTTGGGGACAACATCAACGACGTTCCGATGTTCCGCATCTCCGCGGAGAGCTGCGCCGTGGCCAACGCCGTGCCCGAAGCGCGCGCCGCCGCTACACGCGTCATCGGCGCCAACACGGAAAACGGCGTGGCCCGCTGGCTGGCCGAGCACTGGAGAGACTGGCAATGACACTTCCCGATATCGCGCCGCCGCTGCTGCGGTGGTATGAACAGAACAAACGCACTCTGCCGTTCCGCACGGTCTCCACGCCCTACCGCGTTTGGGTAAGCGAGATCATGCTGCAGCAAACGAGAGTCTCGGCCGCGCTGCCTTACTTTGAACGCTTCATGGCCGAGCTGCCCACAGTGGCCGACCTTGCCGCCTGCGACCCCGAGCGCCTGCACAAATTATGGGAGGGCCTGGGCTATTACAGCCGTGTGCGGAATCTGCAAAAGGCCGCGCAGATCGTAATGGAGCAGCACGGAGGCGCGCTGCCCGCCGATTATGACGCGCTGCTGAAGCTGCCGGGCGTAGGCACATATACGGCGGGCGCCATCGCCTCCATCAGCTTTGGCCTGCCCGTGCCCGCCGTGGACGGCAACGTGCTGCGGGTGTTCGCCCGTATCCTGAACGATGGGCGCGATGTGACCAGGCCTGACGTAAAAAAAGACCTGACAGCTTGCGTGATGGAGCTGCAGCCGCCGGAGCGCCCCGGCGACTACAACCAAGCGCTGATGGAGCTGGGGGCATTGGTGTGCCTGCCGGGCGGCGCGCCCCTGTGCAGCGAATGTCCCTTGCGCGGGCTGTGTGCGGCCCGCGCCCTGGGCGTGCAGGAGACACTGCCCGTAAAGGCGCCGCCCGCTGCAAAAAGAACGCAGCATTGGACCGTGGCGCTGGTGCTGGATATGGAAAACCGGCGCGTCCTGCTGCAGCAGCGCCCGCAGAAGGGGCTTCTGGCGGGGCTGTGGCAGCCCGTGCTGCTGGAGGGCGCGCGCAGCGCCATGCAAACAGAGCAGGCCCTGGCGGCGCTCGGCGTCACAGCCCGCGCCGTGGAGCCCTTGACGCCCGCCCGGCATGTGTTCAGCCATCTTGTGTGGGAGATGGACGGGTTTGCCTGCGCCGCGCAAAGCTGCGCGCCTCCGCCGGGCTGCGTCTGGGCCGGACGCGCGGAAGTGGACGGAGTGTATACACTGCCGGGCGCGTTCAAGGCATACCGTCCGGTGTTGAAAAAATACTTGTAAACCGGCCGGAAAGCGGATATAATAAGCGTAAGTGAAAATCGGTGTGCAGGAGGGTGCGGATGGGACTTTTTCTGGCGTCAAAACTGACGAGGCTTGCACTTGGGGCGGCCCAAACCGCTCTGGCCGCGGGAGAGGCCTACCGCACCGGCAAAAAAATAGAAAAACGGGTGCGGGAAGCCCTGCGCCCCCAAAAGGAGGACGTTATCACCATGAAAAAATCGACTTTTGCAGCCATTTTGGTGTTCTTCGCCGCCATTGCCGGCGCGCTGACTGCCGCTTATATGTATCTGCGCCGCCGCGAGGCCGAGCTGGATGAATATGAGCAGCTCCTGTTCAGTGAGGATTTCAGCCACGAGGAACCCGCGGCGGAAGAAACCGCCGCAGCGGACGAGGCGGATGACGCCGAGGACGAAATTGCGTTTTAAGCGCGGACGCGCTGCAGCATCTGAAACAGAAAAACGCCGGGACGGCCTGCGGGCCGTCCCGGCGTTTCAATTTGTCAAAAAACTTTGCTTTTCCGCCCAACTGCTTTACGAACGGAGCCGCACGGGCCTGCGGGCGCAGTCGTCACCCCATTCTTCCGGAAGACTCTTTCACTTTTATGTCTCGTTCAACGCAGCGAAACGCCTCCTCAGCCTGCACGCATCCGGCGGCATATGCTCTGTCCTATTCGACAAAGGAATGGGATAAAATATAAAATTCCTCCTGCGAGGGCTGCCATTTTTTCTCCAGCTTTTCCAAAGTATCGTCATACCTTTGGGCTTCTTCCTCTGAAAACGCCATCACAGGGCTATCGCGATAGACCCATTTGCGCCCATCCAGCGTGCCGGGAACAAGCTCCTTCACCAGCATGGCCGCGGGATAACGTCCGTTATCCGCGCAGACATTGAACTTTTTGCAGCTTTTAAAGCCTCGGGACACATAGTTCGCCGGGCTGCCGAAAATAACGATAACGTCATAGCCCAGCGCGGCCGCTTTTTCAAAAGACGTTTCCATAAGCCGCCTGCCATAGCCCATCCGCTGATATTCCGGCGCGATGCAGACGGGGCCGAACGTGAGGATTTCTTTTTCCTTCCCCGCCGCGTCGGAAAGCTTCGCCTTTGTGTACAGAATGCTGCCGATCACCTGGCCGTCCAGCTCCAGCACCAGGTCCAGCTCCGGAATAAAGTCCTCGTGGCCGCGCATGACCCGCGCCAGATAATGCTCGGTGCAGCCGGGCACATAAAGGTTGTAAAACGCTTTTCTTATGAGCTCTTCCACATGCCTGTGGTCGGTTTCTTTTTCATTTCGTACAATCATTCTTCAGAATGCTCCTTTTCTCCCGCGCGCAGCATGCTCAAACCACACCGCCCACAGATACCAGCCCCATGGACACCGCAAAGGTAACGGCCGCCAGCACCACGATGGATGCCCCGATACACACGCCCGTGAGGATCAGTCCCGCACGCGCCAGGCTCCGTCGGCTCTCGTTGCCCCGGGCCGCATAAGCCCATTTCAGCATCAGAACAAGGTTGAGCACCGGCACGCAGAGAGCCAGCAGGATACCCACACATTGCCCTGTTGTCAGGGGAACCATATCTTCCGGCGGGATGGGGGGTTCAGCAGGCGGCGGCATTTTTTCACGCTTTGCGTGGCGGCGCTTCCGCCCGGGCCGGGCGGCATCCTCCGGCGCGGGGTTTTCCTGCTCCGGGCTGCCGCCTTCGTCCAAAGGCATGCTTTCCCGCGCAGACGCGGAACGCGCCTGCTCCGCGTTCTGCGCCGCATCCGCCTGCAGCGCCGCGCGCGCCCCGCAATTTTCACAATACAGCGCGTCCTGCGCAATGGGTTCGCCGCATTTCTCGCAAATCATACCGGATCCTTTCCGTGCTCATGCACATCCAAAGTAAAGCGCCGGTCCACCGGCGCGGATAAAATGATCTGGGTGCTCGTCTGCCCCAGCTTCTGAAAACGGTTGATCAGGTGCTCCAGCTCATGGATGCCCGCGCAGCTCACCTTCACAATAAAGCTGTGGCTGCCCGTAACATGAAAGCATTGCGTCACGCCGGGCTGATTCTCCACCATCGTGATAAAATACTGCCTGTCGGCCGGAGCGACGGAAATGCTGATCAGCGCGTCGATATGGCTTTTCGGCTCGGCGTCGCCCAGCACTACGGTGTAGCCTGCGATCACGCCCGTCTTTTCCATGCGGCGGATGCGCTCGCTCACAGCCGGGCTTGTCAGCGATACCTGGCGGGCGATATCCTTCACCGTCATGCGGCCGTCGGCCGACAGCAGGCGCAGTATTTTGCGGTCCAGTTCATCCATGCGGGACAAGCCTCCAATGGTAAAATCTTAATGTTTTAAAGCTGTTTTTCAAAGAAAAGTTACAAAATAAATATTTTGAATCCACTTTCGCGGTTTTCTTAATTATATAACGAATTTTTTCGTTTGTAAATATTTTTATTAAGCATTTTTCCGCTTTCTTCTTTTGACAAATAAAGCAAAAGGAGTATACTAAAGCTACTGAATTTGATTACACCAAACTTATTTATACTTTCCCACCCCTCTATGCAAAAAGCGCTGCCGCCAAGCAGCGCTTTTTGCTTTGTGTATAAAAATTGCGGCCCGCGCCCCTTTCCGGCGGCGCGGGCCGTTTTATCCGCCTCAGACCAGATACGGCGTAAAACGGTGCAAATCCATCGTTTTGACAATGCCTTCCAGATACACGCCCTCGGGACGGTATTCCTCGGTCAGGACAGTGCCATTCTCCCGCATGGGCGCAGCCTCGCCCAGTTTATCATAGGGCAGCAACACCGCAATGCGCCGCACGCGGCCCGCCAACGCGGCGTCCAGGCGTGCCAGCAGCGCGTCCAGCCCCTCGCCCGTCACTGCGCTGGTGCGCACGGCCGAAGTATCGAACAGGGCTGCGTTCTCCACACGGTCACATTTATTGTACACAACGATCTGCGGGATGTCTCCACAGCCCAGCTCGCCCAGCACGTCGTCCGTCACGGCCAGCTGCGCGGCAGCCTCCGGGTCCGAAGCGTCGCATACTTTCAGAATCACGTCCGCAAAGGCGGCCTCCTCCAGCGTGCTTTTGAACGCCTGCACCAGATTGTGCGGCAGCCGGCTTACAAAGCCCACGGTGTCCACAGCCACACAGGCCAGCCCCGAGGGCAGCGTCAGACGGCGGGCTGTCGGGTCCAGCGTGGCAAACAGCATGTCAGCCTCCAGCACCTGCGCGCCGCAAAGGCGGTTCAGCAGGCTGGATTTCCCCACATTGGTATACCCTACCAGCGCCACCACGGGCACACCGCTCTTTTCGCGGCTCTTGCGCGTTTCGGCACGGCGGCGCTCCAACTCTTCCAGGCGTTCGCGCAGCGCGTCGATGCGGCGGCGCACATGGCGGCGGTCGTATTCCAGCTTGCTTTCGCCCGCGCCGCGGCGGGCGCCTGCGCCGCCACCCCCGCCGCCGCCCTGACGGGACAGGCTGGCGCCAAGGCCCGCCAGACGGGGCAGACGGTACTGCAGCGTGGCAAGCTCCGTTTGCAGTTTGCCTTCATTCGTCACGGCCCGGCTTGCGAATATCTCCAAAATCAGCATGGTGCGGTCGATGACCTGCACCTCCAGCAGCTCCTCCAGATTCCGGATCTGGCTGCCGGACAGCTCGGCGTCGAACACGGCGCACTCCGCGCCCAGGTTGATGCACAGCATACGGCCCTCGGCCAGGCGGCCTTCGCCCAAAAATGTGGCCGCCTCCGGCGTTTCACGCTTCTGCACCACCTCCGCCACGGCTTCCATGCCGTTTGCCTGTGCCAGGGCGGCCAGCTCTTCCATGCTGCGCTCAATGTCATATCCGCCGCAGTCCGCGGCAAACAATACTACTTTGATCGGTTCTTCCGTCATAATTCTCCTTCATGGGGCGTGCCGCCGTACAGCGGCGCATTCCGCTCTTTGTCCGTTCATAAAACCGGCGGCGCCAATGCGCGCCGCTCCTGCCGTGTTCCTGCTCATCCGGCGCATGGCGGGCACCTCTTTCTATATTCCTTTTATAATACATAAGCTGCCTTGCTGCCGCTTACAGCTCATTATAATAAGTATTCCGCCCTCCGTCAAAGGATTTTTTGCTTTCCGGTTTTTTTTATGCTATAATAACCCCAAAACCGCCGCTGTCGCGGCTAGGCGCACCCTGTGCGCTTACGCGCTCCTGCGCGTGGTTTTGGGAACATTGCAGCATGCAAAACCGCAGCTAGTGCGGTTTTGTTGAGGCCGTTTCGCGGCGTCATGCTATAATAACCCCAAAACCGCCGCTGCCGCGGCTAGGCGCACCCTGTGCGCTTACGCGCTCCTGCGCGTGGTTTTGGGAACATTGCAGCATGCAAAACCGCAGCTAGTGCGGTTTTGTTGAGGCTGTTTCGCGGCGTCATGCTATAATAACCCCAAAACCGCCGCTGCCGCGGCTGCGCGCACCTTGTGTGCTTACGCGGCGGCACGGCTGTGCGCGCGGGTAGATTCGGCCCGCGCTGGGGAAAGTATGAATGGGTTGGGGGCTTTTTGATGCGAGTCGTCGTAAAGGTGGGCACTTCCACGCTTGCCCACAAAACCGGATGTCTGAACATCCGCCTGGTGGAAACACTGTGCAAAACATTGGCAGACCTGCAGAATGCCGGGCACCAGATCGTGCTGGTTTCCTCGGGCGCCATCGGCATGGGCGTGGGCAAGCTGCAGCTCGGGGCGCGCCCTTCGGACATGGCCACCAAGCAGGCCGCCGCGGCCGTGGGCCAATGCGAGCTGATGTACACCTACGACAAGCTGTTTACCGAATACAACCACACCGTGGCGCAGGTGCTGCTCACGGCGGCGGACATCGAGGACAAAATGCGCCGCCACAACGTGGAAACGACGCTCCAGCGCCTGCTGCAGCTGGGCGCCATTCCTGTCATCAACGAAAACGACACGGTCTCCACAGCTGAGATCGCAGAGGTCTCCACCCTGGGCGACAACGATACGCTGGCCTCCATTGTGGCCGTCAGCGTTGAAGCGGACCTGTTGGTGCTGCTCAGCGACATCGAGGGCCTGTACACCGCCGACCCGCACAAAGACCCGGACGCGGTGCTCATCCGTGAGGTCGCCGCCATCACGCCGGACATTGAGGCGCTGGCGGGGGGCGCGGGCTCCGGCCAGGGCACGGGCGGCATGGTGACGAAGCTGCGCGCCGCGCGCCGTGTGACACAGCAGGGCATCCCCATGGTCATTGCCAACGGCGCGGACCCGCTTTGCCTGTACGACATCGTTGAGGGAAAGCCGGTGGGCACACGCTTTCTGGGGAATGCCCAGGCCTGACGCGCCGCGCCCATGGAACGTCCCGTTTTAAAGGAGGAAACCGACATGACCACCGCCGATCTGCTTTGCGCCGCCCGCGCCGTAAAACCGGCCGCGGCCGCACTTTCCACCGCTGAGAAAAACCGTCTGCTGGAGGCCATGGCCCAAGCTTTGCTGGACCACGCCGATAATATCCTCGCGGCCAACGCCGCGGATGTGGAGGCCGCGCGCGGCGTGATCGCCCCTGTCATGATCGACCGTCTCTCTCTCTCGCCCGCGCGCGTGGAAAGCATGGCCGAAGGCATGCGCGCCGTCGCCGCCCTGCCGGACCCGGTGGGCGAGCTCCTCAGCGAGACAGCCCGGCCCAACGGGCTCGTCATCCGCAAGGTTCGCGTGCCCATGGGCGTGATCGCCATTATCTACGAGAGCCGCCCCAATGTGACGGCGGACGCCGCCGCGCTCTGCCTGAAGAGCGGCAACGTATGCGTCCTGCGCGGCGGCAAGGAGGCCATCCGCTCCAATACAGCCATTGTCGCCGCGCTGCGCGCAGGGCTGGAGCACTGCGGAGCGCCCGGCACGCTGGTGAATCTGGTGGAGGACACCTCCCGCGCCAGTGCCGCCCACCTGATGGAGGCCCGCGGCTTTGTGGACCTGCTGATCCCCCGGGGCGGCAAGGGCCTCATCCGCGCCTGCGTGGACAGCGCCAAGGTGCCCTGCATCGAAACAGGCACGGGTATCTGCCATATTTATGTGGATGCCGCGGCCGACCTGCAAAAAGCCCTGGACATCGTATACAACGCGAAAACGAGCCGTCCGTCCGTGTGCAACGCCGCCGAGGTCTGCCTGGTTCACCGGGACGTTGCACAAGCGTTCCTTCCCGCGTTGGCCGCGCGTCTGGCCGGTAAACAGGTGGAGCTTCGGCTCTGCCCCCGCGCCGCGGCCGTCATTCCCGGCACGCCCGCCGGGCCGGAGGATTTCGACACCGAATTTCTGGATTACATCCTGGCCGTAAAGGTCGTGGACAGCGTGCAGGACGCGGCCGCGCACATCGCGGCCCACTCCACGGGCCACAGCGAGGCCATCGTCACCGAAGACGCCGCTGCGGCGGACGCATTCTGCGCGGCCGTGGATTCAGCCGCCGTATACGTGAACGCCTCCACGCGCTTTACAGACGGCGGCGAATTCGGGCTGGGCTGTGAAATGGGCATTTCCACGCAGAAGCTGGGCGCGCGCGGGCCGATGGGCCTGGCCGAGCTGACCAGCTACAAATATATCATCCGGGGCAACGGACAAGTGCGCTGAACGCCCCGCTTTCAACAAGGAGAGTACCGATATGGCAACTTCAAACGAAGCCGAAAAGGCGCGCCACGCGCTGCGCCGCCGCCGCAGGCTGCGGCAGGTGCTGGGCGCGGTGGTGTGCATCCTGGTCGTCATCGGGCTGGCAAGCGTCATTTCCGGCGGCGTGCGCCTGACAGCCAGCCTGTTCGACGACACCGAGGAAAAAGAGGAATTCGAGCTGCGGCTGCAAACGCTTGTCTCGCTGGACCCGGAGCCTTTTGATTCGCTGGAAAGCGCAAACCGCGCGCGCCTGCTGGACGCGGCCATCTGGTCCGTTATCCAGCAAAACAGCGACAGTCTGGACACCTACGAGCGCGACGAGGTGGGCGCGATGTACCTGCCCACACTGGATATCGACCGCGCCGTGGCCTCGCTGTACGGGCCGGATTTCCATTTCAATTACGAGACCTTCACCGACAACGGGCTGACGTTCCAGTATGTGCCGGAAAAGAACGCCTACCTGCTGCCCATCACCAGCGTGAACGGCAACTATTCGCCGCGCGTGATGCAGATCCGGCGTGAAGGCAGCACCAAGCGCGTGACCGTCGGCTATCTGGACCTGTACGGCAGCGGCGAGATCGTGTTCGACCCCACCAAGCTGGAACCGGCGAAATATATGGATTATATCTTTACGAGAAGCGGCGACGCGTATTACCTGACAGCCATTACCGAAAGCGAGATGAAAGCAGAGAGCCAGACGGGTTCCGCCTCTTCCGGTGGAGCGCAGGCGCCTGTTGCCCCGCAGGACCAGGTGATGGACAATGTGGCCTCGGCTCTGCCCGAGAGCGTGGCCCCCGCGCAGAGCGGTTCCGCCTCGGAAAGTGCAACCACGGCCCCGGCTTCCGCGCCGGCAGAATAACTGCGAAAACACCGCCTATCCTGCGATGGGCGGTGTTTTTGTGGCAAGGCGTATTTTTAAGGAAATCGTAAGGGTTTTCCCCTGCCGGAATTTATAATCGGGCGGTATGATACAAGCAACGGGAGGATGCGGATATGGAACAGACAAAGATTCTTGTCGTGGACGACGACCGCGAGATCGTAGGAGCCATTGCGGCGCTGCTGGAGCTGGAGGGCTACATCGTGCTGCGTGCCTACGATGGGCTGGAGGCATTGGACGCGCTGCACACCCACGATGTGCAGCTGATGATTTTGGACGTGATGATGCCGCGCATGGACGGCCTTTCCGCCACCATGCAGATCCGCAAGGAAAAGAACGTGCCCATCCTGCTGCTGAGCGCCAAGACTGAGGACGCCGATAAAATCGCGGGGCTGGCCATCGGCGCGGACGATTACATCACCAAGCCCTACAATCCCATGGAGCTGGTGGCCCGCGTGAAAGCAATGCTGCGCCGCTATCTGGCGCTGGGCACGCTGGCAGGCGCGCCCGCCCGGGAAAATGTGGTGACGCTGGGCGGCCTTTCGCTGGACCTGAACGAAAAACAGCTGACCGTGGACGGCGCGCCCGTGCGTCTGACGGCCACGGAATACCGCATCGTGGCGCTGCTGATGCAGAACCCCGGCCGCGTTTACAACGCGGAGGAGATCTACGAACGGGTGTGGAACGAGCCTGGCTTCAGCGTGGAAAACACCGTGATGGTACACATCCGCCGCATCCGCGAGAAAATTGAGATCAACCCGAAAAATCCCAAATATCTGAAGGTGGTGTGGGGACTTGGATACAAGATGGAAAAGGCGCAATAAAGCGTCGTTTGGACAGATGACGGCGTTTGCGCTGGTATTGGCGACGAACCCTGTGCTGGCATTTGTGATATGCCCGAATTTTTCCGGCGCAATGGGGATACTGCTTTTGCTGCTGAGCTGTGCGGTGTACGTTGGCTGCACGGTGTTCCTGTTCGTGCGCACCGGGCGCGTACAGGGCTCGGATGACATTTTTTTAGGAGAATCCGGCGCGCTGCCCACCGAGGTGCTGGCTGCGGTGATCCTGTTCACGCCTCTGCTGGGAATGGCGCTCGGGCTGTCTCTGGGCGCTGTGGATGTAGTCATCGCGGGCATCGGCACCGCGGGCGGCGGCGTGATGCTGCTGTGCCTTCTGGCGCTGGCGCGCAAATGGAAGGCCGGGCGTCTCATCGCCGACAGCCTGCTGGCCCGCGTCTGGCCAACGCTTTGCCGGGCGGCGCGCTTTGCCGGGCGCGCGCTGCGGGGTGTATTCACAGGAGAAAACTATCTCAATGTACACTATCCCGCCGGGCAGGCATGGGTCTACCGCATTTTATGGATATGCGGGGCCACTGTGGCGCTTGTGGGCGCTTCCTATCTCATCCTCAGCAACCAGCTTCTGGGCGTGGGCGATGCGTATTGGTTCGGCACAGGCCGTTATACCGCCTTCGCCTTATTCACCATCATCGTCGTGGCGGCGGGCGCGTGCTATCTGGTCTGGCGCTCATACGAAGACGCCCGCCATTTCGACGCGCTGCTGCAGCAGCTCGGCATCGCTGCAAAAGGAGAGCCGGCCCCTGTCTGTGTGCCAAAGAGCAGCAGTCTGTACGCCGCCTCTAAGGCCGTTGCAGACATCGGAACCCATCTGCAGGAAAGCGTGGCTGCCCAGATGAAAAGCGAACGCATGAAGCTGGACCTCATCACAAATGTCTCCCACGACCTGAAAACGCCCCTCACAAGCATCATCGGCTATCTGGACCTTCTGGAAAAGCAGGACGATCTGCCCGCCGGGACACGGGACTATGTGCTCATCCTGCGGCAGAAGTCCGAACGGCTGGCCACCACTGTGGCGGACCTGTTCACGCTGGCCAAGGCCACCAGCGGCAGCGAGACGCTGGCCATCGAACCGCTGGACCTGGTAATGGCCGTGCGCCAGACATTGGGTGATATGAACGACTCCATCCGGCGCACAGGCGTTCCGGTAAAGGCGACAATGCCGGAGAGCGCCATCGTGCAGGCGGACAGCGGCAAGCTGTACCGCGTGCTGCAAAACATCCTGGACAATGCGCTGCGCTATTCGCTGGTGGGCACGCGCATTTATCTGGAGGTCTCCCGGGGCGACATCGCCACCCGCCTGACGCTGACGAACACCGCGTCCTACGAAATGAACTTTGCCCCGGACGACGTGCTCCAACGCTTTGTGCGGGGAGACGCCAGCCGCACCACCGAAGGCAGCGGGCTGGGGCTTTCCATCGCCCAGTCCTTCATGCAGAATTTCGGCGGCGGGCTGGAGGTCGGCGTACAGGGCGACACGTTCACCGTGACGCTCACCTTTCCGGGCAGCGCGGCCGCGGGAAATGGCGCCGCGCCTGCCGCCAGGATGGAGGTGTTCGGAGCAGCGGAGACCTGCGGCGAAAACGACGGCGGAGATACGGAGCTTGCGGCGGAGCCGGATGCACTGCCCTGTACGCCCGCAGACGTATCCGGCGCGGATGCAGACAAGGCCCGCGGGGCGTGCGCCGCAGCGCCGGAAATACCGGAATCGTGCGGCGTCTCCACCGGCCTCCCGGACACCGCGCCTGTGCCGGAAGCACCCGCGGGCACGCCCGGCACAGCGGAAAACGAACAAACCTCCGGCAGGCCGGACGGCACGGACGGCTGTTCCCCGTACGGCGAAGCTACGGCCTTTTCCGATGAAGCGGCCGCAGCCGCCGGTTCTCCGTCTGAAACAGCCGTACAGGCGGAACCAAACGGGCCGGCGCCTGCGGAAAGCGTGCCGCCTTCTAAAACAGAGGAAGCCACCGGCGCCCCCGCCTCGGTTTCTCCTGCCGGGCGGCGGAACGGGCGGCGTAAAAAGCATTGAGCTGCCGAATACAAAGCACAAGACGCAAAAGCGGAGCCGCATATCCTGACAGGATATGCGGCTCCGCCTAGTCTATCCGGTTTCGGAATTTTGCTTCCCGCAGGGCCCTCACGCTACGCCCGCTTTTGCCAGACGGCCCGCCAGCAGGCGGCCCAGAACACACGCAAGCACGCCCTTGCACACGTCCGGCACAATGAACGGCAGCACGCACCAGCCCAGCGCCGAAACAAGATCCGCCCCGGTGACGGCCATGAACCACGCGGTGCCGAACCCGTAACAGACGAGCAGCCCCGCCAGCATTGCGGCCCCGATCACAGGCAGCTTGCCCGAATGTTTGACGGCCAGCGCCGTGGCCAGAGCAATGAAAATGTATCCGATCACATAACCGCCCGTCTTGCCCAAAAGCACGGCGGGGCCGCCCATAAAGCCCGCGAACACGGGGATTCCCACCGCGCCCAGAAGCATGTATACCCCCATGGAGGCCGCGGCCCATGCAGGCGCAAGCAGCATGCCCGACAAAAACGCGCCGAACACCGCAAGGTTGAACGGCACCGGGCCGATGGGAAGCTGGATCTGCGCCAGCACAGCGGTAAGCGCCGCAAACAGCGCGGTCAGAACAAGGTCCTTTGTCGCAATTTTCCGTTTCATGTCATTCCCTCTTTTTCCGCAATGCCGCACGGCGGGCACAAGGCATGTGCCGGCCGCGGAACGGCAGTTTCATTTTTCACCGTGCCGCTGCGGCCCGGCTTTATTGAAACCGGATGCTGACTTCCCCGAACGAAAGCTCCTCCTGCCCGCCGCCGGGCAGACGCACCAGCAAATGCCCGTCATCGGTGATGGCAAGGGCATGGGCCGGCCGGCGTTCGCCGTTTTGAATGACGTCCACGTCCCGTCCGGGCACCAGGTTGCGCGCGCGGTATTCCGCCATGAAAGACGTATCCGGCAGCGCGGTGCAAAGGGCCAGAAGATCATCTGCAATGGCCGCAGCAATGCGGCAGCGCCCCACGTGCTCGCCGGGGGTGAAAATGGACGCAGCGATCTCTGCCAGTTCCTCCGGCCAGCCGCCCTCCGGCGGCAGCAGATTCAGCCCGATGCCCACCACCAGATAGTCTACACCGCCCGTTTCCACGTCCGCCGTCGCCTCCGTCAGGATGCCGCAGCACTTTTTGCCCCGGTAAAACAGGTCGTTCACCCACTTGATGTCCAGCCGCTTGCCCGCCGCGCGTTCCACGGCGCGGCACACTGCCACCGCCGCGGCGCTGGTGACAAGCACCGCGCTCTGCATGGGCAGCGCACTGCGCAGCACCATTGAGAGGTAGAGCCCCGTGCCCGGCGGCGACGCGAAGCTGCGCCCCCTCCGCCCGCGGCCCGCGGTCTGGGAATCCGCCACCACCAGCGTGCCGTGCGGCGCGCCCGCGGCAGCCAGCTGCTTTGCCGTGAGATTGGTGGATTCCAGCTCCTGTGCCACCACAAGGTTGAGCGATTTGTTCCGCAAAAACAGCCGCACGCCCTGCTCGGACAGCACCTCGCTGTCCGTATCCAGCGTATAGCCTCTGTTCTGCGCGGCGGCGATGGCATGCCCGGCCTTTTGCAGATCCTTGATGGCCTTCCATACCGCCGTACGGGAAACGCCCAGCTCCTCCGCCAGCGCCTCGCCGGAGAGCGGCGTGCCGCGGTTCTCCTCCAGCAGCGCCAAAATTCGTTCTTTGGTTGTCATTGTCCGGTACACTTCTTTCTGCAGAAAAGGTGTCTGGATTTATTATAAACGAAAAAAACACATTGTCAACTTATTTTTGGCACCAAGTTGACAATGTGTCTGATTTCTTATTCTCCTGCTTCTCCCCGTCCACAGGCCGCAGCGCACCGTATGCAAGCCACAGCAAAAAAACCGCTCCTGCAAACAGCAGGGTAACTTGCAGCTGAAACGCGCCCATTGAAGCCCAAACGCGCCGCAGCAGCGCCAGCGGATGCAATACATCCCAGCTGTTCAGCCGCAAAAAACGCCCGATGTACATTCCGAAGCCGCACAGCAACAGCACCGCCCCGCCGCCGGCCCATACCGCGGGCCGCGGCCAATGGGCGCAGCAATATACACGGAATACGCGCATGGCCTCCAGGCCCAGCAGCACCGCCAGCACGGCGCCCGTGCCCAGCAGAAGCGTCAGCAGCCAGTCGGACACGTTTTCGCTGTGGCGCACCGTCCAATCCGCCGCGTTTACCCATTCCATATTTTGCGGTGTATGGATCAGATCCGTGAGCATATAAAATGTGTTGGGCAAAAACAGCAGCCACAGCACAGCGAGCGCCGCACGTCCCGCCCAAGGGCGGCAGCACCCAGCAGCGCAGGCAAAACACAGCGGCAGCAGCGCCAACAGCATATTCCATGCCAGCCCCAGTGCCAAAAGGCCGCCCGTTCGCCAAACGTGGGCCGCACAGGCGGCCCAGTACAGTCCCACTGCGGCGCCCCATCGAAGTGCGCATTTTTTCCGCGCCATGCGTGTCCCTCCCCGTTCCTGCTTTTGCAGCTTTGTACCGCAAAGCTATAAAAACGTCTATGCGGACCGCCCGGCCCACACAACCCAAAGGCTGTTTCTATTTTATCATACGCCTGTGCACCGGACAAGCAGAACGTTTTTCAATTCGCGGCTGTTCCCCTTAATCCACCTCCCAGGTTTTGCCTATGGCTGTCAGTTCTGTGCGTTCAAAGCATGCGCGGGCCTCCCGCAGGACAGTCTGCGCCTGCGGTGTATGGTAGTGCGTCAACAGCAGGCGCTTTGCTCCGTTTTCCGCAGCCAGACGCCCCGCCGTGGCGGCGCGCAGGTGATGTCCCTCTTCCGCACACGGCCCTTGCGTCAGCGTCGCCTCGCACAAAAACAGGTCCGCGCCCGCGGCGACGCGCGCAAGCTGCGGACACACACCCGCGTCGCCCGAATAGGCCAGCGTCCTTCCCTCCGCCTTCAACCGAACGCCATAGGATTCGACCAGATGCACCGTGCCGATAAACTCCAGTGCCGCGCCCCCCATCCGGAACCGCAGCCCGTCCTCAATAACATGCGGCTCAAACACATCGTTGGTGCACAGCTCGGCCCGTGCCCACGCCGGAAGGCGCGGCGTGAGCAGGGGTATCCTGGGGATGGCCTCGCCGCAGGCCCGCCGGGACTCGAGCTGATATTTCGCGCAGAACAGGTCTCCGAAATGATCAAAATGCAGATGGCTGATGACGATCAGGTCAAGCGCGGCGAGATCGACGTCTTTCTGCAGCCTGGCAAGGCTCCCGTTCCCCATATCGAGCAATATCCTTCTTCCGTCCGCCTCGATCAAAAAACAGGAGCAGGCGCCGTCCGCCTCCGGGCAGGTGGCGTTATTTCCATATACGGTCATACGCATGCGCAGCCTCTCCTTTCATATATCCACGTAGGTAACTTCTTCCAGTGCCGCCAATTGCGCGCCCAGGCGCTCCTGCGCAAGGCCGGGCGGCAGCCGCACAAAAAGCTCGTAATGCACGCCGCTGCGCTTGTGGCTTGCCTCCAGGTTTATCACCTGCACCTGCATCTCATCCAGGGCCGCCAGCACCTGCCGCAGGCCGGACGGGCCCGGCTGCGTGCGCAGGCACACAGCCGTACATCCGGGCGCGCGCGTCCAGCGGTAATCCCGGTGCAGCATCAGCTGCGTAAGAATGACGAGCGCCGTGGAAAAAAGAGACACCGCGTAAAGCCCGCAGCCCACCGCCATCCCGATGCCTGCCGTCGTCCAGATGCCCGCAGCCGTTGTAAGGCCGGTAAGCGTCCTGTGCCGCATGAATATCATTCCCGCGCCCAAAAAGCCGACCCCGCTCACGATCTGGGCCGCAATACGTGTGGGATCTGCCTTGATGCCCTCGGCAAACAGTGCAACGTCGAAAAAACCGTATTTGGAAACGATGGTGATAAGCGCCGCACCCAATGCTACGATCAGATGCGTGCGCACGCCCGCTTCCTTCAGGCGGGCTTTGCGCTCAAAGCCGATCACAAGCCCGCACAGCGCGGCCAGAAAAATACGCAGCAGGCATTCCCAAAAAAGTGTCGCAGGCATATTTCCGGTAAAAGACAATCCATTCAGCTCCTCTCACAGACGAAAAGGCTCCCGTTGCCCGGCACATGCCGGAAATGGGAGCCTTGTGTATCTTCCCGCCGCCGGAACGAGTACAGATGAAACATTCTCACCGGTCGAACAGGACGCCGCATATCTGTCCCGGCTGCAAAGCCAGCAGCAGAGCATCCCCGTCCCGCCGTACACCGGGCGCATCCCCGTCCGGGGCTTTCACTGTACAGGCCCCGCTCGCAGCCGTGCCGTGCACCGTCAGCATGCAGGGCGCGCCGGTGTCATTGGCCGCCAGCACCATTCCGCGCCCGTCCGCAAGCTGCCAGCAGGCCGCATAGCAGAAGTCCGGCACAGGCGCCAGCCAGACGTCGTCCAAAAAGCGCGCTTCTTTGAGCATCGGCTGCAGTTCCCTGCGGAACCGCGCCATCTTCCTGCCATAGATATGATATTCGCCGTCCTGCGGACGCATGCGGGTGGTAATGCCCATCCACAGCACGCTGCCCAATGTAACGGCACGGTGCATATCGCGGTAGAACCACAGGCGCTGGTCGCGAGCTTCCGTCTCCCAGCCGCGGGGATTCACCATATTCACCTGCACGAATTCCGGGAACGTATATTTGAACACATTGTAATATTCATCATATTCCGCGCCGTTCCAGGTCAGGTTGCCCCAGGTATAGCTGCCATAGATATCGCCGCAGTTCTCTGTCATGATATACGCATTGGGGTTGTGCTTTCGCAGACGGCGCAGCAGCTCGCGCAGCACATACACATAGCCGTTGTTGAATTCACCGATATTTTCGTGGCTGTGTTCCGCACAGTAGCAGGCGAAAGGCTCTGCAGAAGCCAGCTGGTCCAGGTAAATGCCGTCACAGTCGTAGGCTTTGACGCAGAATTCCGCAGTGTCCAGCAGGTAATCCCGCCAGAGTGTGTCGGACGGGCAGTTCACCGTGAAATGCTCCGGCCCGTAGGTCTCGCGGTACGGCTCGCCCTTTTCGTTGCGGACGGCCATTTTTTCGCCCACAGTCTTGTGGAAATCCGACTTCACGTCAAAAATCCGCGCGTTGATGTACAGCGTGGAAAACCCGCCGTGCTCCCGCACGTATTCCAGCCCGCGCCGGAATTCCATCGCGCTTCCCAGCTCCATGTCCGGATAATATTCCGGGTAGAACGAGTCGAAGCCCGTACGGTTCCAGCTTGCCAGAAACATGTGGCGCACGCCCCAGGCCGCGCCCTCTTCGTACATCTGCGGGATATCACGGAACGTATGCTCGATATTGCCTGTGCGCTTGAAATTGTAGCATTGGTTGAGCGCGCATTCGTCCGCCAAAAACGCCGGATTGTGGTCGAAATCCAAATAGGGTGCGATATACGCGCGGTAAAGCTGCGCGCCGTAATGCCAGTCCTTCGTGGTGACGGCCAGAACATATTCCCCTGTTTCATAGCTTTCCCCGGGACGGACGCGGTAATGCTTACGGAAGCCAAAGGCCATCCACGGCTCTTCGGCGCTTCCGCTTGTTTCGGCTATGACGCCCGTCACGGGGAAGCGCGCGTCATGGCTGCCGATGTACAGGCCGTTTTCGGCGTCGTAATAGTACATCCAGCTCATGGACGCAAGGCCGCAGTAGTTGATCTCGCGGCGGTAGATGTCCCCGAACGCAACGCTGCTGGCGCGCCAGAAATCTTTTTTATTCACACCGTAGCCCATTACCGGGTTGCGCGTGCGCTCGCCCGCGTGATGCGGGTAGATGATGACGTCATCGGCGTAGTCCTCGCCCAGATAGACGCCGCCGATGTGCGGCATCAGTACCTCCACAACATCCGCCGTACTGTGGTTCTCCATCCGGGCACGGATGCACAGACGGTCGTTTTCCGCCGTACAGCGCACAGTCATACCGATGGGCAGACCGCCGAACTCCGTATAGGATATCTCCAGAAAGCCTGCTCCTGCGCTCATCCCCGGTACGCCGGGTAGCAGCTTTTTCTTTTCTCCGTCCGCCAGCGCGTACAGCTCCACCAGAGGGCCGCGGGGCGTGGCTTTGATATAATCGTCCCCTGTCGCAAGGTTTACAAGGCTGACGAAATTGTTTGCCTCCGGCGCAAACCGGGCGCGGAAAGCGTTTGTTTTCAGTTCCATGACAGGCCCCTCAAAAACCGTATTTTTCATAATTTTCCAACGCCTCGCCGTTGATGCGCGCCGCGTCCGGCATGTGGTTCGAGATATACACACTGGGCTTAAGGCCTTTTTCCAGCAGTTTTTCCACCACCGTGCTCTGCACCGCCCACATCAGGTAGCTGGCGCTGATGCCGCTGGCCGGGCAGATGCGCTGGCCCAGCGCCGGCACATCCACCAGCGTGTCGCCGTAATTGGTGCAGTTGTCCAGACAGTAGGTGCATGCCTCAAACAGGCGCTTGCCGCTGGGGTGCTTGCCGGTAAGACGCCCCGAATATTCCACCGATGTGACAGCCACGGTCGCGCAGCCCATTTCATTCGCCTTCAGCGCCAGATCCACGGGAAAATACTGGTAACCGGAAACGGAGCCGATCATAATAACGTCGTCGGGCAGCACGTTGGCACGGCCCAGCACGTAATCGGCAAAGCCGGGAATGGTGTCGTAGCCCACGATGCCCCGCGCAGGCGCGGGCCGGTGCCGCACCGGGTTCTGTATCTCGCAGGTGATGCGGATGGGCTTTACCGCCATCATGCCGCCTGTTCGGCCCACGCCCTCAAACATCAGCATATGGCCGGTGTCCATAATATGCCACGCGCCGCCGCGGGCAAGGCGCTCCGCGATCTCTGCCGAAGCTTCCAGCACGGCCTCCCGCTGGGTCCGCTCCACCTTTTCCAGAACGCCCTTCATTGCGCCGAAATATTCATCCATCAACATGTGCTTCACCCATCTTTTCTTTCATCAGATTTTCCGCGACGCCGGGCACCGTGATATCCACGCCCGCGCTCTCGCTCAACACACAAAGCGCCGCACCCACCACCGGGCTGTACTTTGCCGGCTGGTATACGCACTGGGGCACCAGGTGTTCCAGCGCCCGGCGGAAGCGTCCGGTGAACAGCTCTCCCATGCGCGCCACGCCGCCCGTGAGCGCCACAGGCAGGCCGTCCGCGTCCAGCTGCCCGGCCACCGTCGCAGCCAGGCGCGCCAGCGCACAGGCCGCTTCATCCAGCACCGCGCATGCATTTGCATCCCCCTCCCGGGCCGACCGTTCCACAGCATAGCTCAGCCGCGCCACATGCCTGCGCGTAAAATCGGGCCGGTATGCCGCGTCGCGAATGGACAGAACATCCGGCAGGCCCAGCATTTCCAGCACGTTTTTTTCCAGAAGCGTGCCGGTCACATGCGTGTCGTGCAGCAGCGCCAGACGCGACAGGCACAAAACGCCTATATGATATCCGCTGCCTTCGTCGCTGAACAGCGGACCCCAGCCGCCCGCTGTGGCCGTGCGTCCCGCTTTGTCCCGCCCGGTGGCAAAAGAGCCTGTACCGCTGAGCACGGCGATGCCGCAGGGCGCTCCCAGCGCCGCATAAAAAGCGTTCTTTTCATCGCCCAGCTGCCGGACGTTCCCGCTCCCCAAAAGAGTCTCCAGCTCCGGCAGCGCAGGCCGGAAGCCGGGGATGAACAGCACGAATTCCCGCACCTGCGCGGGCGTGGCCCCCGCCTGCGCCAGACATTCCATAACGCCCGCATAGACGGTATGCGCCGCTTCGGCCGGAGGCACAAAATTTGCGTTCGCGCCCGCGCCCTGCGCGCGGCCCCGCACACGGCCCGTTTTTTCAAACAGCAGGAAATCCGTCTTTGTTCCCCCGCCGTCGCACACCAGATACAAACCGTTCACCTCATCCTCAGCACAGCGCTTTGATACGGCCCTGATACGCCGCCACCGCGCTGGTATTGTATTCGTCGCCGCCGGGCAGATTGGCGCTGCACAGGACCGGCGGCATCCGCCCCTGCGCAAGATACAGGTTTTCGATCTTCAGTACGATGCGCTGCGCGATGAACAGGCTTCCGAAGGTGGACGCGCCGCCTGTGATCTGCTGGGTGCCGGGGATCGTGAGCAGCCCGTCGCCTCTGGGCGCATGGTTGTCGATGACGATATCGCTCACTTCATACAGGCGCTTCCCCTCCGGCGCGCGGGAGGCAAGCGTGCGGGATATTTTCTTCGAGGTAACGCACACCACCGTCAGCCCCCGTTCCTTTGCGTACAAAGCCGCTTCCACCGGCACCGTGTTGATGCCCGTATTGGAGGAAATGAGGATCGTGTCGCCCGCGCGCAGCCCCGCCTTGCCCAGCACCTCGGCCGCTTTGCCGGGCATGCGCTCCATATGTGTGCTGGTGATCGCGCCGGTATGAAGCATCAGCTCGTCCGAGAGGATGGGGTTCACCGGTACGAGCCCTCCGCTGCGGTAGAACATCTCCTCCACAATCATGTGGGAATGGCCCGTGGAAAACACGTGCAGCAGGCCGCCGCCGTCTATGGACGCATACGCCGCTCGGGCGGCTGCGTCCATGGCCGTGCCTTCCTCCTGCTCGATCTGTGCCAGCATCGTATATATTTTATCCAAATATGTATCGTCCGGCAATTGTTTTGCGGTCATCCTTGACCTTCCTTCCTGAAAAAGGGCGGCGGAAACCGCCGCCCTTTCCCCCATTGCTTTATTTGCTCAAAATCGGAGCCGCCTGTTCATCCACGCGCTGTGCAAACTCCTCCGGCGAGACGGCGCCGGCCCACAGGGACTCGCATTCCTTCTGGAACATATTCTGGAACTCCGAGCCGTTCAGGTTCGTGGGATACGGCACGGCCGTCTCCAGGGCCTGTACGAAATACTTGTTGTACGGCGTTTTCGCCTCGAATTCCGTGGTATCCACCATCGTGGAGGCAGGCAGGCCGTAGTTCATATCCAAAGCGATCTGCTGGCCCTCCTTGCCGGAGAGGAACTCCACCACGCGCCAGGAAAGCTCGGGATTTCTGGCGGTCTTGGGAATGACCCAGGTGTTCACAAACGAGGACGTTTTGCTGACGCCGTCCACATAGGGCATGGGCAGCACGGTATACCCGGTGCCGTTTGCGTCAAACGTAGAGGCGGTGGAAAGCGCGCCGATCTGCATGGCCACCTTATTGGCCATAAAGGGGGCGAACTCGCTGTCGCCGAACTGCGCGGCCTGCGTGGCCGACGGACACACCTTGTAGGTATTGTACAGGTCATACATGAACTGAACGGCCTTCTGGGTGTTTTCGTCGGTGGAAAGCACGCTCGCCTTGCCGTCCTCACTGTACAGCTCACCGCCGAACGCCGCAATCATGGCGAAGGTCTGATCGGTATAATTCTTCCAGTAATAACCCCACTGGGCGTCCGCGCCGCTGCCCTTGGTGAGCTGCTTGGCGATCTCGACGAACTCGTCCATCGTCCAGGTATCGGCCGGGATCTCGATGCCGGCGTCTTCAAACATCTTGGTATTGAGATACATGACCTTCGGGGTAACGTCGCGGGCTGCGGCATACATGGTGCCGTTCACGGTCAGTGCGTCCTTCACCACGGGGTACAGAGCGTCCTTATACTCCTGGCTGGCCAGATCGTCCAGCGGAAGCAGCATACCGTTCAGCGCATAGCGGGGCACCTGGTCCATGGCCAGCATCATCACGTCGGGGATCTCGCCGCCGGCCAGCTTTGTGACCATTGTATCGGCGTATTTGCTGGGAATGGTAACGAATTCCAGCTTGATATCCGGATTCGCCGCTTCAAAATCCTGCTGCATCTTCTGCAAATGTTCAAACTTCGTCACGTCCCACCAGGTGTAGACCTTCAGCGTGGTGGGTTCGGCCGGAGCCGCGGGCTCGGAGCCGGAAGCCGAAGCGCTGCCGGACGCAGCGGGCGCCGAGGACGGCGCGCCGCCGCAGGCGGCCAGCGAAAACACAAACGCCAGTGCAAGAACAAGTGACAGAACTTTGCTGATTGACTTTTTCATGTTGATCCTCCATTGTATAATTTGATATGTCACGGCGCGGCGCGCCGTTCATTCCGAAAAGAGACGTCATTTACCGCCGAAGCCCGAATTCATGGTAGAGGCCATGAACTGCTTTTGGAAGATGAGGAACACAATGACGATGGGCACGATGCTGAGGGACGCGCCCGCCAGAAGCACGGCCCAGTTGGGTTCCCACTCCTTCAGGTATTTCAGGCCCACGGTCAGCGTCAGCTTGTCGTAGTCGTTGATCACCAGCATCGGCCACAGGAACGCGTTCCACACACTGCGGAACGACAGGATGGCCGTCGTGGCAATGGCCGGCTTCGCATTTGGCAGCACGATGCGGAAAAACACGCCCAGCCGCGTACAGCCGTCGATGATGGCGGCGTTTTCCAAGTCCTTGGGAATGCTGAGGAAAAACTGGCGGAAGAAAAAAATGTTGAACGCATTGGCGCCCGTGAACATATTCGTCAGGAACAGCGCCGCATATGTATTGATGAGCTTCATATCCACAACGATCTTATAGTTGGGGATGAGGGTGACGTGGCTGGGGATCATCATCGTGGCGATGAACGCAAGAAACAAAATGTTCCTGCCGCGGAACTCCAGCCGCGTGAGCGCATATGCCGTGAGAGAGGCGACCGCGATCATGCAAAGAGGCATCGCGACGGACAAAAACACCGAATTGACCGTAAACTTATCAAAGGGCAGCACCTGGAACAGGCGCTCGTAGTTCTCCATGGTGAACGGCCTGGGCCACAGGTCCAACGGATTGCCGCCGTAAAGCTGCTCCGAGGATTTGAAAGAGGAGAGCAGCGACCAGACGAAAGGATAGATCATGATGACGCTGAGGGCGACCATGAAGATGTGGTATACGGTGTTGCCCACGGTCTTGCGCGCGGACATGCCAAGCTGCGGTTTTTTCATGCTCATTCACCCCCCTGTTCATGGCGGAAGCGGTATTGGATCAGCGTCACCACCATGATAATGGCAAAGAATATCCACGCCAGCGCCGACGCATAGCCCATGTTGTAGTTGGTAAAGCCCTGTTCGTAGATATAGTACATGATGGTGCTGGTGGAGCCGAGCGGCCCGCCCTGCGTCATTACAAAAATGGATTCAAACATGTTGAACGCCTCGATCACCAGCAGAATGGCCACCACAAACGTTGTATTGGAGAGCATCGGCACCGTAATGCGGATAAATTTCTGCCATCCTGTGGCGCCGTCCACATCCGCGGCTTCGTACAATGTCTCCGGGATGGTCTGCAGCCCGGCAAGGAACATCAGCATATAATAACCGCTCATCTGCCACACGCGCATGATAACGAGCGCGGGCTTGCTCCAGGCCGGGTCGCCCAGCCACAGCGGCACATCATTCAGGCCGATGGCAGTGAGAATGTTGTTCAGGATGCCCATGTCCGGGTTGAAAATCCACAGCCACACCATGCTCACCGCGACGGTGGACGTGATGCTGGGCAGGAACAGCGCTACACGGTAGCCCTTTGTCAGCCTGCCCGCCTTTTTGTTGATGAGGATGGCCAGCAGCAGCGATACCACCAGCACGATGGGCACCAGCGCAACGACAAAATAGAACGTATTGGCGAAATACGGGTAAAAGTACTGGTCGTCCGTGAACGCCTTGACGTAGTTCTGCAGGCCCAGCCAGCTCGGCTTGCTGAGCAGGTTGTAATCGGTGAAGGATAAGTACAGCGAATACAGGATAGAACCGAAGGTGAAAATGCTGAACCCGATGAGCGCCGGTGAGACAAACAGCCAGCCCGTGCAGGCCTCGCGCCGTTTCAGGTTGAACCTGCGCCGTCCGCCGCGCTCTGATCTACTTTTTTCCGTCATGAACCTCTGCCTTTCCTCATTTGATTTAAGCTGCAACAAGACAAGTTGTCATGTTGTTATAACAATAACGTTCAAAAAATTTTTCGCGGGCGCAGCCCAGCCGCAGGCGGGGCAGGCCCAGCGAAAGTTTACTTTTCCAGAGTGACGTTAAAGATATATTTATCCCCGCGGTAAATGGAATCCACATACTCAAAGGGCGCGCCGTCCATACCGTACGTGGTACGGGAGATGCACAGCACCGGCATTCCTGTTTTGATTTTCAGCAGCTTCGCATCATGGGAGCTGGCCGCTCCGGCCTGGATGCTCTGCACCGCCTTGCTGCATTCGCAGCCGTATTGCTCCTTGAGCAGCGCGTACAAAGATTTGCTCAGATCCTGCGTTTCAATGCCCGCGAAACGGTAAAAGGGCATATGGACCTTCTCCACAGCCATGGGGACACCGTCCGCGCAGCGGATGCGCGTTAGGAAATAGATCTTCTGGGTGACGTCGATGTTCAGCGCCTTTGCCACCGCCTCCGTGGGCAGCATCAGGCTCTGTTCCACAAGGATGGTGGACGGCTCCAGCCCCAGGCTGCGCATCTCGTCGCTGAAGCCGATCAGGTGATTGAGCTGCATTCCCGCCTTCTTGGATGCGACAAAGCTGCCCTTTCCCTGCACTTTGTAAATATATCCTGCCTGCGCCAGGCCGTCCAAAGCCTGGCGCACCGTGATGCGGCTCACGCTGAACAGCGCGCCGATGGCCTCTTCCGTGGGCATCTGCTGCCCCTCCGACAGCTTGCCCGCGTCGATCATTCCCTGATAATAATTGATAATCTGCAAGTACCTGGGTACCGCTTTCACCAAAGGCACCTCTTTCCCTTCCGGCAGGCATTCCGCCGCCGGGCGCTGCAAGGCCGCCTGCAGGATATTGTTGGCCGCCTTGTTGTTATGACAACATAATAATCCTTTTCCAGCCTTCCGTCAACCATTTTTTCAGCTTTCTCCATCTTATCCAAACTTTGCGCGCAAGAATCGGCATTTTACACAGCCGCGGCGTCCTTTCCTGCATCCGCATCACACGGACGAATCCCTCTTTCCCGCCTTCTTCCGGGTGCGCCTGACGATAAAGTCTCCCGGCCCGGCGCAGCCTGTAAGCCAGATGAACAGCGCGTAAATAACGCTGGTGAATACCGCTCCCAAAACAGCCCAGGCCAGAAGCGGCAGGCCCAGCCGCTGCGTCAGCGGCTGCAGCACGAACCGGCACGCCGCGCCCGCGCACAAAAACGAGAACACCGGTTTTATCACCCAACGCAGCCATTGCACACGCAGCCCCGTTACATGCAGCAGGCGGTGCAGGTTCAGCAGGCTCGTCAGCAGATTGCTCACCAGCATCACGAACAAAAAGCCCTGCATGCCGAAGCGCGGCAGCAGCAGGTAGATCAACGCGATGCGCACAACCGAATCCAGCGCCGTATAACGAAAGGAGGAGAGCTGCTCCCCCAGCCCTTTCAGGATGCCATCCACCATGCTCTCCATATACATAAAGGGCATCAGCGGCCCCAGTATCGACAGATAAAAACCGATCTCCTCGCTCTGGTACAGCACCAGGCCGATCTCCTTTGCAAACTGGGTGAACAGGCCGCCGGCCAGAAACGAAAGCACCAGCGTGATGAGCATGACACGGTTGACCAGATGCTCCAGCGCCGCGCGCCTGTTCTGCACATGCGCCTCGGTGATCTCCGGCAGCAGCAGCGTAGAAAGCGTGGCCAGAAATGAAAACGGGAAAAAAATCACCGGCATGGCCATGCCTTTCAGCGCGCCGTACTGGCTGAGCGCTGTTTCGCGGCTGAGCGTATACAGCGCAAGACAGCCGGGCACCATCACGTTTTCAACGGTGCGCAGCACGCTCGTCATATACTGGTTCGCAGCAATGGGCGCCATGATATCCCACAGCTGCCGTCCCAGCCCCTGCACCGGACGCTTTGCGTTACGGGGCACGTCCCTCAGCTCACGCCGGTAGCACCATTCCATATATACCCAGCTCGCAGCCTCGCTGACCGTATTGCCCACGACCACGGCCGCGCAGGCCGTTCCGATGCCCTGCGGTACGGCAGAATCAATGAGCAGCGCCACCACGCCGATGCGCACGACCTGCTCGAAGATCTGCGCGCGGGAATTCGGCCCCACCTTGCGCCGCGCCATGAAAAACCCCCGCAGACATGCCGAAACCGCCATAAACGGCAAACTGGGCGCCAAAATGCGCAGCGAGAGCGCGGCCCGCGCATCCTCCAGCCACCAGTCCGCTGCAAGCCCCGCTCCAGTGAACAGCAGCGCGGCCGCAGCCGCGCCAAGCCCAAGCCCCAGCGCCAGTGTGCGGCGCATGGCTGCGCGCACATTGGCGGGGTCGTCGGTGGCCAGCAGTTCCGCCGAAAGACGCGTGGCCGCCACCGAAAGCCCCGCCGTGGCCAAAGTGACGGCCATTGTGTAGACCGTGTAGATCAACTGGTACAGGCCCATGCCCTCGGCGCCGATGCGCGCCGCGATATAAATGCGGAAGAACATGCCTGCGGCACGCAGCAGCAGGCCTGTTCCCGTCAGAATGGCCGCGTTTTTCAAATAGCTTTGGCGCGCCATGCGTCCACGCCCCTTTCCCTTTTTTATGTATACGGACCCGGACGGGAAAGTATGTGCGGCGCGTATTGCCTTTTTGCCGGGACATCCTGTATACTGGTAGACAGGAAGTTGGAAGGGAGACGCAACATGGACTTGGAACATTTGATCGAGCTCATCCTGCCGCCCATCATCGGCGTGCTGGAGATGATGGGCATTTTTGTGGTGGCTGTGTCGGCAGTGCGTGCCTTTGCGGAATATCTGGGCAATACCTTTCTGCACCGGCATTACGCGCTGCAGTTCGAGCTTGCCGACGGCCTTGCCACCGGGCTAGAATTTAAAATGGCCGCCGAGATCTTAAAGACCGTTCTGGTACGGGAGATGAGCGAGCTGCTCATTCTGGGCGCGGTCATCATCCTGCGCGCGCTGCTCAGCCTGCTGATTCACTTCGAGCTGAAAAGCAGCCAGACGCGAACGGAGGAAAAGCCGTGAATGAAATGATCCAAAACGCGGTCGACGCCATCCGTGCCGGGGCCGATACGCACCCGTCGGTGGGCCTGATCCTGGGCAGCGGGCTGGGCGGTCTGGCCGATGTGCTGGAGGATGCGTCTTTTGTGGAATACGCCTCCATTCCCGGCTTTCCCGTTTCCACCGCGCCGGGGCACGCGGGGCGTTTTGTGCTGGGCCGTCTGGCCGGGCACGGTGTCGTGTGCATGCAGGGGCGTTTTCATTTTTATGAGGGGCATCCCATGTCCCATATCGCCGCGCCCGTCCGTGTGATGAAAGCGCTGGGTGTGGAAACGCTGCTGGTGACAAATGCCTGCGGCGGCGTGAACCTCAATTTCCAGGTGGGCGACCTGATGGTCATTGATGACCACATCAATTTTATGGGCTCCAACCCGCTCACCGGCCCCAACGATGCGGGCTTCGGCCCGCGCTTCTGTGATATGACCTACACCTATACGCCCGCTCTGCGCCGTCTGGCAGACGAGGTGGCCGCCGCGCAGGGCGTTGCACTGCGCCACGGAGTATATCTGGGCTATATGGGCCCCAGCTACGAAACTCCGGCGGAGATCCGTGCGTTCCGCGTGCTGGGCGCGGACGCCGTGGGAATGTCCACGGTGCCGGAGGTCATCGCCGCCAGCCACTGCGGGCTGCCTGTGCTGGCCATCAGCCTCGTCACCAATATGGCCGCGGGCGTGCTGGAAAAGAAGCTGGACGAAAACGAGGTCATTGAGACGGCCGCAGCCCGCGCAAAGGTGCTGGAGCGCCTGGTCACGGGAATCGTGGAGCGCCTGTGAGCCGCCCGGAGCAAAACGGCATGCAGAGCGGTGCCCGACGCCGCGCGGCCTGCTCCCTCAAAGCCGTGAATCCAAACCGCAAAACGGCCCGGGCGCAATATGCCCGGGCGCACATAAAAAGGCTTTGCCGCTCACTGCGCGGCAAAGCCTTTTTTCAAATCAGCCGTCAGCTCCTGGTATTCCATCAGCTCCATCACGGGCTTGTGGAACGTCTCCATCAGGCTGCAGTATTTGTCGAACATCACGATTACATACGCCTCGCGGTATTTGGGCGGTGTGACCGTCAGCGGCCACATATGCCGCAGGATGATATTCTTTTCCCTGTCCGTAAGGCTGAACAGGCGCTGGGCGTTCTCCAGCGCGCGCCGCGGATGCGTCAGCCCGTGAAAATAATTGCCCGTTTCCTTTGCGTGGAAGTGCCAGTCGTACAGAAAAAGGTCGTGCAGCAGCCCGGCGCGGGCGGCGGCGCGGGCCTGCCAGCCATGATCCCTGCAGTACAGGTAGCTGAGATACGAAACGTTGATGCTGTGGCGCAGGCACGAGGTCTCGCCGTGCTGGGTGTACGCCTCCATGGAACGCACCAGCGGATGTTCCAGAATATCCTGTACCAGAGCCAGGTATTCCGGATCTCTGGGTACCGTGATGGAGCACACGGTTTCCTTGCTGCGGTAAATCATTTTCTAAAAAATCCCCTTTGTGTGAAGGTCGGCGCCGCGCTTTTCAGCGGGCGGCGCGGCCGGGCACGGGCTCGGCCTCTGTGGAAGTATGCGCATTCTGATACGCCTGATACGCGCTGACGGCAAAATCCACCGCATAGGCACACACCAGCAGAAATGCGGCCGCCAAACCGACACGATCCGGAATGAGCAGAACGGCGCGGAACACCAGCCGGTGCAGAAACGCAAACAGCAGAAGAGCGATGAACCCCCAGCCCAGCGTGCTTTCCAGGCACAGAATCCCCTTATAATTGAACGGCTTATTGGTGTAATCCCACCAGAAGGTGCCGAACAGGCGCAGCATCAGCCGCGCGGTGAGGTATTCGAACAGCGTTGCCAAAACGGCGCCCACAAGATAGAGCAGCACATAATTGCCGGAAAACGGACGCAGCAGCGCAAAGCCGAGCATTGCGCCGAAGCCGTAGATGATACAGAACGGCAGATGCGCAAAGCCGCGGTTCTCCCACCGGCCCTTCTCCCGGCGTATGACGATGCACTCCATCACCCAGCCCAAAAAGCTGTAAAGGAAGAATGCGTTGATCAGCACATGGGGCGCCACAGGTGCGGTATAAAAAATCGTACCCACGTTGTCCATCCTTTCTGTTTTGCGGCATGTAGCCGCGATCGCTAATATTACAGCAGGACGCCGCAAAACGGCTTCAACAAAACCGCACCTGCTGCGGTTTTGCATGGTTCAATGTTCTCAAAGCCCATGCGCGAAAGCGCAACAGCGCACGAAGTGCGCGTGGCCGCGCAAGCGGCGGGCGTGAGGTTATTATACCATATTTCTAAGCTCGCACTTCGCGTACCGCTCGTGTTCACTAAGAAACATGGTATCTATGCCGCTAAGCTCATGCTTCGCCTGCGGCTCGCATTCGCTAACCGGACATATTATACCGTATATTTCCCTGTCCCGCAACCAAAACCACGGCTTGACACCCTCTTTGCACGAACCTATAATGAAGGTACCACCCGGAAGGAGAATGACAATGAGCGAAAATTGTACGCACAATTGCGAGACCTGCGGCGAAAACTGCGCCTCGCGCAAAACAACCCCCGCGGATTTCCGCGAACCGCCCCACGCGCTGAGCAGTATTAAAAAAGTGATCGGCGTCGTCAGCGGCAAAGGCGGCGTCGGCAAGAGCATGACATCCGCCATGCTGGCCGTGCTGCTGAACCGCCGCGGCTATAAGACCGGCGTGCTGGACGCCGACATCACCGGCCCCAGCATCCCCAAGCTGTTCGGTATCCACGGCCGCGCCCATGCGGACGAAGTGGGCTGCTATCCCGTACAGAGCCGCACAGGCATCGACGTGATGAGCGTGAACCTGCTGCTGGAGCACGAAAGCGACCCTGTCGTGTGGCGCGGGCCCATCATTGCGGGCACCGTCAAGCAGTTCTGGCAGGAGGTCATCTGGAAGGATGTGGATTTCCTGTTTGTGGACATGCCCCCGGGCACGGGCGACGTACCGCTGACGGTGTTCCAGACGCTGCCGGTGGACGGCATCGTCGTAGTGGCCAGCCCGCAGGAGCTGGTGAGCCTGATCGTCGCCAAGGCCGTGAACATGGCCAATATGATGAACATTCCCGTGCTGGGCCTTGTGGAAAACATGAGCTATGTCCTGTGCCCGGACTGCGGCAAAAAAATCGACGTGTTCGGCGAGAGCCACGTTGCCGAGACAGCCGCCGAGTTCGGCGTTCCGGTGCTGGCCCGCATGCCCATCGACCCGCAGCTTGCCAGGCAGGCCGACCTCGGTGTGATCGAATCCTTTGAGGGCGACATGCTGGACGGCGCGGCCGACGCCATCGAAAAGCTGCTGTAACAGGCAAAGGAGACAAGCATGAAAAAATTCCTCACCGAGTTCAAGGAGTTTGCGGTGCGCGGCAACGTCATCGACATGGCTGTCGGCATCGTCATCGGCGGCGCGTTCAGCAAGATCGTGACCGCGCTCGTCAATATGGTGATGTCCGTTGTGGGCCTGTTCACCAGCGCGGTGAACCTGAGTGAGCTCGCCGTTACGCTGCAGCGGGCCGGCGAAGAAGCGCCTTACTTTTCCCTGCCCTACGGCGCTTTTCTGCAGAGCGTGCTGGAATTCGTCATTTTGGCGCTGTGCGTGTTCTGCGCGCTGAAGGTCATCAACCGCTTCAAGCGCAAGAAAGCGGAAGAGGTCGTGGAGGCTGCCGCAGCGGCGGAGCCCTCCAAAGAAGAAACGCTCCTGGCCGAGATCCGCGACCTGCTGAAAGCGCAGGCCGAAACCGGCAAATGAGCCTTTCTGCTTATAATACGAGAAAAAGCGTCCGGAGACTTCATCTTCGGACGCTTTTTTATTGCTTTGCAAAAAACACCTTCGTGGCCGCAGGCACTGCCTAAAAATAATCTACGGTTATTTTTAGCGATTTTATCGCCGAAAATTGTCTTATAATTTCTTAAGAGTGATTTTTGTTTGTTGGGAATATCCTAAACTCTCGTGCAAATATGAACTTGTCTGTGGTTTATATCTGAACAATATTCACTGTATTTCCATGTTTCCGAATAAGCTTCACTAAGTCTTTTGCTTTAAGCCAAACTGTTGCAGTGTTATCATTTGGGTGAACACCTATTAAATCCGAATCATTCATAAAGTCATTATCTAAAAATAGTGTCACCTTACATTCAGAATCATTCAACAATCCCAAAGGTGTTACTGCTCCAGGTATCAATCCCATAATATCCATTAAATCATCTGCCGATGCAAAAGATAATGCTTTTGTGTTGTTGTTTTTACGAAACTCTTTCAAATCTACTCGCTTATCTCCTTTGACGGTAATAAGATAATAATTTCTTTTCTTATCGTCACGAACAAAGAGATTTTTCGCATCACATTCAGGATAAGGTATTTCAATATTTGAAAGTTCAGCCATATTATAAACTGCTTCGTGTTCTGTTATCTCATGCCAAACATTTTCTTGTCTTAGATACTCGTATATTTGTTGCTTATTCATCCATCTTGCCTACCAATCAAAATTTATATGCTTACATTATATCACCTGTATATGGACCTATCATTTTCGCGTGTTTGTCATTCATTAACAGAGCCGCCCGCCGTTGACAAGCTCGCCTGCCCTTGCTTATATGGCGGCCAAGAGAGCGAAAGCAACAAGTACTTTCGCCCTCGCATAGGATGATATTCCTTCTATCTGTCCTTATCGCTTTATATCGCTATAAGAAATCCGGGCGCTATTTTTATACGATTCAATTTTTTTGCAAATACCGGCCGCAGACTTTACTCCCTGTCGCTGAACAGGATGCGGTCGTTGTCCAGCTCTTTGCCCGCGCTCGTGCGGAATTTCTCCAGCAGCGCGTCCACCGTCATGCCCGCGCGCTCCTCCCCCGCAAGGTCCAGCACGATGCGGCCCGCATCCATCATAATGGTACGGTTGCCAAGCTCCAGCGCGGAGCGGATGTTGTGGGTGATCATCATGCATGTAATATTGTTTTCCGCCACGATGCTCCTGGTCAGCTCCAGCACCTTTTCTGCGGTGGAGGGGTCCAGCGCGGCGGTGTGCTCGTCCAGCAAAAGCAGCTTGGGCGTAACAAGGGTTGCCATCAGCAGCGTCAGCGCCTGGCGCTGTCCGCCGGAAAGCAGGCCCACCGGGCTTTTCAGCCGGTCCTCCAGGCCCAGGCCCAGAGCGGCCAGCCGCTCACGGAAATACTCTCTGTCCTTTTTCGACACCGTGCCGAAAGGCGAACGCGTGCGCACAGAGCGCAGATACGCCAGCGCCAGGTTTTCCTCGATGGTCATGTGGGGCGCGGTCCCCTTGAGCGGGTCCTGAAACAGACGGCCCAAGTGGTTGGAGCGCTTATATTCCGGCAGAAACGTCATATCCTCTCCGTCCAGGATAACGCGGCCCTCGTCCACATAGAACACGCCCGCAACAGCGTTGAACAGCGTGGATTTGCCCGCGCCGTTTCCGCCGATGATGGTGACGAAATCTCCGGGGGCCAGTGTGAGGGAAAGGTCCTCCACAGCCTTTTTTTCATTGATCGTGCCCGCGCCGAAGGTCTTGGAGATATGACGCAGTTCCAGCATTTCAGACATTGCGGTTCGCCTCCCTGCGTTTTCTGTAAAAGAGCACCTTGTCCCGGATGGCCGGGTACGAAATGGCCGCCGCCACGATGAGCGCCGAAACCAGCTTCATATTTTTTGCGTCGATGTTCACCGCGATGGCCGCCGCCACGATGATGCGGTATACCACAGCGCCCACAGTTGCCGCCAGCACGCCTTTTGCCAGCGCGTGGGGCCCGCCGCGGCCGAACAGCACCTCGCCGATGATCAGGCTGGCCAGCCCGATGACCACCATGCCCGTACCCAGCGTATTGTCGGCAAATTTCTGATACTGGGCGATGAGCGCGCCTGAAAGCGCCACCACGGCGTTGGAAAGGCACAGGCCCACGGTGGTGGTGAACGCCGGGTTGATGGACGATGCGGACACCATGTCCCGGTTGTCGCCCGTGGCCCGCAGAGACAAGCCCAGCTGCGTGCGCAGAAACAGCACCAGCAGCACGCACAGCACGGCGGTGATGGCCGCGGCCTGCAGCAGGCTTCCGAAGCCGCCCGGCATGGCCTCGGCGGCCGTAAAGATGGTCTTTTCCTTAAAGAAATTGATATTCGGCTTTCCCATCACCATCAGGTTAACGGAATACAGCGCCGTCATGGTGATGATACCCGCCAGAATAGGCTGCACGCCCAGCTTCGTCTGCAAAAGCGCGGTGACAAACCCCGCCAGCGCGCCGCAGAAAAATGCCAGCACCACGCCCAGCAGCGGCTGGCCCTGCACAGTAAACACAGCCGATACAGCCGCGCCCAGCGTGAAGGTGCCGTCAGTGGTGAGGTCCGCGATGTCCAGCGTACGGAACGAGATATACAGGCCCAGCGCGACAAGGGCATAAATAAAGCCCTGCTCCACGGCGCCCTGCAAAACAAGCAAGCTCATGGTCGTTTCCCCTTTTGTATGTATTCTTCCGGAACAAGGCGGCGCGGAGCGGCCTTTAAATGCCGCTCCGTTCCGCCGCGGGCCGCAGCGCGGCCCGTTTTTTCAATTGCAGCATATTCAGCGTGTCACTGCACGTACCGGCTCACATCCACACCCAGCGCAGCCGCGGTATCCCCGTTGACCACGACGGAGGACTCATTCACCAGCTCCACCGGGATATCCGCGATGGGCGTGCCCTCCAGCACTCTGCACACCATATCTGCCGTCTGGCCGCCCAGCACGGTATAATTGATGCCCACAGTGGCAAGGCCGCCGTCCCGCACCATGCTGTCCGCAGTGGGATACACCGGAAGTCCTGCCGCAATGGCCTCCTGCGCCAGCACGGGCAGCGCGCTGGCCACCGTGTTGTCGTTGGGGATGAACAGCGCGTCCACGCCCTTTGCAATGACGCCCCGCGCGGCCTGCTGCACCTCGCCCGAGGATGCGACCGTCACTTCCTCATAGGCAAGGCCCTGCGCATCCAGATAAGCCTTTGCTTTTTCAATGATGGACTGGCTGTTGACCTCGCCCTCATTGTATACAAAGCCGTAGGTCCCGATGCCGGGCGTCAGCTCGTCCGCTAAAGCGAATATTTTTGCGACGTCAATGCCGTTGGAAACACCCGTGATATTGCCCGTCGTCCGGTCAAAAGCATCCACCAGTCCGGCTGCGACAGGGTCTGCCACCGCGCTGAACACAATGGGCACATCCTGCGCTGCCGCAGCCGCGCCCTGGGCCGCACCCGTGGCAATGGGCACGATCACATCAACGCCCTGTGCGGCGAACTGCTCCGCGATGGTGCGGATGGCCGTGGGATCTCCCTGCGCGTTTTTATAAACGACCTCCACTGTATAGCCGCCCGCAGCCGCACCCCGGGCAAGGCCCGCCTCAACGGCCTCCCGAATCTCGTCCAGAGAGGTGTGTTCCATCTGCTGGAGGATGCCCACGGTATAGGCCTTTCCGGCCTGCACGCCGGAATCCGCACCAGAAGAGGGCTCCGCCGCTGGGGAGGAAACGGACATACCAGAGGAAGCCCCGCCCGCGCAGCCTGCCAGGGACAGGCACAGCGCAAGGGTGAGCAGCGCGGCGCATATTCTGTTTTTCATTGCAGTGTCCCTTTCCGCGTGCAGCTTACCGGGCGTACTTGCTGACGTCCACGCCGATGGCGGCGGCGGTCTCTTCATTCACCACAACGGCGTTCTCCTTCAGGACCTCCACAGGCACTTCGCGGACGGGCGTGCCCGTCAGGACCTTCAGCAGCATGTCGGCCGTCTGGGTGCCCAGGTTGGTGTAGTTGACGCCCACGGTGGCAAGGCCGCCGTCGTTCACCATACTGTCGGCCGCCACATACACGGGCTTTCCGGCCTTGATGGCCTCGTCCGCCAGCACACCCATGGCGCTGGCCACCGTGTTGTCGATGGGCGCAAAGATTGCGTCGCATTTGGAAAGCAGCGTCTGTGCCGCGGTCTGCACGTCTCCAGTGCTGGCAACGCTGGCCTCGGTGTAGCTTATCCCTTTTTCCTCCAGATAGGCCTTTGTCTCGTCGATGACGGAAACGCTGTTCACCTCGCCGGTGTTGTAGATGAGGCCGAAGCTCTCGGCGTCGGGCGTAAGCTCGGCGGCAAGCTCGAAGATTTTTTCAACGGGGATCGCGTCGGAGGTACCCGTGATGTTCCCCTCGGGCGCCTCCAGGTTTTCCACAAGGCCCGCGGCGGCAGGGTCCGTCACGGCGCTGAAGATCACGGGAATATCGGTGCCGGCCGCCGCGGTGGCCGCGCCCTGCGCGGCCGGAGTTGCGATGGCCACAATGGCGTCCACCTTATTGCCCACAAACTGCTGGCAGATGGTGTTGATGGTGCTGGTGTCGCCCTGGGCGTTCTGGTAATCGACATTCACTTTTACGCCGTATTCCGCCCCTTTGGCCTCCAGCCCGGCTTCGATGGCCGTGCGGATCTCGTCCAGAGAAGCGTGCTCCATCAGCTGGATCAGCCCGATGTTGACTTCTTTCAACGAAGCTTCGGAAGCGGAAATGGAACCGGACACGGCGGACGCAGCCGGGACAGAGCCGGAGGAGGACGAACCGCCGCAGGCGGTGAGCGCGCCAAGCGCGAAAACGGCGGACAGGGCAAGTGCTGCAAGCTTCTTCATTGTCATGGTCAAAAACCTCTTTCAAAATTCAGTTTAAGCGGCGCAGGCGCGCCGCCGGGCATACGGGCGGACAAGGCTTCGGTTCACCATCGCCATCGCAGCCGCTGGGTGTGTTTTGAAAGCAGATTCGGTTTTTTCTTCATTGGGAACCCCTCCTGCGCCGGGCCGGCACAAACAAAAAAGCGCCTGCCCTTGCTGTTCACAAGGACAGGCGCTGAAACTGCACCTGCGGTACCACCTTGATTGCCGCTCAAACAGCGGCCCCCTCTGCGAAGATGCCAACACATCCTCTGCCCTGTAACGCGAGCACGCGTCAGAAGCTACTGGGCTTTGCGCCTTTCACCCTGCCCTCGACGGTCCATTTGCCGTTCCGCTTCCGGCCCCACTTCCAGCAACGGGGGCTCTCTTTGCGTGCGCTTACGGCTTTATCTCCGCTTCATCGGTTTGGTAGTATTAAACACCAAACCGACAAAAATGTCAAGCGGTTTTTGCAAAATTTTTTAAAAATATTTTAACGCGATAAAGCGGCGCCGCTCTAAACATAATACGGGTTCGGTTTTGTGAGCAGAACGATAAGGTCGACAAACCATCCGATCCCAAAAAGGCCCAGCGTAAACAGATAAAGTACGCCCATCCCGACCTTTCCCTCGTAAAATTTGTGCGCGCCAAAGTAACCCAAAAGCAAACACAGAACAAACGCCGTCCATTTGTTTTTTGCCCTTGCCCCTACACCGGCAACCACTGCCGCCGCTGTATTGGTGTTCATATTGGTATTCTGAATAACGACCTGCGGCTGTGCCGCGCCGGCCAGCTCCTCCACCTGCCTGCCGCAATGCGTACACATTACCGCATCCTGAGGGATCGTACCGCCGCAGTGCTTGCAAAACTTTGTTTTGGCCTGCGTCTGCCCAGACGTATTTGCTTCTACTTCTATTTTCAATGCCTCCTCCAGTGTTTGCCCTTATTTTACACCATATATAGTGTACAGTCAATACACTTAATCAGGTGTATCCTAAAATGGGCACGGAGGTGTTTGCGTGAAAACTTATGTAGACATCATACGCGAACTTCGGGAAGACCGGGATTTGACCCAAAAAGAGGTAGCCCAATACCTCGGCACAACGCAACAGGTATATTCCCGTTATGAAAACGGGGAAAACGAGTTGCCCGTCCGTCACCTGATTGCCCTGTGCCGCTATTATCATGTCAGCGCCGACTATCTTCTCGGACTGGAGCCGTTCTGAGCGTGCGCTGTGCAAGCGGGCCGCGCCGCATTCTTTTTCAGAATGCGGCGCGGCCCGTTTCTATTTGAATTCAGCGTACCCGCAGGCTTTCCCGGTAAGCCGCCGGGCCGCTCTCGTACAGGTTTTCGCCCCGGCTGTCGATGACGACCGTCAGCGGCATATCCCGCACGCACAGGCGTCGCACCGCCTCGCTGCCCAGGTCCTCCCAGCAAACAAGCTCCGCGCTCTGCACACAGGCGGCAATGGCCGCGCCCGCGCCGCCGATGGCCGCAAAGTATACGGCGCCCGTCCGGCGCATGGCCGCCACGACCTCCGGCCCCCGCGCGCCTTTGCCGATCATGCCCGTCTGGCCCATGTCCAGCAGCGTGGGCGCGTAGGCGTCCATACGGTAGCTGGTGGTGGGGCCCACGGAACCGATCACCCCGCCCGGGCGGGCGGGCGTGGGGCCGGCGTAATAAACAACCGCGTCCTCAATGGCAAAGGGCAAAGGCTTGCCCTCTGCCGCCAGCGCGCACAGGCGCTTGTGAGCGGCGTCCCGGGCCGTGTAAATGGTTCCCGAAAGCAGCACCGTGTCCCCCGCGCGCAGCTTTGCCGCATCCGCTTTGGAAAGCGGGGCCGTCAGCTTATATTCCATTACAGCACCACCTCCGCGTGACGGGTTACGTGGCAGTTGATGTTCACCGCCACAGGCAGGCCCGCGATGTGCGTGGGGAATGTTTCGATCTGCAGCCCAAGCGCCGTGGTCCGCCCGCCGAAGCCCTGCGGCCCCGTGCCCAGTTCGTTGATCTTTTCCAAAAGTTCCTGTTCCATGGCCGCATAGTACGGGTCCGGATGGCGGCTGCCCAGCGGGCGCAGCAGAGCCCGCTTTGCAAGAAGGGCCACACGGTCGAACGTGCCGCCGATGCCCACGCCCACTACAACGGGCGGACAGGGGTTCGGCCCGGCCCGGCGCACAGCGTCCAGAACAAAATCCTTCACGCCCTGCTCGCCGTCGCTGGGACGCAGCATGGCAAGGCGGCTCATGTTTTCGCTGCCGAACCCCTTGGGTGCCAGCGTCAGCCGCAGCTTGTCCCCGGGCACAAGACGCACCGTGAGCACAGCGGGCGTGTTGTCCCCCGTGTTGCCCCGGCGGATGGGGTCCGCCACCACGGATTTGCGCAGATAGCCCTCGGTATAGCCCTGGCGCACGCCTTCGTCCACCGCTTCTTCAAAGGAACCGCCGGTGATGTGCACATCCTGGCCGATTTCGGCAAATACACAGGCCATTCCCGTATCCTGGCAGATGGGCAGGCCCGTGGCCCGGGCCGCGTCCAGGTTTTGGCACAGCGTGCCCAGCGTCTGTTTTGCAATGGGCCACGGCTCGCTTTCATACGCGCCGCGCACGGCGGCTTCCACATCGGGCGGGAGCTGGTTGTTGGCCGGCACGCACAGCGCCTTTACGGCGGCGGTGACAGCGCTCGCGGGGATGTCCCTCACAGCCGCGCCACCCCCGATTCCCGCGCGGCCCGCGCGACGGCGTCGGCCACCGCCTGCGCTACACGCGCGTCGAACGCGCCCGGGATGATGTAATCCTCATTGCGTTCTTCGTCGCTGACAAGGTCCGCGATGGCGTGGGCTGCGGCCACCTTCATGGTGCTGTTGATGTCCCGTGCGCGCACCGAAAGCGCGCCCTTGAACACGCCTGGAAACGCCAGCACGTTGTTGATCTGGTTGGGATAATCGCTGCGGCCCGTGCCCATCACACGCACGCCCGCCGCCCTGGCCTCCTCGGGTGTGATCTCCGGCACGGGGTTGGCCATGGCGAATACAACGGCGTCCCGCGCCATGGTGCGGGCCATCTCCGGCTTCAGCGCGCCGCCCACGGAAACGCCGATGAATACATCCGCGCCCTTTACCGCGTCGGCCAGCGTGCCGCGCATGCCGCTTTTGTTCGTGATGCCGCACAGCATCTCTTTGTGGTCCGCGATGCCCACGCCCCGCTCTTTGTACAAAATGCCGTTTTCGTCGCAGGCGATCACGTCCCGCACGCCCGCCGCCAGCAGCATTTTGATGATGGCCGTGCCCGCCGCGCCCGGGCCGTTCACCACCACGCGGATGGCGCCGATCTCCTTTTTCACCACACGCAGCGCGCCCAGCAGCGCCGCCGTCACCACGATGGCCGTGCCGTGCTGGTCGTCGTGGAACACGGGAATGTCCAGCTCCTTTTCCAACGTTTCCTCAATGTAGAAGCAATTGGGCGAGGAGATATCCTCCAGATTCACGCCGCCGAAGGTGGGCACCAGCAGGCGCACGGCCTCGATGACCTTCTCCGGGTCTTTTGTATCCAGGCAGATGGGGAATGCATCCACACCGCCGAACTCCTTGAACAGGATGGCCTTGCCCTCCATGACGGGCATGGCCGCCGCCGCGCCGATATCGCCCAGCCCCAGCACCGCCGTGCCGTTGGTCACAACAGCCACCAGGTTTCCCTTGGCCGTATAGGTATAGGCCGCCGCCGGGTCTTTGGCGATCTCCCGGCAGGGCTCGGCCACGCCCGGGGTATATGCCGTGGACAGGTCGTCCCGGGTCTTTACGGGCACCTTGGCCGTCACCTCGATCTTGCCCTTGTGCTGTTCGTGCAGCTCCAGCGCCGCTTTGTAATAATCCATATTTCCGCCGCCCTTTCGGTATTGTACCATGCAGGTTTGATTTATATTATACAGGTTTTCCGCCGTCTTGGCTACGGGCCGGGCCGTTTCATGCCGTAAAAATCGCGCTCCCCATGCGGAAAAGCCGCAAATCCGCAAATTTTTTTGAAAAATCCATACCTTGTACACAGAATTCGTGTATAATAAGGACATTGCGGCATTGCCGCGTTTTAGAATGATTTAGGAGGCCCCCATGAAAAAGACAACGAAATTTATCAGCGCCGCCCTGGCTGCCGCGCTCTGCGCCGGTTTGCTTGCCGGCTGCAATTCCGCATCCAGCTCTTCCGGCAGCACAAGCGCATCCGGTTCCGCCAGCGCGTCTGCTTCCGCCAGTGCTTCTTCCAGCACATCCGCCAGCGCGGAGAGCATCGATTACAGCAAGGGCCTGGCTGAAAACGGCCACATTGACGGCGTCACCGCGCTGGATTATGTAACGCTGCCCGCCGATTACGCCGCCATTCCCCTGGCCGCCGGCACCGCCGACGTGAGCGACGAGGACGTACAGGCGCAGATCGACAGCATCATGGCCCAGTACGCCAAGCCCGAGCAGATCACCGACCGCGCCATCGAGGACGGAGACCAGGTGAACATCGACTATTCCGGCAGCATCGACGGCGAGAAATTTGACGGCGGCACAGCCAGCAGCCAGAGCGTACAGGCCGGCAGCGCGCAGTTCATCAACGATTTTCTCACGCAGATCATCGGCCATACGCCCGGCGAGACCTTCGACGTGGAGGTCACCTTCCCCGACCCATATGAAAACAACCCGGATCTTGCCGGCAAGGACGCGGTGTTTGAAGTGACCATCAATTACATCGAGGGCGAGGACGTTACGCCGGAGTTCAACGACGATTTCGTGAAAGAGAACCTGACAGCCAGCTATGGCTGGGAAAGCGCCGATGACGTGCGTGATTCCATCCGCGAGGATCTGCGCCAAAGCCAGATCTTTCAATTTATCTGGAACTATATGATAGAGAACTCCACCGTAAGCGAAGTGCCGCAGGCTGTGCTGGATTTCCAGAGCGGCGCCATGCTGAACCAGTTGAAAAGCCAGGCTTCCATGTACGGGATCGATTCCGCCACGTTCCTGCAGGCGATGGGTGTGGCCAGCGAGGAAGCGTTTCTGGAGCAATATGCGGAAGACATCAAGTCCTCCGCCACCCAGCTTCTCATCATCCAGGCCATTGCCGAGGACGCAAAGCTAAAAGCCGACGACGCGGCGCTCGCCAAATATTTTTCCGACAACATGGGCACCGAAGACTATTCCACCTATGAAGAGCATTTCGGACGCCCGTATGTGTCCATGGTCGTGTTGAGCGAGCTTGCCAACAACTACCTGATGGACAACGCCGTCAACGCGTAACACGTGCATATCAAAAAGCCGCCCCATAAAAATTCCAATCTTGCAGGACAGCATAGCCTTTGCTATGCTGTCCTGCTTTTTTCTCCTGCTGAACGTATCCCGCGCATGAACGCCGCGCGGCAGGCCCTGCCAAAGCTCGGAATAAAATTTTCCAAAAGCTTTTCTTTCATCTCGATTTTCTTTACCAATAAACGTTTTCCAACATTCTATGCTATACTGTTTACAGTTTAAGCGTTTGAACGAAAGGGAGATGTGGATGGAACCAGATGAAACAATTTTCACTTTGGCAGAAAACTTCTCCGCCTCGGCAAAGATATTGACGGCCATCGGTGATGAAACAAGGCAACACCTCATTTTAGAAATGATGAAAATGGGGAATTGCATGGGTGTTCGAGTCGGTGATATTACAGAGAAAACAAACCTTTCCCGTCCGGCGGTTTCCCATCACTTGCAAATTATGAAAGATGCCGGAATTGTTAAAGTACGCAAAGAGGGAACAAAAAATTATTATTATTTTGACCCCGAAATGGAGGCCTTTGAACAGCTGGTTTCCACCTTACAGCTTGCCATGAAAATTCCAAAAAAATTGCCGGACAGAAGTTGTGAATAAAGAAACAAAATTGGAGGTAAACCTGCAATGGAAATATTGGAACTTATGAAACAGCGGCATAGCGTCCGTCAATACAAGGATATTGCGATTGGCCCGGAACAGCGAATCGCGCTCAATCAGCTGATTGAAGAAATCAACGGCAAAGCGGGATTGCATATTCAGATTTTTTATGACGAGCCGCAATGTTTTGACTCCATGATGGCGCATTACGGCAAATTTACCGGGGTAAAGAACTATATCGCTCTCGTGGGTAAAAAATCCTCAAAGCTTGAGGAAGCATTGGGATATTATGGAGAAAAAATTGTTTTGAACGTACAGGCGCTAGAGTCTGTTTTAAAACCATCAAAGTAACCAAACAAGGATAGAGGCAAGGCAGACAACGGCGTGAAAATAGAGTGCTTTCTTCTCATACCTGGTGGCAAAACGACGTTTGTTTTTCAGC
>Ga0129308_1000758_pt1 | contig 42696 bp, 40 predicted proteins | sample L827metagenome_FD_94440 | JGI IMG/M metagenome (GOLD analysis project Ga0129308, IMG submission 94440) | Ring-tailed lemur group fecal microbial communities from Wisconsin, USA - L827 metagenome | ecosystem: Host-associated > Mammals > Digestive system > Large intestine > Fecal | place: USA... | reverse complement strand
TCTGGCGGGTCTTCTTTGGCGTTCTCTGTTTTCATCAGATGCATATCTTTTTCACAACATTTTTCCTCCTACGCATAGAAATAGGAGCTGCAGCAGAATTATTCGTTTTGCTACAGCTCCTTTTTTGCACTTTATCGCACCGTTACAGTACCATAACCAGGGTGCCGGCCACGATCAGCAGGCAGCCGAAAATGGACTTGGCATTGACCTGCTCATGGAGAAAGATCCAGGCCAGCACCAGGGTGATCACAATGCTCAGCTTATCGATGGGCACCACCTTGGAGGCTTCGCCGATTTGCAGCGCCTTGTAATAGCACAGCCAGGAGGCCCCGGTGGCAAGACCCGAAAGGATCAGGAACAGCCAGCTTTTGCGGCTGATGGCCCCAATGCCGCTCTGGGCGTTGGTGACAAACACCATCATCCAGGCCATGGCCAGCACCACCAGGGTGCGCAGGGCGGTGGCCAGATTGCTGTTGACCCCCTCAATGCCTACCTTGGCCAGAATGGAGGTCAGGGCCGCAAAAACCGCAGAGAGAAGGGCGAAAACAAACCACATAAAAATATCCTTCTTTCAGATATCGCCAAGTGTGAAAGTTCAGCGCTGTATCCGCTCGCTTCGCTTTTCAAACTTTTTTCAGGGCCAGGGCTTCCCGCACCTTGGCGGCGATGCCCTCGGCATTGAGGTGGAAATAATCCAGCACGGCGGCAGCGGTGCCGCTGCGGCCAAATTCATCGTTTACGCCATGGCGCAGAACCGGCACGGGGCACTTCTCACTCAGCAGCTCGCACACAGCACTGCCCAGCCCGCCAATGATGGAGTGCTCCTCACTGGTGACGATGCAGCCGGTTTCCCGGGCGGCCTGGAGCACCAGTTCTTCATCCAGGGGCTTGATGGTGTGCATATTGATGATGCGCGCATCGATCCCCTCGGCGGCAAGAAGCTCCGCTGCCTGAAGGGCTTTGCTGACCATCAGGCCGTTGGCGATGACGGTGACGTCATTGCCCGGGCGGAGGGTGCAGCCCTTCCCCAGCTCAAAGCGGTAATCGGGCAGCTCATCGGTAAAAACATCGGTAGCCAGGCGGAGCAGGCGGAGGTAGGCAGGACCGTCATAGTCGATCAAGGCCCTGACGGCGTGGCGCATCTCGTTGCCGTCGCAGGGGCAGCAGACCAGCATACCGGGGATGGCCCGCATCAGGGCAATATCCTCAATGCACTGGTGGGTGGCGCCGTCCTCACCCACGGAGACACCGCCGTGGGAACCCACGATCTTCACATTCAGATGGGGGTAGCCGATGGAATTACGGATCTGCTCATAGGCCCGGCCGGTGGCAAACATGGCAAAGCTGTTGGTAAAGGGCTTCAGCCCCTCGGCGGCCATACCGGCGGCGATGCCGGTCATATCGGCCTCGGCAATGCCGCAGTTAAAAAACCGCTCCGGATAGGCCTGGGCAAAGAATTTGGACATGGTGGAGCCGGACAGATCGGCATCCAGAACCACCAGCTCCGGGTACTGGGCACCCAACTCAACCAGGGTCTCACCATAGGCGGTGCGGGTTGCGATTTTTCCAGCCATATCAGTTCTCCTCCAATTCCTTGATCGTGGCTTCCAGCTCTGCCCTGGCAATGGCAAACTGCTCGGCATTGGGGGCCTTGCCGTGCCAGCCGGCCTGCCCCTCCATAAAGGAGACGCCCTTGCCCTTGACGGTGGCGGCAAGGATCACCGTGGGTCTGCCCTGGCATTCCCGGGCGGCCTGGAGGGCGGAGAGGATCTGGTCAAAGTCATGGCCGTCAATTTTCAGCACGTTCCAGTTAAAAGCCTCAAATTTTTTATCCAGCGGCTCGGTGGGCATCACATCGGCGGTGCGCCCGTCGATCTGGAGGCCGTTCACATCCACGAACACACAGAGATTATCCAAATGCCATTTGGCGGCGGCCATAGCGGCTTCCCAGATCTGCCCCTCGGCCAGCTCCCCATCGCCGCAGAGGGCGTAGCAGCGGTGGCTTTGGCCCCGAAGCCTGGCGGCCAGCGCCATGCCTACGGCAGTGCTCAGCCCCTGGCCCAGGGAACCGGTGGACATATCCACCCCCGGCACATGGTTCATATCCGGATGCCCGGAATAATGGCCCTGGATGGAACGGAAAAGTTTCATATCTTCCACGGGGAAGAAGCCCCGCAGTGCCAGAACGGCGTACAGAGCGGGAGAACAATGCCCCTTGGAGAGCACAAAGCGATCACGCCCGGGCCATTTGGGCTGGGCAGGAGCCACATGCATCTCGTTAAAATAAAGAGCGGTGAGCATATCCACACAGGAGAGGGAGCCGCCGGGATGGCCGGAAGCGGCGGTATACACGGCATCCACGGCCAGCAGCCTGGCCTTGGCGGCCATGAGCCGCAGGTCTTTGCCACAGAGCTTTTCCATGTTGCAATTCCTTTCGCTTTCAAAGGTTTTTCACTTTTTACCCGTTTATTCTAGCAGGAAGCAAGCATTTTCGCAATAGGGATTGTGCCGAATATGGCAGGGCAAAAAGGGGCGTTTTTAGGCGAATGGGGGAAAGAACCCGGCGTTGAGGAACAGAAAGCGGAAAAGGAAATCACGATTTAACTCGTTAAAAACAACGGAAAATAATACTGAAGCGTGAAAAGATTTGTGCATTTGGCAGAAAGAAAAAATGGGGGATTGACACAGACGGGGTTTTGCGTTAGGCTCAATGCAACAAATAAATAATTGCCCGGCGCCAAGCAAGGCACCGGGACAATGGTAGAGGCGCGGTCATTATCAGTAGCCACCGTCACATAAGGAGTCAGAGCTCTGGATGGGGTGAAAGGAAGGATCGCCGAAATGGAAAACGGTTCTGAACGCTTTCTGTTGGGCTGGCGGAGAATATCCGCCGGACTGTCACAGATCTTGTGGAGCGCTATCATTGGCGAGAAGTTCCGGGGCTTCCCCCGGGATGATGATTTTGTCATTAAGCCATGGATGCGATACACGCAGCCATGGCTTTTTGTATACAGAAAAACCCAAAATTAGCAAAGCTGTTCCAGCTTGAAAGGACGGAAATGAAAATGACCAGAAGAATAATCAGCATCCTGCTTGCAGCCCTTATGATCCTTGCCCTGGCAGCCTGCGGCGGCAGCGCACCCGCCGCCAGCCAGGCCCCCACAGCGGAAGCGCCTGCGGCGGATGTCAAGCAGTTTCGCGTAGGGATGGAGTGTGCCTACGCCCCCAGCAACTGGCAGGAAGATACTGCCACCGATTCCAACTACCCCATTGAGAACGTGCCCGGCGCTTACGCCGAGGGCTATGATGTGCAGATCGCAAAGCACATTGCCGATTCCCTGGGCTGCGAGCTGGTCATTGTGAAGCTGGCCTGGAGCGGCCTGATCGAGGCGCTGAACCAGGGCCAGATCGATGCCATTATCGCCGGCATGGCCGACACCGCAGAGCGCCGGGAGTCCATCAATTTCTCCGCCCCCTACCATGTCACCGAGTATGCCCTGATGCTGTTGCCTGACTCCCGGTTCGTGGGCGGCACCACCATCCATGATTTTTCCGGCGCCAGCATCCTGGGCCAGAAGGACACCAAGCTTGACACCGTCATCGACCAGATGGACGGCGTGAACCACCTGCCCCCGGTGGACAGCGTCCCCAACATGATCTCCCGCCTGGATCAGGGCACCTGTGACGCCATCGTCATCAACCTGGAGAACGCCCCTGGTTACCTGGCGCTGAATCCCGACTATGTGGTGGTGGAGTTCGCTGAGGGCGACGGCTTTGACCTGGGCTTCAACGGCTCCTGTGTGGGCCTGCGCAAGAGCGATGACGCGCTGTGCCAGGATATCAATGCCTCTCTGGCGGAGTACAGTCAGGAAGATTTTGACCAGCTCTGGGCCTGGGCCGTGGAGAACCAGCCCAATTGATCCCTTCATCAGCGGGCCGGGACTGCCCGGCCCGCTGATATAACAAAACAAGCTGCCAACGGAGGCACATGATGAAGAAACTGAGAAACTTTATAACCGGGGATCACCCCTATGTGTATCTTGGCGGTTCGGTGCTTGCCGCGCTGGGACTGGTTGCGGCAGCGACGCCGCCGTCAGAGCTGAGCTTCCTTGGCAATTCTCCGCTGCTGTACCTGCAGGCGCTGCTGTGCCTGGACTTTCTGGCCCTGGCCTTCGTGGCGCTGACGGTGAAGCTCTGCAACTGGAAGACCTACCGGCAGACGGTGTTCAAAACCGATCGCATGGTCAGGGTGGCCCGCATCGCCTCCTATGTGATGTGTGCCGGGGCGGCGCTGCTGCTGATCGACCGGCCCCTGCTGCACCTTGCAGTGGTCATCCGGGACAGCGCAACTGCCCCCCGTATGCCCGAGGGCTTCTTCCAGAGCATGGTGTATATGCTCTATAACGGCAGAACCTTCTTCCGCATGGGCATCTGGACTACGGTGCGCATCGCCCTGCTGGGCACCCTGATCGCCTTTGTGCTGGCCCTGTTTCTGGTAACGCTGCGCATTCAGAAGCCGGACCGGCAGGACAGCGATCTGGCGCGCTTTTTCAAGTCTATTGGCCGGAACTTCGCCAGTCTCTACATCACCGTCATCCGTGGTACGCCCATGATGGTACAGGCGCTGATCTTCTATTATGCCGGCTTTGGCATCTTCAAAAGCACGGGTATGTCCGTGACGGAAATCAACCAGATCTGGAGCTTCTTCATCTCGGGGCTGATGACCGTTTCCCTCAACTCCACCGCCTATCTGGCGGAGGTGTTGCGGGGCGGCATCGAGTCCATCGACCACGGCCAGACCGAGGCGGCCCGCTCCCTGGGCATGAGCAGCTGGCAGACCATGCGGAAGGTGGTATTCCCCCAGGCGGTGAAGAACAGCATCCCCGCCATCGGCAACGAGTTTATCATCAACATCAAGGATTCTTCCGTGCTCAGCGTCATCGGCTGTATGGATCTGATGTATGCCACCACCTCCGTCAGCGGCATCTACTTCAAGGCGCTGGAGACCTACTGCATTGCGGCGGTGTTCTACCTGATTTTGACCTATTTCTCCTCCCTGCTGATGAAGGCTATCTCCCGGAAGCTTGACACCGCCGTCAAGGAAATTCCCAGCTCCAACTGAGGTGAACGACTATGGAACCTGTAATCAAAATAGAAAAGCTGGAAAAATCCTTCGGCAGCCTGAAGGTGCTCAAGGGCATCGATCTGGAGGTCATGCCGGGGGAAGTGGTGTGCATCATCGGTGCCTCCGGCTCCGGCAAAAGCACCTTGCTGCGCTGCATCAATCTGCTGGAATATGCCGATTCCGGCCATATCTGGTTTGACGGCAAGGATCTGATAGATCTGGACACCGATCTCAACGCCCTGCGCCAGCGCATCGGCATGGTGTTTCAGAGCTTCAATCTTTTCAACAACAAGAACGTGCTGGATAACTGCACCATGGCCCCCATGACCGTGAAGAGGATCAGGCGGCAGCAGGCGGAGGAGACTGCCATCCGGCGCCTGAACGAGGTGGGGCTGGGCAGCTTCATCCATGCCGACAGCCGCCGTCTCTCCGGCGGCCAGAAGCAGCGAGTGGCCATTGCCCGGGCCTTGTGCATGAACCCGGAGATCATGCTGTTTGATGAACCTACCAGCGCCCTGGATCCGGAGATCGTGGGCGAGGTGCTGGATGTTATGAAGAATCTGGCCGCTCAAGGCATGACCATGATCGTTGTCACCCATGAGATGGCCTTCGCCCGGGAGGTCAGCGACCGGGTGGTATTTATGGATAACGGCGTCATTCTGGAGCAGGGTAGCCCCAAGGAGGTCTTTGGCAACCCCAAGCAGGCCCGTACCAGAGAATTCCTCAGCCGCTATCTGGAGGACAAATGACCGATTATCAGCGTTTTTACCGCAGCGAAGGGGATTATCCTCAGCTGGACGGGGCCGCCGCCTGCCAAAGGCTTGCGGCGGCCATCACCTGCCGCACCGTCAATGACGGCACAAGCGACGGGGAGTTTGCCCGGCTCCGGCAGCTGATTGCGGATTCCTTCCCCTCCGTGACGGCCCAGGCCGTCACGGAGGTGGTGGGCCGCAGCCTGCTGATCCGGATCGAGGGAAGCGACAGCCACTTGAAGCCCGCCCTGTTCATGTCCCACATGGATGTGGTGGGGGTGGAGGCCGGTACGGAGGGGGACTGGAGCTATCCCCCCTTCTCCGGCACCATCGCGGAGGGCTACATCTGGGGCCGGGGCAGCCTGGACATCAAGAACCAGGTCTTTGCCCTGCTGGAAGCGGCGGAATATCTGCTGTGTCAGGGCCGGAAACCGGTGCGGGATGTGTACCTTGCCTTTGGTGAGGATGAGGAGACCTACAATACTGGCGCCCTGGCTATGGCAGAGCTGCTGGAAAGGCGGGGGGTGGAGCTGGAGTTTCTGGTGGATGAGGGCGGCGGCAGCATTGAGGACGGCAGCATTTATTGTGCGCCGGGGCGCAAGGTCTGCACCATACAGCTGGCGGAAAAGGGCTATGCCGACCTGACTGTCCGTGCCAGAGGGCAGGGCGGCCACTCCAGCAATCCCTTTGGCGGCAGTTCTTTGCAGCATCTGGCCCAGGCCATTGCGGCTATTTGCGCCACGGCTCAGTCGGCGGAGATGCCGGAAGCCCTGGCACAGTGCCTGGGGGCGGTGGCCCCCTATGTGACGGAGGAGCCTCTGAAAAGCCTGCTGGCCGACTTGAAGGGCAACAGCGCTGCCATCATGGCCTACTGCGCCGGGGTGAAGCAGCTTTTCCCCCTGACGGCTACCACCATTGCCCCCACCATGATTGCCGGCGGCGGCCCCGCCTGCAATGTGCTGCCCCAGGACATGGAGGCTAACATCAACTTCCGCCTCATCCCCGGGGAAACAGTGGAGGATTTGGAGCGGCGCTGCCGGGAAGCGGTGGAAGGGCTCCCGGTGGAGCTGTGCTTTGCCCAGGCCAACGATCCCTCCCGTCTGTCCGCGGCTTCCGGCTTCGGTTATGAGAAGCTGCTGGACGTTCTGAACTATTATTATAAGGATATCGTGTTCCTCCCTTCCATCAGCGCCGGGGCCACGGATGCCCGGCAGTATGAGCGGATCTGCCCCGCCTGCCTGCGATGCAGTCCCTTCCTGGCGGAGGAAGCGGAAACCGCCGGACGCGTCCATGGCACCAATGAGCGCATTGCCCAGCGCAGCTATGTGCAGGGCATCCGGGTACTGATCCGGCTGATGGAAACTGCCTGCGGATTTTGAAGATGCATAGACTTAACGAAGCCCTGCGTGAAAAACGCAGGGCTTCGGTTTTTGTAAGGATCCGGCTTTTGAAACGACCCTCTCAGTCAGCCTGCGGCTGCCAGCTCCCCCAGAGGGGGAGCCAAGGGGCGTGTAGCAAGATCATAGGCTCGCCCTTTGGGAGAGCTGGCGCGAAGCGCCTGAGAGGGCAATTTGTCGCCGCTCCCGCATAAGAACACCCCGTAGAGGCGTGCATCGCACGTCCGCGATATTGGGGCAGGCCGGAACAGGCGAACGGCCAAAGGCGTGGTGAGATAAGAAAACATATGGTTTTGCGGGGTTAATTTTCGCCCCGGCTTCACAGAAAGATTTGAAAATACATAGAGTATTCTCTGCATCTTCCCGTCTCGCCGGAACAAAAATTTCCTCCCGCAAAACTGCAAAGCACCCTGAAACAAAATATCCGTTCTGAGGCAAGGCGCAGCAGCGCAGGAATACTTGGTGTATTGCAAGCTGCTGCAACGCAGCTTCAGGGCGGATATTTCTTTCAGGACATTTGTTTTCTTATCCCACCACGCCTAATGGGCACCCTTTAACAATTTTTCACCGAAAATCTGCTGTTGACATTGTAAACAAGATGGTTTATAATGTGTTTACAATGTAAACGACTAAGGAGGGAGATGCCGTGAACGGGAAAAATATCGGCCTGACCCCGGCGGAATGGAATCTGATGGAGTGCCTGTGGGAAGCGGCGCCCCGCACCGGGCGGGAGACGGTGGAATACATGCGCAGCCATGTGGGCTGGAGCCGGAGCACCACCCTGACCGTGCTGCGCCGCATGAGCGAGAAGGGGCTGATAAGCTGCGATGAGAGCGGGGAAGTGCTGCGCTACCGGCCCAATATCCAGCGGGAGGAGGCCGCCCGGCAGGAGACCCACAGCTTTATTGACCGGGTCTACAAGGGCAGCGTCAGCACCATGCTCAGCGCCATGACCGAGAAGCAGGAGCTGAGCCGGGAGGAGATCGACAAGCTCTACGCCATCCTGCGCCAGGCGGAGGAGGGGGAAAAATGAGCAGCTGGATCCTGTCCTCCTCGGTGCTGATCGCCGTTATTCTGACGGTACGCCGGATTTTTCGAGGCCGGATTAACCCCCGGTTTCAGTACGCCCTGTGGCTGCTGGTGCTGCTTCGCCTGCTGCTGCCGGTGAATGTGGGCCAGAGCGCTGCCAGCGTTATGAATTTCCTGCCAGTGCGGGAAGTGCCTGCGCTTATCCAGGCACCAGCGGAGAATCTGCCTGCTGCCACTCCGGCAGTGGATGCCTTGACGGAGCCAGTACAAGCCGTGGAGCCTGTCCAGTCCGGCATGAGCCAAAGCCCGGCGGCACCGGAGGAGGCCCGGGCTCCGGCGGTGGTTTCGGTTCAGAAGAATGCCTTTGACCTTGCCCGCTTTCTCAGCGGGGCCTGGCTTGCGGGAATCGCTGGGGTACTGCTGTGCCTGCTCTTTTCCAACCTGCGCTTTGCCCTGCGGCTGCGGCGGAGCCGGAAAAAGACGGGCAGTTACCGGAAGCTGCCGGTCTATGAATGTGCCTGGCTGGAAACGCCCTGTATGTTCGGCCTGCTGCACCCGGCCATCTATCTGTCTCCCGGCCTTGGCGGGGACAGCCGGGACTATGCCCTGCGCCACGAGTACGGCCACTTTCATCAGGGCGACCATCTCTGGGCCCTGTTTCGCGGGCTTTGTCTGGCACTGCACTGGTACAACCCGCTGGTGTGGCTGGCGCTGCGGCTGTCCAAGCGGGACGGGGAGCTGGCCTGTGACCAGTGGGTGACCGGAAGCTTAACCGAGGAGCAGCGGCTGGACTATGGCCGCACCTTGATCCGCCTCAGCTGTTCCGGCCGGGAGCCGGTGTTTTGCACCGCCACCACCATGTCGGTCAAGGGGAAAGCGCTGAAACAGCGGATCGAGTACATCGCGAAGCGGCCCACCATGCTGCTGAGCACGGGGATCGTACTGCTGCTGTCGGTGCTTCTTTCCGTGGGCTGCACCTTCACCGGCGCAAAAGAGAGGGAGCCAGCGGCTCCCATCCCGGAGGAACCAGTGGCACAGGAACCCAGCCCCACCGTCGGCCCTGTGCCTACTGCTGATCCGGTGCCCGCCGGGGAAAACGGACGGCTGCTGGACAGAAAGGGGCAGGCCCTTGACCTGAGCCAATATCCCGACCTGAGCCCGGCGGAGGAGAGCTTTGCCACCTATCTGCAAATGGGCTATGATGTGCACCTCACCATTGACCAGACCCTGCAGCAGCAGGCCCAGACCCTTCTGACCGAGAACCTGGGCCACGGCGATGGGGCGGTGGTGCTGGTGGATGTAAAAACCGGGGCGCCGCTGGTGCTTGCCAGCAATGACAGAAATGGAGGGCTGGCCCTGTTGAGTGCCTATCAGCCCAGAAATTTGTTCCTGCCCTGCACCGCCATCGCAGCCCAGTGGGAAAGTATTGTCACCTCCGCGCTTACGATCACCTGCGAAGGGGTGTTTGACAAATATCAGCAGGATGGCTGGGTTTCCACCTGCTGGATCTGGGAGGCATCGGACAGCGGCCTCACCCATGGGGAGGAGAATCTGACCGCCGCCCTGCGGGACTCCTGCTATTATTACTTCTACACCGTGGGAAACGATCTGGGGAATGACGATCTGGTGGAATACGCCAAAGCACTGGGTCTGGGCCAGCCCACCGGCATTGAATTGCCGGAGAGCACCGGCACCCTGGCCAGCCGGAAAACACCCCTGGGAACCGGGGCGGAATGGCGCATTGGGGATACGCTGGAAGCCGCCGTGGGCCGGAGCGTCAACGCCTTTACGCCCTTACAGATGGCCGAATACTGCGCCGCCATTGCCAACAGGGGCCAGCGCCATTCCGCCTCGATTCTGGGCCGCATCACCGATGAGGCGGGGAAAACCCGCTATCTCCGCCAGACCCAGGTCACCGGCACCGTCCTGGATGAGCAGGAGCTGCGCTTGGCCAAACTCCTGGAAGGGTGGAGCGACCTGCTGGACGCCAATTGGGATGCCGTCCATGAGGGGATGTATGCCGCAGTGAATGACGAAAGTTATAACCTGGAGAATGCGCGTCATTGGCAGGGCTGCCCCTGGGGCGTGGCCGGCATGGCTTATCCGGGAATGTTTATGGGCTTTGCCCCCTATGAAAATCCCCAGGTGGCCATCTTCGTGTTTGCCGATGAGACAAGGAACAGTGAGGATGCCCAGGAGATCGCCCGGGGGATGCTGGACTTCTATATCGAAGAAGTTAACGGAATATAATTTACATAACTAAATTTACGTAAAAAGATTAACATAATTCAATAGACATAATAACAGCCAGCGAAAAATTTCGCTGGCTGTTATCGTTTATAGGAAGAATAAGCAAGCTCAACTGCGGTGCTTCTGCTTGTACCAGAGGAAGAACAGGGAGGAGAGCAGGGTAAGAGCGGCGGTGAAGGCGGCAGACAGGAGAAAGGCGGGGGAGCCGGGCTGAGTAATGCTGTCCCCCACCAGGGTGATGGCCGCGACTTTGGGCAGGGCCCCGGCCACGGTGGCCAGCAGATAGGGCAGGAAGGGCACCCGGGTGGAGCCCAGGTACATGCTGGAGACATCCATAGGCACCATGCCGATGACCCGCAGGATGAAGCTGAGAAACAGGTTGCTGCTTTCATTGCCCCGAACGAAGGCGCAGAGCCGGGGGTAGCGCCCCAGCAGCTGCTCGATGGCCTCATCCCCGGCGCTGCGGCCCCGGTAATAGGAGATGACCGCGCCCAGAGCATAGCCCAGGGTGTTGATCAGCACCGCCGCCGCCCGGGGGAAAAGAAAGCCCACCGCCAGCTGTAGGGGCAGCATGGGCAGAAAGACGGAGATGCTCTTTACCCCGTAAAGCCCCAGCATGGCCAGCGCCGCCAGAAGGGGCTGGCGTGGGGCATATTGCGCAATGTCCTCCGGCTCGATCTGGCTGCCGGTGAGGAAAAGCCAGATCACCAGCACTCCGCCGATGATCCCGGGCAGGAACTGAAGAAGCAGTCGATAAATGCGTTTCATTCTTATGTCAGATTCCTTCATAACGAACTCGTATAATTCAGTATACACCACGGTGTGTTAAAAGTCTGTAAAATGATAGCCCCGGCGGAAGATTTTCCGCCGGGGCGTGGGGACTGCGTTTAACTGTAATGCTCCGCCATATAGATGCTCATGCGGCTTTGAATCTGTTTGGCCGCTTCTTCGGCGGATTTCTGGCCGCTTAGAAAAGCGTTAAGCTCTGTTTGCAGGGTGTTTGTTACCGCCTCATCCCGGATCACCAGCCGGTCTGTACCATAGACCAGCTCCCGCATGACGGCGGCATCCTTCTCGTTGAAGGACTCATAGGTGTTGACATTACTCTGCGGCCGCTGGAGACTATTCTCCACTGCCTGCTCAAAGCTGTCCCGAAAGACGGGGATGCCGCCCGTCAGATAAGGCTCCTCTTCACCGGTCATGAAGGTCTTGACGAAGCGCCAGGCGCCGTTCCGGTTTTCGCTGGAGGCCATGACGCCCAGGCTGGTGTTGCAGCCGGAAGTGTACATCAGCCCGTCCTCCAGCCGGAGCTCCCCGTTGTGCCCCTGTCCGTCCGGCGGCAGCAGCTTCATAAAATAGCTGCCGGTGCCGGACGCGCTGGGAAAGCCCAGAACCACCGGCTCATCCCCGAAGTGAAAACGGGGTAGAAAGCCTGCTTCAGAGGCAAAATCGTAGGAGATCATGAAGGAACAATCCCCCGCCGTGAGAGGGCCGGGAACGGAGGCCACCGAGGGGAGCTGCTTCAAAAAGCCCAGCCATCCCAGAAATTCCGGGCTGTCAAAGCGGCAGCTGGCGCTGTCCCGATTCATAAACTCCCCAGAGGCCGCCCAGGAGAAGAGCAGGAGGGTTTGCTCCCTGGTAAGGCGAAGAGCCTGTCCTGACGCACCCATCGCAGCGGCGGCCTGCTCCGCCGTCCATTCCTGGGGACGGATGCCCAGATGCTCCGCCCCCAGCAAAGTGAGCAGGGTGAACTTATCGGTATACTCATACAGCCCGCCGCCCTCCGTCAGGGCGGAAAACAGGCTGGGGATGAAATCCTCCCGGCTGAGCTCCGGGTCGGCGTCGATATAGGGGAGAAGATCCACCAGCAGCTGCCTGTCCACCGCGCCGGGGGGAAGCAGGCTGGTGTCCAGCACGTCAATGTCACTGTCGGTGGCCAGCTGGATCATCAGGCGGTTTCGCTCCGCCTCATCCTGCCAGACCATGGGCTTGATGGCAATGCGGTATTCCGGGTCCGTCTGGTTAAAACGCATCACCGCGTCCAGCAGGGACTCCGGGCAGGTGTAGTCCGTCTCATTGTATTCATAGCCGTGGGCGCCCGCATCGGCAAAGCAGCCCAGGGTCAGCGTCTTTTTCACCGGCACCATGCCGGGGCTGACCTGCACCAGCCTGCCGCCGGCCAGGTAGTACAGCTCCCCCTTGGAATTTTCCAAACCCGTATAAGCGCTCCACAGGCTGCTGTATTGCAGAGCCACATCCATCCAGTTGAAAACCGGGCGCATGGCGCCGCTGGCGGGAGCAAATTCATAGAGCACCCGCTGCTTTGTCACCAGAAAGCGGCCCCGTTGGCTGGAATAGAAAAAACTCTGGGGCGGTGTTTCCAGTGGTTCCCCGCATTGGAGGGTCGCCGGATCCAGGGGACAGTAACCGTCCCGGGTCTCCACATAGAGCCGGTCACCGATGCGGAAGCGGGCGCAGCCGCCCATCAGGGGAAGCGCAAGGGTTTCCAGCACCTGGGCGTCCCGGCTGATGAGGCGCACCGTCTCATCATCGTTCAAAATGGCCCGCTCCCCGTCCAGGGCAATCATGCCCCAGAGATAGGGGTCATGGCCGCTGCCGGTATTGCGCCAGAAATCCATACAGGCGCAGCTCTGCTCCCCGGTGTCCAGATCCAGGACGATGAGAAAATAGCGCTGCCTGCGGGAGAAATCCCGGGATGCCAGTTCTTCATCGGAGTACCCCTCAAAGAGCCGCACCCACGCGGTATGCCCGGCAACGGAAAAGGCGTCCAGACTGGGGCACTGTGCTTCCCCCGTGTCCAGAATCCAGCTGCTCCACTGGCCTGCGACCGTATCGTAGCCCAGGACAGCAAATTCCCCCTCCGGTGTCTCCGCATGGAAAAACAGGCTGTCCCCCACGCTTTGCAGGCCGTCCAGCTTCCGGAAGCCCTCGGGGATGGGCAGCTCCCGGGTAATATAGCCCGGCTCTGTCTCCCCGGAGACCCGGGGCGCTTCGATCACAAAGGGGGAAGGGGCTGCTGCCGCTGCCTTTGGTTCTGCCGGGTCTGCCCTGCCGCAGGTGCAGAGCGGCAGGGTCAGGGCCAGCAGCAGAGCGCCGAGGCGATGTTTTCGTTTCATGCCCTCCTCCTATCCCATATAAATATCACAGAAATCGTAGGGACTTTCAAAGTCACTGCGCCGGATGGTATTGCCGGTGGACTCCACCTTCAGGCCCCGGGCAATGCCCGCCAGATTCTCCATGCTGTCATAGCCCCGGACGCCGATGATCCAGCCCTGCTCCGGGTGGAAGAGGATCACAAAGTTTCCGGTGAGAAACTGTGTCTGGGCGGCGTCAACGGCGTGGGTGGCCTTGGCCTGGAACTTATAGACCTGCACCTCGCCCCAGGTCTCCTGAGTGATCTGCTGGGGCTGGAAGCCGGTGAGGATCATGGCACCGCCGTCCACAAACTGGGAGGCGTACATCACGTCCACCACACAGGAGGCGGTGTAGATGCCGGATTCTTCATTATAAATCGGCTGCCCCTCTGCCAAGTTCGTCCAGCCCTCTGCCAACTCCGCCGGATGCCAATAGTCCGCACTGGGGGACCAGGTGACCTGAAAATGAACTTCCGGGCATTCCTCCGGCCCTTCAAATTCAAAAATGTATTCGCCGGGCCACTGGACATTCTGGCCCCCGATCTGGGCGGTAAAGTGCTCCGGCCCCCGGCGGCCGCTCATTTGAAACAGGCCCAGAGCATAAGCGGTGGCGGTAAAGAGGGAGATCAGGATCGCCGCCACCAGCAGGCTGCTCCACAGCCGGCGGTGCCCCCGGCGCCGGGGCTGCACCTGCTCCGTATAGCCGAGAAACCGGGCCGCTTTTTCCACCTTCTCCGGGCGGACGCCCTGCATGGCGTCCAATAAACGTTCTGCGTTCAACATAAGTTTTCCTCCTGTAAATACAGCCGCAGCTTCTGCCGCAGGCGAAACAGCGATGTTTTCACCTTGCCCTGGGTACAGCCCAGCCGGGCGGCGATCTCCGCCACCGGGGCAAGGAACCAGTAGCGGGAAAGAAAAATGAGCTGCTCTGTCTCCGGCAGGCCGTCCACAAAGCGGCTGATGGCCTGCTCCAGCTCCCGGGCCTCCAGCGCCTGCTCCGGGTCGGAAGGGGAGGAGAGGCAGTCACCCAGCTCCTCCAGCGCCAGCGGGATTTCTCCGCCGCCCCGCTTTCGGCTGCGCTTTGACCGGTAGTGATCCAGGGCGAGATTCCGGGTGATGGCCCCCAGAAAGCCGGAGAGGGTGGCAGGCCGCTGGGTGGGCATGGCGTTCCACGCCCTGAGCCAGGTGTCGTTCACGCACTCCTCCGCGTCCTCATTATTGGCGCAGATGTTATAGGCGATCCGGTGGCAGTACCGGCCATACTTCTGCTCCGTCTCCCGGATGGCCCGGTCTGACCGCTGCCAGTACAGATCAACAATTTCGCTATCTTCCATAGGCACCTCCTTATAAGGGTTTTCACCCCTATAAACGAAAACCATTCCCCAAGGTTACAGGAAATAAAAATCTTTTCAGAAAAAAGAAAAACCTGCCGCTCCGGAAAGGAGCGGCAGGGAAGGATCAGTTCAGCTTTACGGAGATCAGCACCGGGTTGTGGTCGGAATTGGCGAAATCCAGATCCACACCCTCCACGCTCACAAGCTCCACATTGGGGGAGAGAATGAAACCGTCGATCACATAATACTGGGTGTTCTCCGTATCCGCCGGGTCATAGGGCTGGTTCAGCAGGCGGCAGCTGGGCACAGACAGGTCATAGGCAAAACGCCAGCCATCACTGAGCATATCCGCCTCCAGCAGCCCCGGCGTCCACAAGTCCTGATGGGTGTTGGGGAAGGCCTCCAGCCCGCCGGGGAAGATCTGGTTGAAGTCGCCCCCGGCGATCACATAGTTGCCCTTGGCATATTCGCCCTCAATAAAGTCTTTCAGCATTTTGGTCTGGGCGATTTTGCCCTCACCGCTGTCGTAGGCCTCCAGATGCAGGTTCACCATCACCAGCTGCTTGTCGCTGCCCTCAATGGGGAGGTAGCTTGCCAGCAGGCAGCGCTTGATATTGGCTACCCGCACCGGCCACTGGAAGGGGCAGGGCAGGGAGATCCGCTCCGCTTCCTCAATGGCAAGCCCCTGGGTGGTAGTGAACACACCGCTGTAGACCCGGCCAATGGGGGGCAGGGGAATGGGCACAAAATTGCAGGCGTAGTTCTTGGCGTGGACGCTGGCATCCAGCGCCAGATGGGCAGACTCATCAATCCGGTAGGTACGCCCGGAGTCCAAATCCACCTCCTGCAGCATCACCACATCCGGGTCAAGGGTCTGGATGCTGGCTTTGATGCCGTCCAGATAGGCCAGCACCTGCTCCTCATCGGCAGAGCGGGCGTCCTTACCGCCGTCCATAAAGAAGTCGCTCCCGGCGCCCAGGCCGCCGTAGCCGATGTTCCAGCTCAGAACTTGCAGCTCCTCCCCGGGATCCACCGCGGCCAGACCCTCCGGGGCGGAAACCGCCGCCGGTTCCACCGGGGCGGGCTTGAACTCCGTCACGGTCAGCCACAGGATAAGGGCAGCCACCGCCAGCAGAACCACCAGCAGCAGAATGCCCAGCACTTTCAAAATCTTTTTCATGGTAGAACCTCCATGATATTCATATAAATCTATTCGATTTTACCATGAAAGCCCTTTTTTCGCAAGCATCTTTGGGCAGATTCTGCCGATTGCGAAAAGAGGGAAGCTGTACTATAATAAACAGGTATATTTTCGGAAAAACCGGAGGAAACACCAATGAGCTATGAACAGATACGGCGGCAGGACCCGGAGGTCTACGCCTCCATGATGCGGGAACTGCGGCGCCAGCAGGATCATATTGAGCTGATCGCTTCCGAGAACTTTGTGTCCGGCGCGGTAATGGAGGCCATGGGCAGCCATCTGACCAACAAGTATGCCGAGGGCTATCCCGGCGCTCGGTACTATGGCGGCTGCCAGTATGTGGACGAGGTGGAGGAACTGGCCATCGCCCGGGCCAAGGAGCTTTTCGGCGCGGAGCATGCCAACGTCCAGCCCCATTCCGGCTCCCAGGCCAATATTGCGGTGTATCTGGCCCTGCTTCAGCCCGGCGATACCATCCTGGGCATGGATCTGAGCCACGGCGGCCATTTGACCCACGGCTCCAAGGCTTCCATCTCCGGTAAGTATTTCAACGCCTGCTTCTACGGCGTGGATGAAAAGACCGAGACCATCGACTATGAACAGGTGCTCCGCCGGGCGGAGGAGGTACGGCCCAAGATCATCATTGCCGGCGCCAGCGCCTATCCCCGCTTTATCGATTTCAAAAAGATGCGGGAGATCGCCGATGAAGTGGGCGCCTACCTGATGGTGGACATGGCCCATATCGCGGGCCTGGTGGCGGCCGGGGTGCATCCCAGCCCTGTGCCCTATGCCCATGTGGTCACCACCACCACCCACAAGACCCTCCGCGGCCCCCGGGGCGCGCTGATCCTCTGCAAGGAGGAGCTGAAGAAAAAGATCAACAGCGCGGTCTTCCCCGGTACCCAGGGCGGGCCGCTGATGCACACCATTGCCGCCAAGGCCGTCTGCTTCCAGGAGGCCCTGAGCCCCGAATTCAAGACATATCAGACCCAGGTGGTGAAAAACGCCGCCGCCCTGGCCCAGGAGCTTCAGGCCCAGGGCCTGCGCCTGGTTTCCGGCGGAACGGACAACCACCTGATGCTCTGCGATGTGATGAGCAAGGGCAAGACCGGCATGGAGGTGCAGGAGCTGCTGGACGCGGCCAACATCACCGCCAATAAGAACACCATCCCCTTTGATACCCAGTCGGTGAAGCTGACCTCCGGCATGCGCTTCGGTTCTCCCGCCACCACCACCCGGGGCATGAAGGAGCCGGAAATGCACCAGATCGGCGCCATGATCGCCTGCCTGGTGAACGAGGGCGAGGAAGCCGTTCCCCGGGTGAAGGAACAGGTCATTGAACTGTGCCGCCAGTTTCCCCTGTATCCGGAGCTATAATGGGTTTTAAGATTTATATGATAATGAGAATCCCCGAAGTCAATGCTTCGGGGATTCTCATTATCATGATTTAGTTTACATAATTATTAAGCTCTTTTCATGCCTGACGGTTTTTCACCCGGTGGCGGATCTCCTCGATGGCGGCATGGGCTTCGTTCAAATGCTCAACCAGAGTTCGGTCAGAACGGAAGGCAAACATGAAGTAAGCGCGTTTTGCGGCCCGGTCCTGGGCGGAACGGATCTCGGCTTTCAGGTGTTCCCAGCGGACAACCACGTCGTTCTCGTCCGCGTAGGCTTTCAGCTTTGCCAGCAGATGGCTGGAATAGACCAGGTCGATCACGAACACGCCAAAGAAGAAACCGATCACGAAGGAGAAGGCCAGATTGTTGGACAGCCAATCCAGCGCGGAGAGAATGTAGGGGTGGACAAAGAAATAATATACAGCGCCCATCAGGGCCCAGATGGCGGAGAACAGGGGGCAGATCAGCCCCTGAACATTGCCCCAAAGATGGCTGTAATCCCACAGACGCAGCTTCATCAGCTTCAGGCACATGATACCGGCGATGTACTCAATGGCGGTCATGCTGACGGCCATGCAGAGAAACATCAGGGCCTTGCCGCCGCCGGTGCGGTCCATGCCGGTGACTTGCCCCACATGGGCCAGCAGGTACAGGATGCACAGGCCAAAGCCGTACAGCGGCACGTAGGGCCCCACGCAGAAGCCGGGGTTGATCCACTTATGCTCCGGGTTGGAGGAAGAAAAGAACTTGCGGAAAACCAGTTCCAGACACCAGCCCAACACGGAACCGATGAAAAACAGATATGCCAGGGTAAGGAACATACTCATATGCTTTCAGACCTCTTTTTATTTTATATCAGCACGCTGCCGGCTTCTTGGCCTTGGTAAGTGGGGCTATGCTAGCATATGATCGTAAACGGAAGTTCAATTCCGTCGGCGGGGGAGAGGGGCATTACAGTTCCGCAATAGCCTCGCACTCCAGCAGCACATCCTTGGGCAGGCGGGCCACCTCCACGCAGGAGCGGGCGGGGAAGGGCTCGGTAAAATACCGGGCATAGATGGCATTGATGGCGCCAAAATCATCCATGTTCTTAATGAAAACGGTGGTTTTGACCACTTTGGAAATATCAGACCCTGCGGCGGAAAGCAGAGCGGCAATATTTTTGAAGACCTGGTTTGCCTGAGCCTCCAGGCCCTGGGCCAGTTCACCCGTCTCGGGGATGACGGGGATCTGCCCGGAGCAAAACACCAGACCGCCCACGATCTGGGCCTGGGAATAGGGGCCGATGGCGGCTGGGGCTTTATCGGTAGCTACGGTTTTCATGCAAAAAACTCCTTTTAGTAAATGATAATGTTCCCGATCCGGGGGCATGGGTTTACGCGGTTATTTCATTTCGTCCAGCTCCACCTGATAGCCGTGGTTTTTCAGCTCACTGATGACCATGCTGCCGTGGGTCTTGCCGCCCACTTCGCAGGCTACCCGGACATAGGTCTCATTGGGGTTCAGACCCAGCATCAGCTTATCATGCTCCACGGTGAGGATATTGGCCCCGGCATCTGCCAGCACATTCAGAAGCTGCACCAGGCTGCCCGGCCGGTCCATCAGCTTGGCGATGAATTTCAGCCGGCGGCTCCGGGCCACCAGGCCCTGCTCAATGATGCTCTGGATGAAGCTGACATCGATGTTGCCGCCGGAGAGGACGCAGACCACGTTCTTGCCTTCCACATCCAGCTTGCCGCCCAGCACCGCCGCCAGCGGCGTTGCACCGGCCGGTTCCACAATCTGCTTGCACCGCTCCATCAGCAGGAGGATGGCGCTGGAGATTTCCCGGTCGGAGACGGTGACCACGCCGTCAACATACTGGTTGATAAGCTCCACGGTGATATCCCCCGGCACCTTGACGGCAATGCCGTCGGCAATGGTGGAGGCGGTCTCCGTGGTGACCAGCTTCTTCTCCCGGAAACTGCGGGCGATGGCATTGGCCCCCTCGGCCTGAACGCCATAGACCTGTACCCGGGGATTGAGCTGCTTGACGGCGGCGGCAACCCCCGCCAGCAGGCCGCCGCCCCCGGCGGGAACCACGATCATATCCACCGTGGGCAGGTCGCCCAGAATCTCCACCCCCAGGGTGCCCTGACCGGCAATGACCTCCGGGTCGTTATAGGGGTGCAGGAAGGTGGCCCCTTCGCTCTCGCAGATCTCTTTGGCCCGGGTATAGGCGGCGTCATAGCAGTCCCCGGCCAGCACCACCTTGGCCCCATAGCCCTCGGTGGCCTGCACCTTGGCGATGGGGGCAGCCTGCGGCATCACGATGGTGGCGGGAATGCCGAACTTCTTGGCGGCATAGGCCACGCCCTGGGCGTGGTTCCCGGCGGAGGAAGCCACCACGGAGTTGACCTCCCCACGCTCCACCAGAGCGGCGATCTTGTTGCTGGCGCCCCGAATCTTGAAGGAACCGGTTTTCTGCCGGTTTTCACACTTGAGATAGATGTTGCCGCCGGTCATGGCGGAGAAGGTGGAGGACTGATCCAGCTCCGTATGGTGCAGGATGGGCTTGAGCCTTTCGGAGGCCCGCATGATATCTTTAAGCGCAATGTTCATAACACAGCATCTCCTGTTGTCGTATTGATGGTAAAAGTTTACTCCATCTGCCGGGAGATTACAAGACAGCGAAGAAAAATTTTTGCGTGGGGCGATGGGGAGAAAAAACGAACCTCTCAGTCAGCTTCGCTGACAGCTCCCCTTGGGAAGGGGAGCCTAGGAAGCAGAATTCATTACAGAATAGGGGTGTCCAGCTTTTTCAGGCGGGCGATGAGAAGATCGTCCTCCGAGGGTTCATCCGCCGATTCCTCCAGCCGGAGGCGGATATTCATCATCTCCTGATCCACCCGGGCGATGTCCTCCGCACAGCTTTTCAGCCGGGCCACAATGTGCTGCTGATCGGGAATCTCCCGCTTGTATTTCATCTGGTGCTCCAGACTGGCCCAGAAGTCCATGGCGATGGTGCGGATCTGCACTTCCACCTTCATCTGGCGCTTCTGCTGGGAGAAGAACACCGGCACGCTGACAATCAGGTGGAGACTGCGGTAGCCGTTGGGCTTGGGGTTTTTGATATAGTCCTTCTTTTCCACCAGGGTGATATCATCCTGCCCGGTGAGGGCGTCGGCCAGGGCATAGATATCGTCCACATAGGAGCAGATCACCCGGATGCCTGCAAGGTCGTGAATCTGTTCTTCCAGATTTTCCATGGAGAAGGGGATGCCCTTACGGATCATTTTTTCAATAATGCTGGAACTGCTTTTCAGCCGGGTCTGGATGGCGGAGATGGGGTTGCGCTGATAGCGAACCTTAAACTCCGTTTCCAGCACCTCAAACTTGGTCTGCACCTCCTTAATGGCGCAGGCGTACATCATCCGCAGCTCCTTGTATTCCACTGCCGTTTCCAGCATCTCCTTGGCAAATTCACCGGTAGCCAGGGCTTTGGCCTCCCCCAAGGGGATCAGTTCCGCTCTCTCTTCCCGTTCGTCCATGGTTGTGTCCTTTCCGTTTTCTTTTTTCTTTCATTATAGCACGCAGGCGCCGCCGAAACATGAATCAGCCGTAAATCCCGAAGGCGCTACAGGGCGCTCTTTGGACAGTTTTTGACGCATTCAAAGCAGAGAATGCACTCCGTGCCGTTCTTCCGCTTCCGGGAATTATCTGTTACGTCCACATCCATGGGGCACACCCGCTTACACTTGCCGCAGGAGATACACTTGCTGGTATCGCAGGTGATCCGGAGCAGGGAAAAATAGCTCATGGGCTTGAGAAAGACGGTGACAGGGCATATGTATTTGCAGAAAGCACGATTGTCTTTAAAAAGAAAAGCCAGGACGATACCGGCAGCATAATACAGCAAATTTCCCACAATGAAGGCCCAGAACATGATCCGCTCGATATGCCCCACGTGGGTCAAAAAGAGGGCGGACACAAACAGCAGCGAGGCGGCGAAGGTGAGATACCGGATCCAGCCCAGTTTTTTCCGGGGCCGGGCCGGCACCTTATAGGGGAGAAAGTCCAGTACCATCGCTGTCCAGCAGGCATAGCCGCACCAGCCCCGGCCGAAAATCAAGGGGCCAAAAATCTTTGCCACCGCGTAATGAATGGTGGCCGCCTCGAACACGCCGGTAAACAGATAGTACCAGAAGCCCTCGATCTGCATGTTTTCATTGCAGATCAGCCCCAGGTAGACCAACATATACAGGCCAACCAGAAGCTGCGTTATCCGCCGGGCGTGTTTATACTTCCGGATAAACAGGAAGAGACCCAGGGCAATGGAAAATCCAATGTAACTGAAATTGAACAGATAAAACAGATTGTCCATGGTCAGCCACAGACTGATCGCCACCGTTTCAAAAATAGCCAGCATAATCAGCGGCAACAGGTATTTTTTCATCTTCCGGCTCCCCCGTCAAGCGATACTGCAATCCCAATTTGACCTTGCTTCCATTATACTCCATGAAGGAGAATAAGTACAGTAGTATTGCTTACCAATGAGTGGGGCGATGGGAATCGCTTTTACGAAGGGGAACCTTGCCCTCGCAGTCACGACTTTGCCGTGCCAGCTCCCCAAGGGGAGAGCCTATGTGCGGCAGGTCTTGAATTCTTAATATTTGCTTGATAAACTCATATGTGATATGCATTTTATGGAGGGCAGGGAACGGAGCCCTGCCGGCTCCGCAGATGTGAAAGGTGGAATATACAATGAAATTGACTGGAAAGCTGCTTGTGATACTGGCTGCGGTTATGAGCCTTGCGCTGCTAAGCGGCTGCGCTTCCGGCGCGACCCATGGTGAGAGGGAGCCGTCCGTTTCCTCCGCCCAGGAAGTCACCGTCCCCGCGCAGGAAATCATTGCCCCACCGCAGGCTCCTACGGCGGAGACCGCGGAAGAACCGGTGTCCAGGACGGAGGCGTGGGTGGCATCCATGAGTCTGGAGGAAAAGGTAGGGCAGCTGTTTGTGATCCGTCCGGAATCCCTCTCCACGGAGTTTACGCCCCAGCAGGCCCATGATACCACCGAATACGGAGTAACGGAGTTGACGGAGGACATGGCCCGACAGCTGGAAAAATATCCGGCGGGGGGCATCGCGATCTTCGGCAAGAACATCAGCTCCCCGGAGCAGCTGAAAGGTTTTGTGTCTGCCCTGCAGCAGGCCAGCCCTCTGCCGCTGCTGATGGGCGTGGACGAGGAAGGCGGCTCCGTGTCCCGCCTGGCCAACAGCCCTGCCTTTCGTCAGGCGGAAGGCGATTTGCTGCCCCAGTTTGAGAGTATGGCGGAAATCGGCACCTCAGGAGATCCCGGCGCTGCAGAGAATGTAGGCCTAAGCATCGGCAGCTATCTCCGGGAGTATGGCTTCAATCTGGACTTTGCCCCAGTGGCGGACACCAATACCAACCCGAACAATGTGGTCATCGGTGAGCGGGCCTTTGGCAGCGATCCGGTACTGGTGTCCCAAATGGTGGCGGCGGAGCTGGAGGGGCTGCACGCTGCCGGAGTGCTGGGCTGCATCAAGCACTTCCCCGGCCATGGGGACACGGTGGGGGACACCCATGACGGCTATGTGTCCATTACAAAAACCTGGGACGAGCTTTTGGGGGCGGAGCTGATTCCCTTTGTGAATAATCTGGAGAATACGGATATGGTAATGGTGGCCCACATAAGCCTGCCCAATGTTACCGGCGATGGCTTGCCCGCTTCCCTGTCCACGGAGCTGATAAACGAGAAGCTCCGGGGCGAGCTGGGGTATGACGGCGTGGTAATAACTGACTCCCTGGCTATGGGGGCCATAGCCCAGGAGTATTCCTCCGCAGACTGCGCCGTGATGGCCCTGGCCGCGGGTGTGGATATTCTGCTGATGCCGGAGGACTATGCTGCCGCTTTTGCGGGTGTGGTGCAGGCTGTGAGGGATGGCCGGCTCTCCATGGAGCGTATTGACGAGAGCGTTGGACACGTTCTGGAGTTGAAGGCTAAGCTGGGCCTGCTGTAAAACAGCCGCAGGGGCGGAATGTCCGCTTCTTCCTTTCTTTTCTCTGTCAGCCAGCGGCTGACAGCTCCCCCGGCGGGAGAGCCAAAGGGAGATGTGAGCATCGCCCCCTACGGCTTTCGCATGGAGGCAGTTTTATACAAAATAAGAAAAGCCGCCCGGGCGGGCGGCTTTTCTTATTTCAGGTTTCGGTAATCATCTTCCTGGCAGACGTTGTCAGGGGGGAAGAATTCCTCCACGGGGAAACGGATGCGGCTGAAGAGGGTGCAGGGATCATCCTCGGTGATGGTGCCGGGGCATTCCTTATCGGGCAGGCAGTAGTCATAGGCGGGGATGAGAAGCTGGGTATCCCGCTCCAGGCGAATGATGCTGAACTGACCGATAGTGGCAAACCAGCGGCGGGTGGTGTCGGTGAGGACAAGGGCCTCGCCGAAGGCGGCGGTGATGAAGTCGGGGATGTTGCGCAGCTCCATCTCCGTGGGCAGGAGACACTCGGCATCCGTCAGCTTGCTGTGGAGAAGAATGGGATCCACGGAATTGACCACGGCTACCGGCAGATCATCAATATCCGCTACCGGCAGGACACTGTCGGAGGCGAAGGATTTGACACTGCCCAGGCTGCCGAAGAGCATGACCCGCTTATCAAACACCGCAAGGCCGGTGCAGGTCTGACCGGCGGGGAAGGTCTCACCGGTGATGCGGTAGAAGAAGGTACAGTCTACAGTATAGTAGCCCCGGTTGAAGGTGACGGGTTCCACGTTGACGTCAACGTACAACAGCTCCGCCCGTTTGGGACGGATGCTCAGGGCGTTTTCTATGTAGGACTGGGAGCAGACGGTGGGGAACACCCGAAGATCGTCTACACAGTCCTTATCCCTACAGCTGTCGAATATCTTTCTGGTATTGATACATACGGCTTCCCGAATGCTTGCCGAGCTTTCAACAGGCCCGGGCACAACTCTGTCGGCCATGGTTATACCTCCTGTTGTCTGGATTGAAGAATCTTCATTACAGTGTATGCACCGGGGCGGGCGGTGTGAATTAAGACTTGAAAAAAGGGGAGGAGACAGTATATAATACTACAATATATATGTAAGCTTATATGCTGTCACGGCGCTGAATTATGAAAATGCTGCCGTGAATCGAAAGCTGGGGGTGCTTATGGGACGTTTCGGATTCATACATGAAAAGCTGGATATCAAGATCCTCATTCTATACATTCTGCGCCGCCTGCCGGGGACGGTGGACTCGGAGACACTGCGGGAGCTATGCCAATTTGACAGCGGCGTGGGTTACTTCGACTACTCCGACTGTCTGGCGGAGCTGGTGGAGACGGGCCACATTACGGAGAATGAAGAGGGCTACTGCATCACGGAAAAGGGCGCCAGAAACGCGGACGCGGTGGAGAGCAGCCTGCCCTATTCGGTGCGCACCAAGGCCCAAAAGCTGATCGCCCCGGTGGAGGAGCGGATGCGCCGGGCGGCCATGATCACCGCCAAGCACCACAGCGGACAGGGCGGCGTGACGGTAGAACTGGCCATGTCTGACGGGGTGGGGGAGGTCATCCACCTGAGCTTCCTGTGCGCCAATGAGGAGCAGGCCAAGCAGATACAGAAAAATTTCCGACGGGATGCAGAGGGCTACTATCAGAAGATCGTGGCGCTGCTCAGCGAAGAAAATAAGTAAGGCAGGAGAAAAACATGAAAACAACCATTCCCGAAAACTACAAAAGTATTCTTTCAATTTATGATACGCAGAAGGCCATCAGCCTGTTAAAGCGGCTGTTTGAGGACAATCTGGGGGCCAAGCTGAACCTTTACCGGGTATCGGCCCCCCTGTTTGTGGATGAGAAATCCGGCCTGAACGATAACCTGAACGGCTACGAGCGGCCGGTGTCCTTTGATATCCTCCGCTCTGACCGCCGGGCAGAGGTTGTGCAGTCCCTGGCCAAGTGGAAGCGGCTTGCCCTCAAGCGCTACGGCTTCTACCCCGGCAAGGGCATCTACACCGATATGAACGCCATCCGCCGGGACGAGGATGAGCTGGACAACCTGCACTCGGTCTATGTGGATCAATGGGACTGGGAAAAGGTGATTCTGGCGGAGAACCGGAACCTGGACTATCTGAAGCTGACGGTAATGGACATCGTCAGCGCCATCTGCGACACCCAGGACACCATGCAGGCCATTTACCCCCAGCTCAGCGTCCTGCCCAAATTGAAGCGGCAGGTCAGCTTCGTCACGGCGCAGCAGCTGGAGGACATGTACCCGGACTTCACGGCCAAGGAGCGGGAGAGCGCCTATCTGAAGGAACACGGCACTGCCTTTATCATTGGCATCGGCGCGCCGCTGCGCTCCGGCAAGCCCCATGACGGCCGTGCCCCGGACTACGACGACTGGAGCCTCAACGGGGACATTATGTTCTGGGACGAGCTGCTGGGCTGCGCGTTTGAAATTTCCTCCATGGGCATCCGGGTAGATCCGGCGGCCATGGATCGGCAGCTGCGTCTGGCCGGCTGTGACGATAGGCGGGAGCTGCCCTATCACAAGGCGCTGCTGAACGGGGAGCTGCCCCTGACCATCGGCGGGGGCATCGGCCAGTCCCGGCTTTCCATGCTGCTGCTGGGCAAGGCCCACATCGGCGAGGTGCAGGCCTCCATCTGGGACAGCGACACCATGGAAACCTGCGAGAAGGCGGGGGTCATTCTGCTGTAAACTGCTGCCGCCCTCCGGCGGCGGAACGGAGAAGCTATGTCATTTGTGAACCTACAGTTTTGGGCGCTGTTTCTGCCGGTATGCTTTGCCGTCTACGCCATGATGCGGTCGGCAAGAGGGCAGAACCTGATCCTGCTGCTGGCAAGTCTTGTGTTTTACGCAAGCTACGACTATAAATATGTGCTGCTTCTGCTGCTGTGCACCGGCCTGGGCTATCTGGGCGGGCGGCTGAGCGGTCGGGACAGGCGGTACTGTATCGCGGCGGCGGCGCTGTTGCTGCTGGTGCTGCTGGTGTTCAAGTACACCGGCTTCCTACTGGGGGGGCTGGGGGCTGCCCTGGGCTTCTCCCTGCCGGCCATCCTGCTGCCGGTGGGCCTCAGCTTCTACGTGTTCCAGGGCTGTTCCTATCTGTTCGATGTATACAACGGGAAGCTGGAGCCGGAGCGGGACATCATCAGCTACGGCCTGTTTGTCTGCTTTTTCCCCACAGTAATCTCCGGCCCCATCCAAAAGGGGCGGGAGCTGCTACCACAGATCCGGGAGAAGCGGGCGCTGCGGTATGAGGATTTCAGCTTCTTCCTGCTGTGCTTTTTGTGGGGTGCTTTCCTGAAGCTGGTGATCGCCGACAGGCTGGATATCATGACGGGAAAGCTGTTTGTGGAGTACTACGACTACCACGGCCTGGTGCTGATGGTGAACTCCCTGGCCTACACTATGCAGATTTACGCCGACTTCGCCGGTTACAGCTATATGGCCATCGCCCTTGCCCGGCTGTTCGGCTTCCGGCTGGGGGATAACTTCCGCCAGCCCTATCTGGCTCTGGGCATTCAGGACTTCTGGCGGCGCTGGCACATCTCCTTGACCAGCTGGTTCACCGAGTATCTGTATTTCCCCCTGGGCGGCAGCCGGAAGGGGACAGCGCGGCGTTATGTAAACATCATGATCGTGTTCCTGGTAAGCGGGCTGTGGCATGGCGCGGCCTGGAGCTTCGTGCTCTGGGGGGCGCTGCACGGTCTGTACCAGATCATCGGCCATCTGACCCGGCAGGGGCGGACGCGGCTGTATCACCGGCTGGGTATTGACACCGAGAGCGGGGCCTTCCGGGCCGGGCAGCGGCTGGTGACCTTCTCCCTGGTCAGCTTTGCCTGGATCTTCTTCCGGGCGGGCAGTCTGGCTAAGGCTCTGGTCTACTGTCGGAATATGCTCAGCGGCTTTGCGCCCTGGGCCCTGTTTGATGGGACGCTGGCTGGCTTCGGCATCAGCGGGCTGGATTGGGCGATCCTGCTTCTGGCCCTGGGGCTGCTGGGGCTGGTTTCCGCCCTGCGGGAAAAGGGCCTTACCAGCGGCTGCATCCTGAAACAGGGCTTCGCGGCCCGGGCGCTGGTGTGCTGGGCCTTGCTGATGAGCATTGTGGTCTTTGGCGCCTACGGCGGGGAATACTCGGCCAGCGCCTTCATCTATGCGGGATTCTAAGGGGGCGGCGATGAACAAGCTTTTAAAACGGACGCTGGCCCTGCTGCTGGTGCTGCTGCTGACCCTGGGAACAGTTGCCATAACAGACCGGGTGCTGCTTATCAAGCGCTATGACGGCGTGAAACCCATGCAGAGCTTTTACGCCCAGACACCGGGGACGGTGGATGTGCTGCTGCTGGGCAACAGCCATATGGGCGTTCATGTGGATACGGCCACCCTGTGGCAGGAATACGGCATCAGCGCCTTTGCCCTCTGGGGCGGGGTGCAGCCCATGTGGAACAGCTATCATTTTCTGGTGGAGGCCCTGAAGACCCAGACGCCCAAGGCAGTGGTGCTGGAGATCGGTGGGCTGAGCTACGACTGGGAATATGCCGATGAGGCCACCCAGCTGAAAAATGTGGCGGGGATGCGGCTGAGCCGGAACAAGTGGGAGGCGGTAAAGGTTACTGCCCTGCAAGACCGCTGGGCGTCCCTGCTGCTGGGGCTGCCGCTGTATCACCAGCGCTACGGCGAGCTGACGGCGGAGGATTTTGATTATTTCCCCTGGTCAAAGGGGCTGGAGAATTACAAGGGCAGCTTTGCCCTCTACGGTCATGGAAACTTTGACCTGGGCGATGCCGCCACCATCACGGAGACGGCGGAGATCAGCGCAAAGAGCCTGGACTACTTTGAGCGGATCGTGTCGCTCTGCCGGACGGAGAATATCCCGCTGGTGCTGGTAAAGACGCCTACGGTGGATTTGAAGAAGTATGAGCCCTACTGCAACGCCGTGGAGCAATTGGCCCAGCGGGAGGGGCTGCCCTTCTACGATTTTAACCGCATGGGGGAGCAGACCGGCATCACCGGGGAGGACTTTTATTTTGACACCCATCTGAACCTGAACGGGGCCAGAAAGCTGAGCCGCTGCCTGGCGGGGCTTCTCCGCTCCACGGTGGAACTGACGGATCACCGGAGGGACGAGGCCTACGCCAGTTGGGAGGTAAACGCGAAGAACATCAACGATGGCTATCTGCGGGATATTACAGCGGCGGCGGATTACATCGCCGAGCTGCAGCGGGGCGGCCGGAGCTTGCTGCTGATCAAAAACGGCGACTGGGAAAACCGGGAGCCTTATCTCGGCTTTGTGGAGGCACTTGCCAATCTGGGCATTGCCGAAACGGAACTGCTGGCCGATGGCAGCGGGGCCTGGCTGCTTGACCCTGCGGCAGGAGAAGTGAGCGGGAAGGACAGCGCCTTTGCTGTGAACGGAAAGGAGATCCGGATAGACTTTGATGAGGCTACGGTGCGGGAAAACGGAAGCATCGTCTATACCTTCCGGGATCTGGGGATCACGCTGCTGGTCTACGATGAAGGCGGCGAACTGCTGGATACGGCGGACTTTCTCCACAGCGGATATTTTGCATTGAGCAGGAAATAAAGTGAATCCTTGCTTTACCCATTACCCGGGTTTGTCTCGGATGATTCCTTCAAATTTTTGAATTTTTTTCTTTCCCCGTTGCAAACGCCTGCCGATTATGCTATACTTAGCATCGCTTGACGATGGACTACACGGTTTCAACGGGCAGAGATACGCCCATTCTGCTTCAAAGCCCTTGTCAATCGATGCTGTCCCCATGAAAAGCCATCAGCGGCTGCAGGGCCAATTGTCCTGACCGGGGATGGAAGATTTATACGGAAATCTGATGAAAAAATTTGAAAATGTTTTCATAGCCGCCGCAACGGCGTAGATTTCGTAAGAGACGCCTTTTGAAGCATCAACCGAATTTTGCCCGGCTCTTGGATGCTTCAAAAGTTCTGATTAAAATGGAAGATTTTAATCAGAGAATAGTATAAGGAGTTGATTCATATGCCCAAACCCGTTTTGATTACTGCCGACAGCACCTGTGATCTTTCTCAGGAGCTTTTGGAGCGTTTTCAGATCAAGACTATCCCGCTCACTATCCAGTTGGGGGAGGACAGCTTCCTGGACGGCCAGGGCTTTACCCCGGAATTGATGTACAAGCGTTATCGTCAGGACGGCACCTTGCCCAAGACCGCCGCTTGCAGCATTCAGCAGTTTATTGATTTCTTTTCCCAGTTCACCCAGGCCGGCTATGAGGTGGTGCATCTGGACATCAGCTCGGAGCTGTCCTGTTCCTTTGCCAACGCCCGCCTGGCGGCCCAGGAGCTGGAGGGGGTTTATCCCGTGGATTCCCAGATGCTCTCCACCGGTGTGGGCCTGCTGGCCATTGAGGGCGCCGAGTGCCGGGATAAGGGCATGAGCGCCGGGGAGATCGCCCGGCATCTGGATGCCCTGAAGGAAAAGGTGGATACCAGCTTTGTGCTGGATACGCTGGAATTCATGTGGAAGGGCGGCCGCTGCTCTGCCGTTGCCTCTCTGGGTGCGAACCTCCTGAAGCTGAAGCCCGCCCTGGAGATGAAGGAGGGCAAGCTGGGCGTGTATAAGAAATACCGGGGCGCCATCACAGCCGCCTACCGGCAGTATATCAAGGAGCGCCTGGCAGGCAAAAGCATCCGTCCCGGCCATGTGTTCATTACCGAATCCGGCGAGATCGAGGAAGCCACCATTGCCGAGCTGGAAGCCCTGGTGCGGGAACTGATCCCCGTGAAGGAGATCCACCACACCACCGCCGGCTGCACCGTCTCCTCCCACTGCGGCCCCAAGACTCTGGGTGTGCTCTTCATTAACGAATAAACCTCATATCAAAAGCAAATCAGCGGGCCACGGCAAAGTGACCCGCTGATATTATGTAAACTAAAACCGGTTTTACTTGTAAATACGCCAGAATTATGGTATTTTATTTACAATGTGAATTTCAAACACGGGGTGGAGATCAACATGAAAATTGCAGTGATAACCGGCGCGTCCTCCGGCATGGGGCGGGAGTTTGTCTACGCGCTGGATCGGGAGGAGCAGTTCGATGAGCTTTGGGTGATCGCCCGGCGGGAATCCCGGCTGATGGAGCTGGGGGAGAAGTGCCGGGCCAAGGTGTGCCCCATCGCGCTGGATCTGCTGGATCGGGATAGCTTCGGGGTTTATCAGGCCCTGCTGGAGGCGCAGAAGCCGGAGATCGCCGTGCTGGTCAATGCCGCCGGGTTCGGCCTTTTCGGCGCCTTTACCGAAATGGATATGAACCGGCAGCTGGATATCATTGACCTGAATTCCCGGGCCCTCACCGCCATGTGCTATCTAAGCCTGCCCTATATGTCCCAGGGCAGCCGGATCTACAATATGGGCTCCATGTCCTCCTGGCAGCCGGTGCCCTATATCAATGTCTATGGCGCTTCCAAGGCCTATGTGCTGAATTTTTCCAGGGCGCTGGGGGTGGAGGTAAAGGATCGGGGCATCCGGGTGATGGCGGTCTGCCCCGGCTGGATCACCACGGAGTTCTTTGACCATGCCATCCATGATGACACCATCAATTACTTCAATCGCTATTATCCGCCGGAGCAGGTCATTGAAAAGGCTTTGAAGGATATGAAGAAGGGGAAGAGTGCCTCGGTGCTGGGCTTCCCGGAGCGGCTGCAGGTGCAGCTGGTGAAGCATCTGCCCACCAGCTTTGTGATGAAAACCTGGTGCAAACAGCAGGGAAAGTGAAACTATAGTTAACATAATATTGCCGCCTGCGGCGGCGGATGGGAGTATGATATGCTGGAACCCAATGATGTAATGAAGGTCGATGACAAGGACTGGGAGCAGTTCAAGAAGGACGCCATGCAGGACGAACTGTTTTATAATGGCCCCGGCGACCTGCTGGATACCCCGGAGGGGCGGGCCAAATTCTGCCGCCTGAACGAGAGCAGCGTTTTCCGCAAGCCGGATCCGGAATTTCCCAAAAGCAAGATCTGGGTGTTCAATGTCCAGGGGCAGGGGATGGTCATCAAAAAGCGCAGCCGCGTTGATACCAGTCTGATGGAAAATGTGGAGTATGACGCCGAGGGAAAGGAGATCAGCAAGTCCTACGAACCGGCGTAACAATAAAACGACCGCCCTTGATGGGGCGGTCGTTTTATGTATGGCTTAATTTTTTATTTCCTGTTCCCGAACAAGCCCCGGACGATGGAGTTGCTGCCGGAGCGCATCACGGAACTGAGGGCGTTGCGGGCGGCCTGCTGGGCAATGGTCTTGGTGCTCTTGGTTTTCTTGCCGGTGAGGGAATTGATAATATTGGTGCTGAGAGAACCAGCCACGGAGGAGGCGGCATTGGTGACAGCCCGCTGGGCAATTTTTTTCTTTTCCTCCGCTTCCTTCTGCCGCTGCTTCTCGGCGGCGGCTTCCTCTTTCAGGCGCTGCTTCTCGGCGGCGGCTTCCTCTTTCAGGCGCTGCTTTTCCGCGGCGGCCTCCTCCTTCAGGCGCTGCCGCTCCGCCTCCTTCTCCTCCTTCAGGCGCTGCTTCTCGGCCTCAGCCTCCTCCGCAGCGGCGGCCCGCTGGCGCTCCAGCTCCTCGTTGGCCCGGGTGAGGATCTCAAAGGCGGACTCCCGATCCACGTTTTCCCGGTACTTCAAATCAAACTCATCACTGACCACCAGGGTCTTGACGCTCTTGTCATCCGCCGGGCCCATCAGGCTCTGGGGCGGCAGGATCCTTGCCCGCTCCACCACGGTGGGGATGCCCTCCTCATCCAGAAAGCTGACCAGGGCCTCGCCCACGCCCAGCTCCATAATGGCCTGCTCGGTGTCAAAGTCCTTGTTCACCCGGAAAGCCTTGGCGGCGGCCCGGACGGCCTTCTGCTCCGCCGGGGTGTAGGCCCGCAGGGCGTGCTGCACCCGGTTGGAGAGCTGGGCCAGAACGTCATTGGGAATATCCGAGGGGCTTTGGCTGATGAAATAGACGCCCACCCCCTTGGAGCGGATCAGCTTCACCACCTGGACGATCTTCTGCACCAGGGCCTTGGGCGCATCGGTGAACAACAGATGGGCCTCGTCAAAGAAGAAGATCATCCGGGGCTTGTCCAGATCGCCCACCTCCGGCAGCTGCTCAAACAGCTCCGAAAGCATCCACAGCAGGAAGGTGCCATAGACCGTGGGGCTCTGGATCAGGCGGCGGCTGGAGAGAATGTTGATGTAGCCCCGGCCATCCGGATCGGTGCGCATCCAGTCCTTGATGTTCAGCTCCGGCTCACCGAAGAACTGCTCTGCCCCCTCATTCTCAAAGGCCAGCAGCGCCCGCTGAATGGCGCCGATGCTGGCGGCGGAGACGTTGCCGTAGGCGGTGGTGAACTCCGCCCGGTTATCGCCCACGAATTGCAGCATGGCCCGCAGATCCTTCAGGTCAAGGAGCAGCAGCCCGTTGTCATCCGCCACATGGAAGGCGATGTTCAAAACCCCGGCCTGAATCTCCGTCAGGCCCAGCAGCCGGGCCAGCAGGGTGGGGCCCATGGAGGACACGGTGACCCGCACAGGGATCCCGTCCTCCCCAAAGATGTCCCAAAACCGGGTGGGGTACTTTTGGTATTCAAAATTTTCAATGCCGAACTGGGCGATACGCTGGCGCATATCGTTGCTGTCCTGGCCGGGCTGGCACATGCCGGTCAGGTCGCCCTTCACATCGGCCAGAAACACGGGTACTCCCATGTCGGAAAAGGATTCCGCCAGCACCTTCATGGTGATGGTCTTGCCGGTGCCGGTGGCACCGGCGATCAGGCCATGGCGGTTTGCCATGGAGGGCAGCAGGTACAGGTTTTTCTCAGACTGGGCCAGCCATATCTTTCTGTCAGCGTACATGAATCTTCCTCCCCAAATATGAAATAAGCATTTTCGCTGTCGTTTCCGCTGTTTATCATACCATATGTTTTCCCGGGGTACAACAAAAAAATAAGGCGGCGGCAGTTGAGCTATTGTTGAAGAAGGCCGTGTAAACTGAGAATCAGTTTTACGGAACTGTTAAGAATAGAAAAAGAACCATAAGCGCATCTTGAGTTTAAGAAGTGTTTATGGTATCCTTATAATAATATTAAGATGAATGCCATCAGGCTACAGAGAGAAAGAGGGATCATTTTTTGAAAAAAAGAGTTATTTCGGCAGTGGTCATGCTGCTTGTTGCTTTTACCTGCGTTCTGCTCTCCCCGGTCACCCGCGTGCTTTTCTTTGCCGTTGCCGGTGCTCTCTGTGCCTATGAATACAGCAAAAATGTGGAAAAGCTGGATGCTGCCTGCACCCTCTGGGTGATGGTCAGCTACTTCGTGCTCCAGTCCCTCTGCATTTTCCTGAAACTGGGGATGCTGGCCTATGTGGCGGTTTTCGTTTTCTGCCTGTATCTGGCCCTGTTCTCCGGCGTGATCCATAAAAAGGTCAGCGGCAAGGGCGCCCTGTTCACCCTGGCGGGGCTGTGCTATCCCTGCCTGCTGTTCGGGGTGATCATGAGCATCAGCGTGTGTGACATTTGGGTGGAGACCCTGGTGCTGGGCTGCCTTGCCACCTGGGTGTGCGACAGCTTCGCCCTCTTTGGCGGTATGCTTTTCGGCAAGCACAAGGTGGCGCCGGATGTAAGTCCCAATAAAACCATTGAAGGCTGTGTCTGCGGCGCGGCATCCTCGGTGCTCACCGGGATTTTGATTTGCTGGCTGTCCCGTTTCTATACGCCCCTGCCCATGTGGCTGTGTGTCGTCACCGCGCTGGTGGCCTCCACCATGGGCCAGATCGGCGATCTGGCCGAATCCCTGATGAAGCGGATGATTGGTGTGAAGGATTTCTCCAACCTGATCCCCGGCCACGGCGGAATGTTTGACCGGGCCGACAGCCTGCTGTTCTCCATCCCCACGGCGTACCTCTGCCTGCGTCTGGCCGGCTTATGATCTCTTGATGAAAAAATGAAGGAGTTCCCCCATCATGCTGAACATGGATAAAAAAGCGCTGCTGATCATCAACCCCGTCTCCGGCAAAAAGCTGGTGCTCAAGCACATCCCCTATATCATCCGCCGCCTGATGGACAGCGGCTATCTGGTGACCACCTGCATTACCTCCTGCCGGGGAGAGGCAACGGAGCTGGCGGCAGAACTGGGACGGGCGTATGACCTGGTCTGCTGCACCGGCGGTGACGGCACCCTCAATGAGACCCTCAGCGGCCTTGCCCGGGAGGATATTCGCGTCCCTATCGGCTATATCCCCTGCGGCAGCACCAATGACTTTGCCGCGTCCCATGCCCTGGCTACCGACATCATCAAGGCGGCGGACAATATGGCCTCCGGCCCCCGACGGCTTTACGATATCGGCCATTTTGACCAGGCTTATTTCAGCTATGTGGCGGCTTTTGGCGCTTTCTCCTGGCTGTCCTACACCACGGATCAGAACCTGAAAAACAAGCTGGGCCACACGGCTTACATTATCGACGGCATCAAGGATGCCTATAAGATACGGCCCATTCATATGCGCATCAGCGCCGGCGGCAAGGTCTATGAGGATGATTATATTTTCGGCGCCGTGTGCAACTCCACCTCCATCGCCGGAACCATTGAGCTGCCCAAGGAAGTGGTAGATCCCAGCGACGGCATCTTTGAGGTGCTGCTTATCAAGATGCCCAAGACCCTGGCCGACCTGGATATGATCATCCGCAGCATCTACAATCAGGATTATGTCTGCCCCCTGGTGGATTTCTTCCAGACCACCCGCCTCAGCATAGACAATGAGCCGGGACTGGAGTGGTCCCTGGATGGGGAGTGTATCGTACCGGAGGATCATTTTGAAGTATCGGTCATCCCCAAGTTCCTCAACCTGCAAGGGTGATTATAACCAGGATCACCTGTACAACGGGCGGCCTGCACTGTCGCGATAAGTGGTTTTTAAGGCTCCCGGCATAGCCTGCGGTTTCCTTATTGCCCAGAGAAGCCCGTACACCCAATTGCTTTGGATATACAAGCTGCAAAATCCGAACCCATCGGGTTCGGATTTTTACTGTCTGGTTGTGACTTCATTCTACCTGAGTCTGCAAACTGTGTCTATTTTCATCCTTTTTTCTTTTTGCGCAACTTATTCTACCTTATCTAAGTCTGCCAATTTCTTTTTGTAATTTGACTTAGATTTCACATTCCTTGTATTTTTGATTTCACATGGAAATCCTAAAATGATAACTGTACCAAGGAAATCAAGTACAAACAGTTGTCTGAAAGGAGACATTGAAATGAAAAAGATGATTACTATGATGATGGTTGCAGTTCTGGCTCTCTCCATGCTTGCAGGCTGCGGCAGCACAAAGACCACCGGCTCCGTTGCCACCGATGGTTCCACCTCTATGGAGAAGGTGATTGGCGCTCTGGGCGAAGCATTCCAGAATGACACTGGCATCAGCTTTACTTACAATCCTACCGGCTCCGGTTCCGGTATCAAGGCTGTTCAGGAAGGTCGCTGTGACATTGGTCTTTCTTCCCGTGATCTGAAGGACGAGGAAAAGGAAGCTGGTCTGACCGGCACCGTTCTGGCCTATGACGGCATCGCCATCATCGTGAACCCCGAAAATCCCGTTGCTGACCTGAGTGTAGACACTATCGCCAAGATCTACACCGGCGAGATCACCAACTGGTCTGAGGTTGGCGGCAACGATGTCGAGATCGTTCTGATTGGCCGCGAGGCCGGTTCCGGTACTCGTGATGGCTTCGAGTCCATCACCGACACCGAGGATGCTTGCAAGTATCGTCAGGAACTGACTTCCACCGGTGACGTTATCACCACTGTTTCCCAGAACCCCGGTGCAATCGGCTACGCTTCTGTGGCTTCCGTAAAGGACAGCGTTAAGGCTCTGACCGTGGATGGTGTTGCGGCTACCGAAGCTACCATCAAGGACGGCAGCTATGTGGTTCAGCGTCCTTTCGTTCTGGTAACCAAAAGCGATGCTGAACTGAGTGAAGCTGCTCAGAAGTTCTTCGACTACATCACTTCTGCTGATGCAAATGAGATCATCGCTGCAGCCGGTGTGGTTTCCGCAAACTAAGAAAAATGCAGATGCGACGGTTATGCTACTAACCGTCGCTACTCTGCTATGAGGTTTAAGACTATGAAGAAAAATCAATTGATGGAAAAGATAATCCACGGAATTTTTCTGGTGCTGGGTCTAATCACCGTAGGGTGTGTCCTGCTGATCACGGTCTATCTGGTTATCTCCGGTATCCCGGCAATCCGTGAGATCGGCTTGGTGGACTTTCTGTTCGGCAAGGAATGGGCATCCACGGCATCTGAGCCGAAATACGGCATCCTGCCCTTTATTCTGACCAGTGTTTACGGCACTGCCGGTGCTATCCTGATTGGTGTTCCCATTGGTTTTATGACTGCCGTATATCTGTCCAAACTGGCATCTCCTAAGGTGAAGTCCGTGATGCAGTCTGCGGTCAGCCTGCTGGCCGGTATCCCTTCCGTCGTTTACGGCTTGGTGGGTATGCTTGTACTGGTTCCAGGTATCAGAAAGATTTTCAATGTGCCTGATGGCGCAAGTTTGCTTGCCGCAATCATCGTTCTGGCAATTATGATCCTGCCCTCCATTATCAAGATGTCCATTACCGCTCTGGATGCAGTTCCCAAAGAATACGAGGACGCTTCCCTTGCTTTGGGTGCAACACCCATCGAAACCTATTTCAAAGTTTCCGTGCCTGCCGCCAAAAGCGGTATCGCAGCAGCAGTCGTGTTGGGGGTCGGTCGTGCCATCGGTGAAGCGATGGCAGTTATGATGGTGGCCGGTAATGTGCCGAATATGCCCGATTCTCTATTCCAGAGTGTCCGCTTTCTGACCACTGCCGTGTCCAGCGAGATGGCCTATTCCAGCGGCTTGCAGAGACAGGCGCTGTTCTCCATCGCACTGGTGTTGTTCCTGTTCATCATGCTGATCAATGCCACGCTGAACTTCTTCCTCAAACGGGAAAAGGAGTAATTTATGCTGAATCAATCATTATCCAAAAAGAGAAAAGGATTTGAAGTGCTGATGAAAGCACTGATGCTGTTGTCGGTTGGCCTGACTGCTGCTTTGGTGCTGTTTCTTCTGATCTATGTACTGGGACAGGGTATTCCGAACATCACTTGGGAACTGCTCTCCACCAAGCCCAGCTACTTGACCGAGCGCATCGGCATTCTGCCTGACATTCTGAACACCGTATATATCGTGCTGGCAACCTTGCTCATTGTCCTTCCTTTGGGCGTGGGTGCAGCGATTTACCTAACCGAGTACGCATCCAACAAAAAAGTGGTTGGCATCATCGAATATGCCGCAGAAACGCTTTCCGGCATTCCCTCCATCATCTACGGTCTGGTGGGTATGCTGCTGTTCTCCAACAGCATGGGAACTTGCCTGATGGCAGGTGCGCTGACTCTGGTGATTATGAATCTGCCTACCATTATGCGTACCACACAAGAGAGTTTGAAAACCGTCCCTCAGTCCTATCGTGAAGGCGCATTTGGTCTAGGAGCCGGTAAATGGAGAGTTGTCCGCACCGTTGTTCTGCCCGGCTGCGTGGATGGCGTTATCACCGGATGTATTCTGTCTGTGGGTCGTATTCTTGGCGAGTCCGCAGCGCTGCTCTTTACCGCAGGCTTTGCCCATGCAGTCAACGGTCTGATTGACGGTCTGGCAGCTCCCGGTGCAACGCTGACCGTTGCCCTCTATGTTTACGCAAAAGAACAGGGTGAGTTTGGTGTGGCCTTTGCCATTGCCGCAATCCTAATGGTACTTACCGTGCTGATTAACTTTGCAGCTACATTAGTACAGAAGCACTTCGCAAAAAGGAGAAGTTTATGAGTAATATCATTACCGTTAAAGATATGTGCCTGTGGTACGGCGACCATCAGGCACTGAAAAATGTGAATATTGAAATCCCCAAAAAGAGCATTACCGCCTTTATTGGCCCTTCCGGCTGCGGTAAGTCTACTTTTCTCAAAACCTTGAACCGCATGAATGATCTGATCCCCGGCTTGAAAATCACCGGTGATATTCGCTACGAGGGAACAGACATTTTCTCCAAGGAAGTGGATGTAAACAATCTGCGCAAGGAGATCGGCATGGTGTTCCAGAAGCCAAATCCCTTCCCCATGAGTATCTACGACAATGTTGCCTATGGCCCCCGAACACACGGCATCACCAACCGTGTGCAGTTGGACGAGATCGTAGAACGTGCCTTGCGTGATGCGGCTATCTGGGATGAGGTAAAGGACAGACTGAAGAAGAATGCCCTCGGTATGTCCGGAGGTCAGCAGCAGCGTCTGTGCATTGCAAGAGCGCTGGCTGTTCAGCCGAAGATCCTATTGATGGACGAGCCTACATCCGCTCTTGACCCCATTTCCACTTCCCGCATTGAGGAACTGGTTATGGAACTGAAAGAAAAGTACACCATCGTCATGGTGACTCACAATATGCAGCAGGCGGTTCGTGTGTCTGACTATACTGCGTTCTTCCTGCTTGGTGAGCTGGTAGAGTTCGGCAAGACCGATGACATCTTCTCTCAGCCGCAGGATAAGCGTACCGAAGATTACATTACCGGCAGATTTGGTTAAGGAGGAGAACATGAGAAACAGATTTGATGAACAGCTTTACGAGTTGAACAGAGAAATTATCGAAATGGGTGCTATGTGCGAGGAAGCTATTGCATCCGCATCCAAGGCATTGACCACCGGTGATATGGAGCTGGCAGGCAGAGTAAAGGCAAATAGCAGTGCTATCGACCAGATGGAGCGTGACATCGAAGGTCGCTGCATGAAGCTCCTGCTTCATCAGCAGCCGGTTGCCCGTGATCTCCGTCTGATTTCTGCTGCTCTGAAGATGATTACCGACATGGAGCGTATTGGCGATCAGGCAGAAGACATTGCAGAGATCGTCACCTTCCTGAACGGTCGCACCATGGAGGGTATGGAACTGATTGAGGAAATGGCTCGTGAGACCATTGAAATGGTAACTGCCAGCGTAGATGCCTTTGTCAAAAAGGATGTTGAACTTGCTCAGAAGATAATCGAACAGGACGACATCGTGGATGACTATTTTTCCAGAGTAAAGTGTGGTATAATTACTTTGATTGCAGAAAATCACGCTGATGGAGAATTTGCACTTGACCTTCTGATGATTTCCAAGTATTTTGAACGCATCGGAGATCATGCAACTAATATTGCTGAGTGGGTGATCTATTCTGTAACAGGTACGCATAAGGAGGTGTAACGATGATTTGGTATGTTGAGGATGATGCAAGCATCCGTGACATCGCAATCTATGCACTGAACTCCGCCGGATTTGAAACAAAAGGCTTTGAAGATGGGCTGACCTTTTGGGAAGCACTGAAAAAAGAGAAACCGGAACTGATCGTTCTGGATGTGATGCTCCCCGGTATGGATGGAATTGAAATTCTATCCAAGATGAAGGACTCTATGGAATACAGCCGAGTTCCTGTGATTATGGCTACCGCCAAAGGACAGGAATATGACCGCATCCGTGGTCTGGATCTGGGCGCTGATGATTATATCGTAAAGCCTTTCAGTATGATGGAGATGGTATCCAGAGTAAAAGCCGTCCTGCGCCGCAGTCAGCCCCAGCAGGTATCCAAGCTGCTGAAGGTGGGCGGTCTGGTGGTCAATCTGGACGAGCATACTGTTGTTGTGGACGGTAACAGAGTTCAGCTTACTTACAAAGAATTTGAACTGCTTCGGATGTTCCTTTCCCATCCCGGAATGGTTTATACCAGGGAGCAGTTGTTCTCTCCGGTGTGGAAACTGGATTATATGGGCGATTCCCGTACTCTGGATTCCCATATCCGTACATTGCGCCAGAAATTGGACAGCTACGGCAAGATGATCGAAACCGTGCGTAATGTAGGCTATCGCTGGGAGGTTGGCTATGACAAGTAAAATTTTTAAGTCAATCCTTTCTGTAGCCATTGCCGTGTTGTTGGCAAGTCTTGTCATCATTATCGGTGTTTTGTATCCGTACTTTGGTGGTGTACAGGAGTCTCAGCTGAAAGACGAACTGAGCCTTGCCGTTGATGCAACTGAACAGCTTGGCGAAAGTTATCTGGAAGGTCTGGATTATAGCCGCTATCGTCTGACATGGGTAGATGCAGACGGCACAGTTATTTTTGACAGCCATGCAGATGCCGCTGCTATGGAAAACCACGCAGACCATGAAGAAATCAGGGAAGCCCTTGTATCCGGCACCGGCAGCAGCACCCGTCAGTCCTCTACCCTGACGGAACAGACCATTTATGAAGCAACCCGTCTGAATGACGGCAGTGTGCTTCGTATCTCTGTCAGTCGAGCGACCGCATTGGTTCTGGTTCTTGGTATGCTTCAGCCGATTGCCATTGTACTTGTGATTGCCATTGCACTTTCCGCATGGCTGGCACATCGTATGGCAAAGAAGGTTGTTGAGCCGCTGAATAAACTGGATCTGGAAAAGCCTATGGAAAATGAAGCCTACGAGGAACTGTCCCCTCTGCTTCACCGCATTCATGCACAGCACTCGGAGATCAAAAGTCAGATGCGGATATTAAAGCGCAAGCAGGAGGAGTTTGACCAGATCACCGGCAACATGAAAGAAGGACTTGTCCTTCTGGACAGCATGGGCAGGATCATTAGCATCAACCCTGCGGCAAGAACCCTGTTTGGAGCCAGTATTGCCTGCGTAGGAGAAGATTTTCTCACCATAGACCGCAAGCAGAATATGCGGCTGGCTCTGGAGGAAGCAAAGTCACAAGGACACGCCGATTTCCGTGCCAAAGAAAATGGAAGAGAGTATCAATTCGATCTGAGCCGCATTGATTCTGACGGCAATCGTCACGGCATGGTGATCCTCGCCTTTGATGTGACCGAGCAGGTGAATGCGGAAAAGCACCGTCAGGAGTTTACCGCCAATGTGTCTCACGAACTGAAAACGCCGCTGCAGTCCATCATCGGTTCTGCGGAGCTGATGGAAAACGGCATTGTAAAAGCCGAAGATATTCCTCGTTTCGTAGGCCATATCCGCAAGGAAGCATCCAGACTGGTCTTTCTAATCGACGATATTATTCGCCTGTCAGAGTTGGACGAAGGAGCAGAAATGCCCCATGAAGATGTTTCTCTCAAAGTCCTTTCTGAGGAAGTCTGCGAGACACTTGCGGATGCTGCAAAGCTGAAAGATGTATCTCTGGAAGTGACCGGTGATGATGGCATTATTAACGGTGTCCGCAGATTGATGTACGAGGTCGTTTACAACCTCTGTGACAATGCCATTAAGTACAACAATCCCGGCGGCAGCGTGAAAGTGACTGTTACGCAGAAGCCTGGTGAAGTTCTTCTGAGCGTGCAGGATACCGGTATCGGGATTGCACCCGAACATCAGGACAAGGTGTTTGAGCGTTTTTATCGTGTGGATAAGAGCCATTCCAAGCAGTCCGGCGGCACCGGCCTTGGCCTGTCTATCGTGAAGCACGCTGTGCAGTATCATCACGGCAAGATCTCTGTGGAAAGCGAACTGAATAAGGGAACTACAATTTCCGTTCTGTTTGATACAAGAGCATAAACCAAATTGAATGTAACTTTGCGAATAGCACTGACCGTGAAAAGTTAATGACACTTTCTTTCTGACAATGAAACTTATCTCCCCACAATGAAACTAAACTAAATCACGCTGATACTTTTCCGGGAGGAAGAGTTTCAGCGTGATTGTCATTTTTGCAGAAAACGAATATTAATAAGGGTAGGAAAGCCACATGGCACAACCACAATGAAACTATTCCAAAGTAACGATAAGCTGAAAAGCCTTGTGTCACAGGCATTTTTCCAAAAAGACAAAGGAGCTGTAGCAAAACGAATAATTCTGCTGCAGCTCCTATTTCTATGCGTAGGAGGAAAAATGTTGTGAAAAAGATATGCATCTGATGAAAACAGAGAACGCCAAAGAAGACCCGCCAGA
>Ga0129308_1000757_pt1 | contig 42785 bp, 31 predicted proteins | sample L827metagenome_FD_94440 | JGI IMG/M metagenome (GOLD analysis project Ga0129308, IMG submission 94440) | Ring-tailed lemur group fecal microbial communities from Wisconsin, USA - L827 metagenome | ecosystem: Host-associated > Mammals > Digestive system > Large intestine > Fecal | place: USA... | reverse complement strand
TGACCGACGCGCAGCTAAGGTCGTACTTGATGAATAGCTCAACGGCGCGTCTCTTGTCTTCCGCTGAATACAACGCTGACTCCTTCCGTTAACGTTTTGGTACGGAATTATGTCAGCATCCCCGCCCGAAAGAGGCTTTCAAAACAAATGCAAAATCTCTCGCGACAATTAGAGGGAAAGATCACTGAAAATAAAACTAGCCGGATAAACCGGCTAGAGAAGATTTGGTGGAGCATAAGGGGATCGAACCCTTGACCTCAGGCTTGCAAAGCCCGCGCTCTCCCAGCTGAGCTAATGCCCCGAATATGTATGCACGATACGCAACCTTTAAATAAACGCTCCACCGGCAAACTCGACTCACAGTGGAGCGTTCATTCACAAAATGGTGGGCCCGAATGGACTTGAACCAACGACCTCACGCTTATCAGGCGTGCGCTCTAACCAACTGAGCTACGGGCCCGCGTCATCGCGCTCATTTAATATACTAAACGCACCTTGGTAACGCAAGTACTTTTTTCAGATTCTTGGAAATACTTTCCCCTACAATGAAGGGGTTGCTGCAAAACAGGAGGCGCCATGGTTCCAGTCAACGTCTATTCACTCATCATCACCGAACCTCCGGCTCCATCCCTGCTTCTGCTCTGCCCCGATGAGGACACTGTCGGCAAGGCGCAGATACGCGTCATCCCCATCCTGATCGGCGCAACGGAGGCAGCCCAGATCGGTGCCGCCCTGAAAGGGGTGCGCATGGAGCGCCCCTCCACCCACGACCTGTTCATGGATGCCCTCACTAACCTGGATACGTTGGTGAGTAGGGTCGAGATAGACAAGGTAGAAGGGAAATCGTTCTTTTCCACCCTGTTCTTAAGGGAGGAAGGCAGGGAAATAGCACTCGACGCCCGTCCAAGCGATTCGGTCTCCCTCGCACTCCGGCAAAACGCCCCTATCCTGATCGGCGAGCGCGTGATGGAAGAAACAGCTCACCTGCTATCCGTGAAAGAGAAAGGTGAAGGCGCCGATTTAGCCGAATTCCATTCCTTCATCGAAGGCATCTCACCCGACGATTTCATCGAAGACGAAGATAAGGACGAATAGGAAGCACCCTAGATACAAGAACGGGAACCCGCCGAAGCTCGGCAGGTTCCCGTATTCATCCGATCGCCCCTATGGACGGATCGGTTATTCGGCCTTTGCTCGGGCTGGCACATCTTCGACCACGCCGACGGCGGTAACCTTATCCTTCGCATCCACGTTCATCACGCGCACGCCCTGGGTAGCACGACCCAGTTCGGAGATTCCGCTTGCGGGGGTGCGGACCACGACGCCCTCTTCGGAGATGATGATCAGCTGGTCGTCGTCGTTTACCACCTTCATCGCGGCGAGCAGGCCCTTCTTGATGGTCATGGTGATGGTGTAGACACCCTGGCCGCCACGATGGTGGCTGGGATATTCGCTCAGCTTGGTGCGCTTACCGTAGCCCTTTTCGGTGATGACGAACAGGTCGCTATCGGGTTTGGCAATCGCCATATCGAGCACGTGGTCTTCGGCACCCACGGTCATGCCGCGCACACCGGTGGTATCGCGGCCCATGGAACGGACCTCGCTCTCATTCCAGACGATCGCACGACCGGCACTCGACACCATGACGACGTTCTCTTCGGGCTTGATGCGGCGCACGGCGATCAACTGGTCGTCATTCTTCAGGTTGATGGCGATCATACCCTCTTCGCGCTGGCGGTCGTAGAGCTTCATGGAGGTCTTCTTCACCATGCCGTTCGCAGTTGCGAACAGCAGGTATTCGTCTTCGGGGAATTCCTTGGTTGCGATAACCGCGGAAACACGCTCGCCAGCTGAAAGGCGCAGGTAGTTGACGATTGCCGAGCCGCGGGCATGACGCCCCGCCTCGGGAAGCTCGTAAACCTTCTTACGGTAGACCTTGCCCTTGGTTGTGAAGAAGAGCATGTACGCATGCGTGGACGCCACGAACAGATGCTCGACGAAATCGTTTTCCTTCAGGTTCACGCCCTGCATGCCCTTACCACCGCGCTTCTGCTGGCGATAGGTGGAAAGGGAAATTCGCTTGACGTATCCGGACTTGGTGATAGTAACCACCATGTCGTCTTCCGCGATCAGGTCCTCGATGCTGATATCGTCGGCTTCCGAATCGGTGATGCGGGTACGGCGCTCGTTGGCGAACTTCTTCTTGATTTCCTGGAGTTCTTCCTTGATGATCGCGCGGACCAGATTCTCGTCCTGCAGCACACGGTTGTAGTACTCGATCTTCTCCTCGAGCTCCTTCAACTCACCCGCGAGCTTGTCGTACTCCAAGCCGGTCAGACGGCGCAGGCGCATTTCCAGGATCGCATTCGACTGGGCCTCGGAAAGCCCGAAGCGATCCATCAGGCGGGTGCGCGCCTCGGCGTCGGTACGGGAGGAGCGGATGATCTGGATGACCTCGTCGATGTTGTCGAGGGCGATGAGCAGGCCGCGCACGATATGGGCGCGCTCTTCGGCCTTGCGCAGGTCGTATCGGGTCCTGCGCACGATGACCTCTTCCTGATGCTTGATGTAGTAGAAGAGAATCTCCTTCAGGGAAAGCGTGCGGGGCACGCCGTCGACCAGGGCGACCATATTGCAGCCGAAACCCGTGCGCAGATGGGTGTGCTTGAACAGCTTCTTCACCACCACCTGGGGAATGGCATCCTTCTTGAGCTCGATGATGATGTCGATGCCATGGCGGTCGGCGCCATCATGGACGTTCGATATCTCGGGGAGCTTCTTGTCGCGGATAAGCTCGCCGATCTTCTCGAGCTGCTTGTTTCGATTGACGCCGTAGGGGATTTCCTTGATGACGATGCTCTGGCGGCCGTTCTTCTTCTCGACGATCTCGTACTTGGACTCGACGGTCAGGGAACCGCGGCCCGTGTTGTACGCATCGACAATGCCCTTGCGACCACGGATGATGCCGCCTGTTGGGAAGTCGGGACCGGGCATGACCTTCATCAGCTCTTCGGTGGTCACATCCGGGTTGTCGAGCATCAGGCAAGTCGCATCCACCACTTCGCCCAGGTTGTGCGGCGGGATGTTGGTCGCCATGCCGACCGCGATGCCCTGGGATCCGTTGACGAGCAGGTTCGGGAAACGGGAGGGAAGCACCTTGGGCTCACGCAGGCTCTCGTCGTAATTGGGCTGCCAGTCGACGGTTTCCTTGTCGAGATCGCGCAGAAGCTCCATGGCGGCGCGGTCCAGGCGTGCCTCGGTATAACGCATCGCAGCCGCCGAGTCGCCGTCGATGGATCCGAAGTTTCCATGGCCGTCCACCAGGGGCACCCTCATGCTGAAGGGCTGCGCGAGGCGGACCATGGCGTCGTACACGGCAGAGTCGCCATGGGGATGGTACTTGCCGATAACGTCGCCGACGGTACGCGCCGACTTGGAATGGGGACGGTTGGGGGTGATGCCGCTTTCATTCATCGCATACAAGATGCGGCGATGAACCGGCTTCAGGCCGTCACGGACATCGGGAAGGGCGCGGGAGACGATGACGCTCATCGAATATTCGATGAATGACGTCTTCATCTGGAAGCTCATATCGGTCGGACGGATGCTTGCCGCCACCCCTTCGGCGCTGAAATCGGCATCGCCGGAGGCGGCTGCGTCGTCGAATTCGTTGTTATAGGTATCGTCTGCCACTGCTTATCTCCTCTGCAGTACGTTTACGGATAAGCCTTGCGGCTTAGATGTCCAGGAAACGGACGTCGCGGGCATGCTTCTGGATGAAGTCCTTACGCGGTTCGACCTGATCGCCCATGAGATCGGTAACGATGCGCTCGGCTTCGGCGGCATCCTCGATGCTGACCTGGAGCATGATTCGTCCCGAAGGCTCCATGGTGGTTTCCCACAACTGCTCGGGGTCCATCTCGCCCAGGCCCTTGTAGCGCTGGATGGTGGGCTTCTTGTCCTCGGGGTAGTTCTTCATCTCCTCCGCAAGCGCGGCATCGTCGAAGAGGTACTTGATCTTCCTTCCCTGCTTCACACCGTAGAGCGGGGGCTGGGCGATGTAGATATACCCGCGGTTGATCAGTTCCGGCATATAGCGGTAGAAGAAGGTCAGCAGCAGGATACGGATATGGGCGCCGTCGACGTCGGCATCAGTCATGATGATGATGCGGTGATAACGCGCCTTGTCGGCATCGAAGTCGTCGCCGATATTCGTTCCGATAGCCGTGATCAGGGAACTGATGGTGTCACTCGACAGGGAGCGGTGAAGGCCTGCGCGCTCGACGTTCAGGATCTTGCCGCGCAAGGGCAGGATCGCCTGGTACTTTCGGTCGCGTGCCTGCTTCGCCGAGCCGCCTGCCGAGTCGCCCTCGACGATGAACATCTCGGATTCTGCAGGGTTCTTGCTGCTGCAGTCCGCAAGCTTTCCGGGAAGGGCGAAAGAGTCGAGCACGCCCTTGCGGCGCGTCATCTCCCTGGCGCGGCGCGCGGCCTCGCGTGCCTTCAGTGCCTGGGAGGCCTTGCCGATGATTCGGCCCGCCGGGGTGGGATTCTCCTCCAGGTATTCGCCTAGGCCCTGGATAACCGCACCCGACACCAAGCCGCGGATTTCGGAATTACCCAGCTTGGTCTTCGTCTGGCCTTCGAACTGCGGGTCATGCAGCTTTACGGAGATGATGGCAGCCAGGCCCTCGCGGCAGTCATCGCCGGTCAGGTTGCTGTCCTTTTCCTTCAGCTTGCCCTTCGAACGCGCGTAATCGTTGATGGTCCTGGTCACAGCCTGCTTGAAGCCGTCGAGATGCATGCCGCCTTCGATGGTGTTGATGTTGTTCGCGAACGACAGCACGGAATTGGTGGAATAGGAGGAAGTCCACTGCATCGCCACCTCGACCGTGCCGGCTTCGCTTTCGGCCTCGAAGTAGACGGGGCGGGGATTCAGGATCTCCTTGCCCGCGGTCAGGTATTTCACGAAGTCGACGATACCGCCGGCATACTGGAAGGTTTCGGACTTGGGCTTCCCCTCCTCGTCGATGTCGCGCTCGTCGATAAGGGTGATCTTCAGGCCCTTGTTCAAAAACGACATCTCGCGGAATCGGGTTGCCAGGATGGAATAATCGAACACCGTGGTCTCAGTGAAGATCTCGGGGGCGGGCCAGAACGAGATGGTGGTTCCGGAAACCTTCGACTCCCCGACCTTGGTGAGCTTTTTCGTGGTCTTTCCCCGGGAGAATTCCATCTCGTAGATATTGCCGTCACGGCACACCTCGGCTACGAGCTTCGTCGAGAGCGCGTTGACAACCGAGACGCCCACGCCATGGAGGCCGCCCGATACCTTGTATCCGTCGCCGCCGAACTTACCGCCTGCATGCAGGATGGTGAGTACGACCTCGACAGTGGGGATCTTTTCCTTAGGATGCTTATCGACGGGGATACCGCGACCGTTGTCCCAAACGGTGATCGAGTTGTCTTCGCGGATCCAAACCTTGATTTCGCTGCAGTAACCCGCAAGCGCCTCGTCGACGGAGTTGTCGACAACCTCGTACACGAGATGATGGAGGCCGCGGGAGCTGGTGGAGCCGATATACATGCCGGGACGCATGCGAACCGGTTCGAGACCCTCCAGAACCTGGATGTCCTCGCCAGAATAATGACTGGGCTTAGTTTCTGCCACGCCTTGCTCCTTAGTGCTTCGATAACGTGTGGGCCCGCCTTGGAAACAGGCCAGCTTGTTATGATACCACAACAGGATGCTTAATATCGTTTTTCACGCGTTTGAAGCCATTGTGAGCGCTTCTGAGACTGTCTTACGGTTTTCTATGGGAAAGTTAACGTTTTTCTGATTTCTTCCACCGCATATCGGAAATCATCGCTTTCTCGAAAGCCTTCCTCAGCCGCTCGTCGGGAATCGCGGACGCCGTGCGGGCGATTCGGGCCTCTTCCTCGGAGGTAAGCTGCACACACGGTTCGGGCGCGCAGGGCCCATGCGCGGGCCCAACGAAGGGGTGCTGGTCCTTGTAATGACCGCGGGAAACATGGATGAGGAAATCATCGATCGCCTCGCCGTATTCCTCGAGGCAGCGCCACTTGATGATCTCCCTTTGGGCATTCAATTCGGCGGCGAAGAGGCTGTCATCCACATAAACATGCATCTCGCGACGGCCGTCCTTATCGAAGACGAAGACGCTGTTCGTGTGATCGAGGAACATCTGGCTCACCAAGCCGCGCCACATGCGCCTGACCGATTCGACCCTGCGGGCTTTTTTCAACTGCGCAAGATCGGCACCGGGGATTTTGGCGACCGATTCATCGAAGATAGCGGAAAGCTTCATCGCCGCACACCTCCTCCTGATCCAGATTCACGATCCTCGCCTGCTCGCGGACTTCCCGGCTCAGGCATTCCGCATTCGTCGTCGTGATGAAAGTCTGCAAGTCGTTCGAGATGAATCCCATGAAATACCTTCGCCTTGCCTCATCAAGCTCGCTCAGCACGTCATCGAGCAGCAGCACCGGGCGCTGATCGAGCGTTCTATCGATGACCGCGGCCTCGGCGAGCTTGAAGGCGAGCACGATCGAGCGCTGTTGGCCCTGGCTGGAAAAATGGAGGGCGTCGCGGCCATCGAGCATGAAGGCGAGCTTATCGGCATGGGGCCCGACCACGGTCTTCCCGCGGGCGCGCTCTTCCCCGCGACGGCTCGCGAGCGAACGCTGCAGGGCGCGAGCGCATTCATGCTTGTCGAACTCGAACGTATCCAGCAGCCCGGCGCCGCCGTCGACACTCTGCAACCATGAGGGAAGGTATCGCACGCCCAGGGTTTCTGCGCCACCGGAGATGTCGCGGTAATAATCCCCGAAGGCGGGCTGCATCTTCCCGATGATATGGAGCCTATAGGAAATCAGCTGAGCCGCCACCAGCACGAGCACGTCGTCGATGCTTTCGATATAGGCATCGGGAGCGCCGTCCTTGAGGGCGCGGTTGCGCTGGCGGATGAGCTTGGCGTAATCGGACTTGACCGCATAGAAGTTCTTCGAGAGCTGGGCGCCCAGGGCATCCACCGCTTCCCGCCGATTCGAATCGGGACCCTTCACAAGATTCAAGTCGTCCGGGCTGAAGGAAACCGCAGGGAGCAGCCCCTTCAGGTCCTGGACCCTCTTCGATTTCCCATTCAGGGAATAAACCCGCTTACCCTCGCGAAGCGAAAGCGACATCTCGAGCGATCTGCCCACCCCCGAAAGCCCGGCATCCACGCATGCCGCCGGGCTCTCCCACCTGATCATCTGGGAATACTGGTTCGTACGGAAGGAACGCAGCGCCGTCATCATCTGGATGGCCTCGATGACGCTGGTCTTGCCGACGGCATTCGGGCCCACCAGGATGGTGAGGGGTCCGATTTCGCGCATGCTGAATTCCCGGAAATTCCGGAAATCCCGAAGGTCGATCGATTCAACCTTCAAATCACGGCCCGATTCCGCTTGGGAGGCCGCCATATCATCTTTGAAACCGGTTTCCATGGCGATTCGGGCAAATCCCCTTACGAAAGCCTGATAGGCATGATCACGTAGGCGAAGCGTTCCCCTCCGACAGTAGCGGGCTCGTAATAAGCCTGGTTTTTCAGGATGCCGGGACGCACGGAACTCTGCAGCTCAAGCACGATCTCGTTCGAGGGGGCGCAGGCCAGGCCGTCCACGACATATGCGGGATTGAAGCCGATCACCACATCTTCACCATCGATACCGCTCGCAAGCGTCTCGCTCGCCGCACCCACATCCTGGCTGGATGCGGAAAGCTGGGTGGTCTGCGAAGCGCCGTTCACATCGAACCTGACGGGATTGGTCTTATCGTTCATGAGGGAGATACGGCGAACCGCTTCGGAAAGCTCTTTGCAGTCGAAGGTGACGCGGGTATTGCACGCCTCCGGCAGCAACTGCATGTAAGGCGGGAAATTGCCCTCGATTCTGCGGTTGACGAAGGTGGTATCGCCGCAATGGATGATGACCTGGTTTTCCGCGATTTCGAAGTCGATATCCTGCTCACCCGCGCTCATGCCGGCAACGTTGGCTAAAAAGGCACCGGCAACGACCGCTTTGAATTCGCCGCCAGGGTTTTCCAAGCGGGTTTCGGCAAAGGCGAGGCGATAGGAGTCGGTGGCGACCATCCTGAGGAGATCGCCTTGAGCCTCGACGAGGACGCCGGTCAGGATTGCGCGCGATTCGTCCTTCGACGCGGACTTGCTCACGCGCTTGGCCATATCGGAGAAGATAGGGAAGGGGATACGGGCGCTCGTCTCGGGGGAAACCTCGGGGAATCCGGGGAAGTCCTCGGGCAACATGGTCCGGATGCTGAAAGACGAGGTCTCGCAGAGGATGGTTGCCTGCTCTTCGCTTGCCTCGATATGGATGGCGGAATCGGGAAGGCTCTTCACGATATCGAGGATGAGCTTCGAGGGAACGACTGTTGATCCTTCCTCTTCCACCAGTGCGGCGGCTTTGCATCTGATGGAAAGATCCAGATTGGTTGCCTCAAGCACAACATCGGTTCCCGAAGCGGTGATCAGGATGCCGGAAAGGACCGGGAGGGTGGATCGGGCGGATGCGCCCTTCGAAACGATTCCCAATGCATAGGCCAATTCCGATTGGTTGATGCTGAACTTCATATCCGAATCCTTTTCTAATGATTAATTACTAGGTAATAACAATAATAAGTTCGGTGGATTAGTGGAAAAATCAACGAAACACCAGTTCAAGGCTTGTTTTTGATGGTGTGGAAAACATTGGTAACCTGTGTGCGGAATCCACCTTGTTTATCGCTTTGGTTATCTTTCCAACGAAAGTGGGGGTTTTCCACCATGCCTCCCCCGCTTTTGAGCGGGTTTTCTACCCCTCCCTGATCTTCGATGTCAGTATTTCCAGCTCCTCGTTGAGGTCGCGGTCTTTTTTCAACTGCTCCTCGATGGTTTTCACGTTGTACATGATGGTGGAATGGTCCCTGTTGAATTCCTCGCCGATGGCACCGAAGGGCATATCGATCATGGTCCTGCACAGGTAGACCGCGATCTTGCGGGCGTAGGCGATATTGGCCGCCCTTCCCTTGCCTACCAGGTCGGCATGGCTTACGCGGTAGTATTCTTCCACCACTTTCTGGATTCCGCCGACGGTGGGCTTATGGAGGGCTCCGCCGCTGAAGTGGTTTTGCAGCAGGTCTTCCACCTCCCGGACGCTTATCTCGCCCGTGCCTCCGTTCGTCATCCGGAATATCACCTTGGTGATGGCGCTTTTCAACTCGCGGATGTTCGAACTGGAGTTGTTCGCGATGTATTCCTGCACATCCCAGCCCAGCTCGACCTCGTTGCCCGATGCGCGGTTGCATTCCGCCACGAAATTCTTGATGATTCCCAGCTTCGTTTCGAATTCGGGCGGCGCGACGTTGCAGGTTCCGCCTGAATTGAACCTGCTCTGGTAGCGCTCTTCGATATCGATGTTCTTCGGGGCGCGGTCCGCGGCTAGGACCACCTGCTTACCCGAATCGATCATTCTATTAAGTATCTGGAAGACCATATTCAGGGTCTCGTTCTTATTCTGGAGCCCCTGGACGTCGTCGATGAGCAGGACATCGGCATTCTCGTAGCGGTCCTTGAAGCTGGTGAATGCGTCGTTGCGTCCCGATGCCGCGGCGTCGGTGTAGTCGTTCACCAATTCCATGGAGTCAACGTAGACGGTCTTCATGCCATGGATATTGGTGTCGATGTAGTTCTGGATGGCGCGGAGCAGATGGGTTTTACCCAGTCCGCTCTTTCCGTAGATGAACAGGGGATTGAGCGTGGGGTCCCCAGGGGTTTCCGCCACGGCGAGCGCCATGGAGTAAGCCATGTTGTTGCTGGCGCCCTTGACGAAGTTCTCGAAGGAGAACAGCGATGCCGGGCGCTTGGGTTTGTCCGGGGGTGCTTCGCACGTGCTGATAGTCGGGTTTTCCATGGTATCGGCCGGTTTTCCCGCATCATTCCGCTCCCCTGCCATCGGGGTGTCCGTGCTTTCCCGTATCTGCGTCCCGGGCACGTTGGCGGGGGTTGCCGGAGACGGTGCAGGCGCGATCGGCGCCGCGGGCGCCGGTGCGGGTGCGGCGGGTTTCTCGCTTTCATCCACCTCCACCTGGACGACGAAGGGTACCCCGTAGGCGCCTTCGAGGGCACGGGCGATATGCATGCGGTAGTGGGTGTCGATCCAGCCTTTGATGAATGCGCTGTTGGCTGTGAACATCGCGAAGCCCTGCTCGCTGAACGCCTGGAGCCGCATCATGGGCAGAAACGCGCCGGCCTGCATGGGGTCGACCCCCTCATAGGTCTTCACGGTGTTCTGTATGCTCTGCCATACGGCTTCGAGTTCGGCGTTTTGCATGGTTGGCTCCCGTGATGTTGAAAATCATTGTGGAAAACTCGACTAGTTTATAACAAAGAGACGGCCCCGAAGGGCCGTGTGTCCGTATCGGGCGAAAATCCCATCGCCTAACCGAGCTGCTCGTATACCGCGTAGCCGAAATCGGTCAAGGTGCGCTTCTTATTCGCGATCACCTCGATCAGGCCCTTCTGCTCGAGCTTCTTCAAGGTTGAATTCGCGCTCGAACCCGCAATCCCCAGGGCTTCCATGATGTCCTTGTTGCCGAGCGCTCCCCTTTCTGCGAACAGGAATATGGCGCTCACCTCGCGATCGCTGAGCGGCGGCACCTGTACGGCGGGTTTCTTGGGTATCGGCGACGCTTCCGGCGCGGTAGCCTGTGCGGGGGCGGGCGGTTGTTCCGGGGATTCTTCCTGCTTGAGCGTCATGGTGACGACCGAACCTTGGCGGATGTTGTCCTCGATCGAGATGCGTCCTCCCGAGAAGTCCAGATACTCCTTCACAAGCGGCAGGCCCGATCCCACGCCGCGGATGTAGTGCTTCATGTGCTCGCTTGCGGAAGTGAAGCCCGGCAGCGTTGCCTTATCCTTGCTCTCGATCCCCGGACCTTGGTCGCAGAACCGGATGGTGTTGCCTCCATCGAGGATGGACACCACGACTTCGGTGAATCGTGCATGGATGAAGTTCTCTGCAACCTCCCGGATCGCGCCGTAGGGGATCTTGCCCCCCAGCTTCAGCTTCTCGTCGTTTATGCAGGTTGCGAGGTGCTCGATGAAGTCCGCGGTGGGAGCGGGTTTGATCTCGATGATATGGGGCGGCATCTTCATGTCGTCGTATACCGCTACGCGTGCGGTCGCATTGACGTAGGAATAGTCCGACGAGACGGTGTCCGCGTCCTCTTGGTTTTGATGGGGTTCGAATTCATGTTCTGCGCTCACGGTATTACCTGGATTCCGAATCGTGCTTCATTGGTATTCCGATTGATTCAGGAATTCTGGGCAGAATTCCGTCAGGATAGCTATTCTACCTAATATTCAGGCGGATTCGGGATTGGAATTCATGGTCTTGCAAGAATTCAGCCGAGATGTTCATTCGGGAATTCAGGGGAATTCAGAGTTTTCCACCTATTATTCAGAAAATGTGGAAAACCCTGAATCAGATGTGAATCAGGCGGTTGAAAAAGGCGGAATCGTTGAATTTCAACCTTGAAAACCTTGAATCCGTGATGAATTCCCGAATCGGATCGTGAATTGCGAAGGGCTCCCCCCGGCGTTTGCGGAATCTTGGAATTCTGATGCGAATCAATGTGAATCATTTCCTTGAATTCTGTAAAACCCCAGGTCAATGCGGTGAATTAATGAGAACGGGTATCTTTTAGGGCGTTATCCCGACTCCCTTTGCCGCTGAATTCGGGCGCCGTGGGGCTGAATTCCACAACCGCTTCTTCCTTGATGGGGTATGAGGTACAAGTTATCAACATTTTCCACATCCCATACCCCAGATATTGTGGTATTGGTTGTTGCGGGAGCACAGTAATCCCGTTTTGCCGCGCCCAACCGTCCGTTCCCTGTGGTTTTCCCTATCGGCTCCGTTCGATCTGCAGAGGTTTTCCCTAATGCATTTTCTAGGTGAAAAGGTGAAGACGGGAAGAAAAAGCTTGACTGAATTGCTGTTTATCAATAGGCTGAAAAACCTACGTTCTAAACAAGAAAGGGTTTAGCCATGAAACGCACTTATCAACCTAATAAGCGCAAGCGTGCGAAGACTCACGGCTTCCGTGCCCGCAGGGCAACCAAGGGCGGTCGTGCAGTATTGGCTTCTCGTCGTGCCAAGGGCCGTAAGCGCCTTTGCGTCTAGATAGGGAGTCGTGTTGGAGACTATCAAGTCCAGCACTGAGATTTCTTATATATTCGCAAACGGAAAGCGCTTTACTGCATCTTCCATAGTTTTGCTTGTGCAAAAGAAAGCTCAACACGACCAGAAGGGTCGTGTTGCTTTTGTTGCGGGCAAAAAGCTGGGCAATGCGGTATGGAGGAATGCCGCAAAGAGGAGGATGAGGGCGGTTTGCCGAGACTTGGGCGGGCCGTGGGACGGTTACGATGTGGTGTTTATCGCTCGCAAGTCCACCACCTCATCCGAATATAGTAAAGTGCTTTCCGCATCGAGAAAGCTCATAACGAAGAGCATGGGGGAATCCGGCAAGTAGCATGAAGGCGGCTTTGAACCATCTCAAGGGTCTTCCGACCCTGCTGGCGGTCTTTTTGATCCGCTTCTACCAGATGGCGATATCGCCGCTTTTCCCTGCTTGCTGCCGGTTCACTCCCACATGCTCGCAGTATGCGCTCATCGCATTCAGGAAGTACGGATTCCTTAAAGGATTCGTGCTGACTGCGAAGAGAATCCTGCGGTGCCGGCCGGGCGGTCCCCATGGATACGATCCCGTGCCGTAGCCGCCTGCGCCGCGTAAGGCGATAGTGACCACCGAGAGCCTCAGGGAGGAAAACAGGCAATGTGGGAAGCCTTTAAAAACGCCATATTCTGGTGTATCCAGTCAACGTACAACTTCGTTGACGACTGGGGTGCTGCGATCCTGATCATCACCATCATATTCCGACTCCTGCTTATGCCGCTCATGCACAAGCAGACCAAGTCGAATTACATGATGCAGAAGATCCAGCCCCGCATCCAGGAATTGCAGACCAAGTATGCAGACGATCAGCTGCGATTGAACCAGGAAGTGCAGAAGCTCTATGCCGAGGCGAACTTCAACCCCCTCGCAGGCTGCTTGCCCATGTTCCTCCAGATGCCTATCTTCGTCGCCCTGTTCCAGGTCCTGAGGGAAATGGGCAGCCGCCCCGAAGTCGGTGACTACAGCTTCTATAATCTGGTTGGCGACCTCACCCTGACTCCTGCGGATACCCTGCATAGCGGATTCTTCGGGTTCTTACCCTACCTGATCCTGATGATCATCTTCGCGGGTGCGACTTTCCTGCCTATGGTCCTGCAGCAGATGGGAACCCCCAACAGCCCGCAGAAGCGCCAGACCATGATCATGAGCGCCATCATGACCCTGATGATGCTCTGGATTTCGTGGCGCTCCCCCGCAGGCGTTCTTCTGTTCTGGGGTGCGTCGTCTCTGTTCGGCGTTGCGCAGATGAGGATCACCACCCGCATGCTGAAGAAGAGGGATGCCGCCGCAGAGGCCGAGATCATCGAGGTCAAGCCTGTGGAAGTCGACGTCACCCGCAAGGCAAAGAAGAAGCGCCCCCACAAGAAGCGCTAACCCAACCGGTTTATTCCGCAAGCCCGTCGCCGGACGGGCTTGTTGGTTTGTATTCGCAAAAAGCGTGAGGAGAACAATGTCCGAAGAAATGAATCTTGAAGAAGCCGAGGAAATGGCTTCCGAACAGGATCTTGGCCAAGATGCGGAACTGGACGACTGCGTCGAAGGCGGAATCAGCGACGAGGAGCTCGATCGCATCGCCGATACGGCGATTGCTGCGCTGGAAGACATCCTGAAGTACTTCAACCTGGGCGAGATCACCATCGATGAATACGAAGGAGACGAAGGCGAGCTTATCCTGGATATCACCGGCGATGATCTTGCGGTTCTGATCGGCCGTCATGGAAAGACCTTGGATGCCCTGCAGTTCCTCATCTCCTTCATTACCGCCCGCAATATCGGATACCGCTATCCGATCGTGGTGGATGTCGAGGGCTACAAGAGCCGCCAGCGCCAGAAGCTCGAAGACCTGGCATATTCCGCTGCCAAGCGCTGCCTCTCTCAGCAGCGCAGCGTGAAGATGCGTCCTATGACCCCTTACGAGCGCCGTATCATCCATATCGCACTGCGCGATTTCGATGGGGTTACCACCGCATCCGAAGGAGAGGGAAGCAATAGGCATATCGTCGTCATCCCCGAACGATAGCCTTCCTCCCGATGCATTCCGAGAAAGCCGCGTTATGCGGCTTTCTTTTATAATGGCTCAAGCAACGATACCGAGGGAGGTTTGAATGGAACTTGACGCATGTAAGGCCGAATTGATCGAGCGCCATCTTGATGAGGTGATCGAGATGAACCGGAAGATCAACCTCACCAGGGTTGTCGATCGCGAATCCGCATTGGTGCTGCATGTGGAAGATTCCCTTTCCGCCTTCCCAGAGTTCTCCGAGGCGCCATCGGGTCCTTACGCGGACCTCGGCAGTGGCGGCGGATTCCCCGGTGTGACGCTTTCCATCGCATCCGGAAGGAAGGTGCTTCTCGTTGATTCGGTTGGGAAGAAGATGCGTGCCATGGATTCCATCGTGTCGGATCTTGGTTTGCGGGACTCCGTTTCCACGTACGCCGGCAGGATAGAGGATCTTTCGAACGAGTGCCGGGGTAACTTCGCCGTCTTGACCGCCCGTGCCCTTACCGCGATGCCCTCCCTTATCGAGCTTGCCTGCCCCCTGCTGCAAAAAGGCGGGCGCCTTATCTGCTATAAGGGGTCGAATTACGAGGAAGAGCTCGAACGGGCCCTTCGCATCCAGGATAAGCTGGGAATGAAGCTTGTCTCGCAGCGCTTCTTCGACTTGAGTGATGGCTCGGCGCGCAGCATCTTCGTGTTCGAGAAGGTTGCAAAGCCGAAAATCAAGCTTCCAAGGCGCGTGGGTATGGCCCAGAATAATCCCCTCGCCTAATACAGGCCGCCCGTCGGAAGACGGGGTTTCACGTGAAACAGCGCGCCTGTATCACGCGCTGTACCTTTTCTATCCCTGCGTTCGTAAGATTGCCTTCTCCGCCGCAGCCCGCAGGGGAACATCTATATAATCATTCGGGAGCAATCGAGAGGAACGATGCGGCATTGCCGTGGGATTCGGAGGATTTGATGATCGAGAATAAGAAGTCTGGGGCTGCGAGTGTCGCCGATTTCGAATTGGATACTCCGGCTGTACCGTCGGATGAGCGCAATACGAAGGTTATCGCCATCATCAACCAGAAGGGCGGCGTCGGAAAATCAACGACGGCAATCAACCTTTCCGCTGCGTTGGGTGAAATGGGAAAGAAGGTGCTCTTGGTCGATCTCGATCCCCAAGGCAATGCCACGAGCGGTCTGGGGATCGATAAATCCAAGATCGAAGGCGAATCCTACGACCTGCTCCTTTCCGAATCGAAGGCGGAAGAATGCCTTATCGCCAACGTGTTCGATGGTCTTGATGTGATTCCCTCGACCATCGATCTTGCGGGCGCGGAAGTTGAGCTCGTGAACGAGATCGCCCGTGAGAACCGCTTGAAGACAGGTCTTTCGACTCTTCGCGGAGCGTATGATTACATCTTCATCGACTGTCCTCCCTCGCTCGGGCTCCTTACCATCAATGCATTAGTTGCGGCAGACCAACTGCTGATTCCTATCCAATGCGAGTTCTATGCTTTGGAAGGTGTGACAAAACTTCTCGATTCGATGAAACGTGTCAAAACCTTGCTCAATCCCGGTCTCGGCATCTTCGGCGTCGTTCTGACCATGTTCGATTCCCGCACCACCTTGTCAAAGCAGGTTGCATCCGACGTGGAGGATTTCTTCGGTTCCCTGGTATTCGAAACGAGGATCCCCCGCACCGTGAAGCTTTCCGAGGCTCCCAGCTATGGTTTGCCGGTTATCCAGTACGATCCGAAGGGCAAGGGCGCGAAGGCGTATTCCGAACTGGCGGAGGAGGCGATGCGACGTGGCTAAGAAGAAAGGCGGCTTGGGGCGCGGCCTCAATGCTCTTTTAGGCGATTCCTCCATCCTGGGTGACGCCCAGGCGCAATCCCCTGTTATCGACGGGGCGGGTTGCGATGATGCCGCTTCCGGTGAGGGCGAATTCGAGCAACGGCTGATCCGCCAGCAGCTCGAACAGGATATTTTCGACGCCCAGGCGGCGAAGGTGCGGCCCTACATCGAGGAGAACGATCATGCGCAGATCATGGGCGTGGTTTCCCGCGAGAGGAAAGTCGGCGAGGTGACCGAGGCAAAGCTTTCGGAGATTCAGCCGAATCCGGACCAGCCGCGTTCGTTCTTCAAGCGCGAGGAAATCGAGGAATTGGCAGATTCCATTTCCCGCGATGGTTTGCTCCAGCCCATCCTCGTGCGTGAATTCGAAGGGAAGTACCAGATCATCGCAGGCGAGCGCCGCTATCAGGCCTGCAAGAAGCTCGGGATGGAAACGGTTCCCGTGCGCGTGCGCGAAGTCCCCGACGATAAGGTGATGGAACTTGCACTGATCGAGAACATCCAGCGCAGCGACCTGAACCCTATCGAGGAAGCATATGGCTATAAGCATCTGATGGAACGCAAGGGCATGACCCAGACCGAGGTCGCCCAGGCGGTTTCCAAGGGCAGGTCGACTATCGCCAACGCCCTGCGCCTGCTCGACCTTCCCGAAGACGCGCAGCAGTTGCTGTATGAAGAGAAGATCACCGCCGGCCATGCGAGGGCGATCCTCTCCGTCCAAACCGAGGATGGACGTGCAAAGCTGACGGAGAAGCTGAAGAACGAGAAGATCTCGGTGCGCGAAGCCGAAGCGATCGCGCGTTTGCTCAACGGCAAGGAAAAGGCTGCCGAAGCCAAGGCGACGGCGGTTCCCGCGCCTGCGTACTACAAGAAAGCGGCACGCAGCCTGAAGGAGCAGTTGGGAACCAATGTGCGCATCAAGTCCTCCAAGGGCAAGAACAGGCTGGAGATAGAATTCAAAGACGAAGACGACCTGAGGCGCTTGTTCATGGCGATCACGAACGAGAACCCCGAAGGATAAGCCCGGTTTTCCCAGAACTGGAAAGGGATGCAGGCGGCGATACCGCTTGCATCCCTTTTCGTCTGCCGGGCTTCCCCTGTGTTATCGGAATCAGATCCTGCTGCGCTGCTTGTTCTTCAGCTGGCCGCAGGCGCCGGCGATGTCCGATCCCCTTGAATTCCTAAGCGTCGTTTCGATTCCCGCTGCATTAAGGGATTCGATCCAATGGGCAAGGGTTCGGCTCGCCGAGGGTTTCCAAGGGCTGTCGTCGATGTCGTTCAGGGGGATAAGGTTGATATGGACATGGAGCCCTTTGCAGAAGCGGATAAGGGCGGTCAGGTCCTCGTCTGCATCGTTCACCCCGTCGATCATCAGATATTCGAAGCTGACCCTGCGCTTCGCGTTGCGGTAATACTCCCTCAAGGTGTCCTTCAGCAGGGTAAGGGGCATATTCTTGCAACGCGGCATGATCGCGTCGCGGATATCCTGGCGCGCCGAATGCAAGGAGATGGCAAGCGTGTATTGTTCTTCCTCCAGTCCGAAACGCCGTATGCCGTCGAGGATGCCGCAGCTCGAAACGGTGATATGGCGAGCTCCGATCCCCAGCCCCTCCTTTGCGTTGATCATTTTCAGGGCCTTGATGAAGTTGTCGTAGTTCAGGAAGGGTTCTCCCTGCCCCATCGCGACCACGTTGCTCACGCGTGCGTTGAAATCGCGTTGAACGGTGAGTATCTGCTGGAGCATCTCTCCTGGAAGCAGGTTTCGGGTGAGGCCTTCATGACCGGTTGCGCAGAACGCGCATTGCATGGGGCATCCGACTTGGGTGGAGAAGCAGACGGTGAGCCGCCTGCTTTCGCCATCCGCACCGGAATCATGGGAAGGGATGCCGACGGTTTCCACCTGGCAGCCGTCAGCCAGGGTGAGTACGTATTTCCTCGAGCCGTCCTTGGAGACCTGCCTGTCGCTTACTTGCGGGATATCGAGGGGGAGGACGCGTGCGAGCTCCTCTCTCATCTTCGCGGGCAGATTGGTCATCTGGTCGTATGATTCGACCTGCTTCTGATACACCCATTGGATCAGCTGCTTCGACCTGAAGCTCGGGTATCCGAGGGTGCGGATGCGGTCGTGTATCCCTTCGAAGTCGAGCTCCTCGATTCCGAAGGGATAGGTGGTGGTGTCTTCGTAAGTAGCCATGCATGCGATTATAGATGGAAAATGCGTTACGGCGCTTGCGTTGGCGCCGATGTGGTGATGCTTCCATGCGAAGCCTACGGGGAATCGCTTCGCCTTTGCTATACTGTGCGCTCGAGAAAGGCTGTTTCAGTCGGAGGGACGGCGACGCCGCCCCTGAATCGGTTCAAGAGAATTCCACGGCGTCGATGCCGTGTTCGTGTGAAAGAAGGGCAAATGGCGTTGAATCCCGAAGAAATCAAGGTAGCACTGCTGTGCGGCGGAACCAGCGGCGAAAGGGAGATCTCCCTGGCTTCCGGAAAGGGTGCGGGAGAGGCCCTGCGCCAAGCGGGTTTCCCCGTTACCTTCTTCGATCCGGCGAATAGGCAGGATATGAAAGACCTTATCGATGGTGATTTCGACGTCGCCTTCCTGTGCCTCCACGGCAAGGGCGGTGAAGACGGACCGGTTCAGGGTATGCTCGAGGTGCTGGGCATCCCCTACACGGGTCCGGGCGTCTGGTGCAGCTCCACTGCAATGGATAAGGCCAAGTCGAAGATCTTCTATGAACGCGCGGGCATCGATACCCCTGCATCCCTCACCTTGTATGGGAAGGATGACTACACCCCGCAGCAGATCGTCGAGAAGCTGGGCGAGCATGTGGTTATCAAACCCGCAACCGAGGGCAGTGCCCTGGGCGTGGCGATCGTGAACGGCGTCGACGAAGTGGATGCCGCGCTCGATCAGGCCTTCGCGCTCGATCGCGAGGTTTTGGCGGAAACCTACGTATCCGGTACCGAATTGACCGTTGCCGTGATCGGCAATGACGATTTGCAAGTCCTTCCCGTTATCGAGATCGTTCCCCAGAAGAACAGCTTCTATGATTTCGAATCCAAGTATGCTGCCGGTGGATCGCAGCATATCTGCCCTGCGCGTTTGGATGAGGAAACCACCGCACGCGTGCAGGCTGCAGCCGTTGCGGCGTATAAGGCCCTGGAATGCAAGGGCGTTTCCCGTACCGACATCATCCTCGATGATGAGGGTGTGTGCTGGGTTCTGGAAACCAACACCCTTCCCGGCATGACCGAGACTTCCCTGCTGCCCGATGCGGGCCGCGCTGCCGGAATCGAATTCCCCGAGCTGTGCACGAAGCTCATCGAATTCGCCCTCGAGGGTAAGTAGGATTCCCGATTGCGGGCTGCAAATGGGTTCTGGCCTCAAGCCCGTTATCGGTTTCCCCGATCTTGCAGAAGAAAGATAGAAAGGGCTCCCATCATGGGAGCCCTATTCGTGTCATGCGGTCTTCTGCGGATCCGAAGCGGTTTTATCTGGACCCGAAAGGATGCGGGGTTGCATGTATGGGAATAGCTTGAGCCGTTTTCCGCTTCGCCTGAAGAGCGCCTGCTAGAAGGGCAGGAAATGGAAGAAGCTATTCAGCAGCCAGATCGCGCCCAAAACCAGCAGGATGATGAAGCCCCAGCCGACCGCCATGCAGCCGGGGTTCCCCTTGCGTGCGAGCTCGATCATCTTCTCGTCTTGCTTCAGATGATCCTTCACGACGGCTTCGCCTTTCGAAAGCTTGCGTTTCGGCTCGTTATCGCGGGGGAGCCATTGGCCGTGCGATTCGATGACGTTCTTGATGGCGGGCGCCTTGAGCGACAGGGCGGGTCTGGTCCCCTCGGCGATCTTTCCCGCGACACCGTCTAAGAAGGTGTTGAATTCTTCGGAATACCGCTTCGAGAAGCACATGACGGCGGCTTCGCCGGAATAGTGGGCTCCCCCGTCTTCCCCGGTGCTTACCAGGACCGCGGAAAGGACGGCGTGGATTTCCCAGCCATCGGCTTGGCAGAGCTGGAGCCTGCGGCTGATCCTGCTGTCGAAAACACCCACTTCCTTGTCGAATTTGTTGTATACCCAGGCAACCATGTCGTTGTCCCGATTGGGTTTGAATACGATTTTCAGGCGGTCTCCGACCAGGCTGTCAGCGCCGATCAGATGGGCTCCGCTTGTCTTGTCCGTCGTTTTGAACGAGCAGTATTCAGCGTAGTAAGGCGATACGGCCATCTGTTTCTCCCTTGTCGTGCATGCTAATTCCAAAGGGTGTCTTGTATCATGTTAGGCTCACAACGAGCGAAAGACTGAAGAATGATTCTAACCGATATGGAAAAGCACATAAGCGAATCCGCTCCCGAGAGGATCCGCGCCCGTTACCGCAGCCTCGTGGAGGCGGCCCGGGAAGGGGATTTCGGGGAACTGGATGAGGATGTGGTGGTGATCGATACCGAGACCACCGGTATCTCGTTCAAGAATGATGAGCTGACCCAAATCGCCGCAGCCCGCCTTTGCAAGGGTGAGATCGTGGGCTGGTACACCACCTTCGTGAACCCCGGAAAGCCCATTCCCGAAGAAATCCAGCATCTGACCAATATCCACGACGAGGACGTCGAAGACGCCCCTTGCCCCGCAGAGGCTTTGGCGGGTTTGGTTGAATTCGTGGGCGAAAGCGATCTTGTGGCGCATAATGCCGCCTTCGATAAGAACTTCTGCACCAAGCATCCGGCGGGGTATGCCCTGAAGCGCAATCTGTGGCTCGATTCGCTCGACCTGGCCCGCATCTCGCTGCCTAAGCTGAAATCCCATAGGCTCATCGACTTGGTGAAGACCTTCGGTGCGCCTGTTTCCACCCATAGGGCGGACGATGATGTGGTGGCCACCTGTGCGGTCTTCCGCATCCTTCTGGCAGCAGTTGCGGCGATGCCCGTGGAGCTGGTTTCGTACATCGCCCATTGCGCAACGCGCGAGGAATGGCCCACCGTCAAGGTGTTCCAGGTTATCGATGCGGCGAACGAAGGCGAGCGCAAGCGCTTCAGTCTACGCAGTATCCGGCAGGAGCATGTGGGCTCAAAGATGGCGCGCCCCCGTATCGACGCAGACAAGATTGCCGCCGACCCGGTGAAATCGCTTGATTTTCCCAGCTCGGAAGAGGTTTCCGCAGCTTTCGCACCCGACGGGATGATGGGTTCCATCTACGACGATTTCGAAACGCGCGAAGCCCAGCGCCAGATGGCGTGCGAAGTCGCCTCGGCCTTCGAGGCGTCGGTGAACCTTGCGGTCGAGGCGGGTACCGGGGTTGGCAAATCGATGGCGTACCTGATTCCCTCGGTGATGCTTGCCATGCGCAATAAGATCACCGTCGGCGTGGCTACGAAGACCAATGCCCTGCTCGACCAGCTGGTGAATCACGAGCTTCCCCTGCTCGCGAAGCAGAACGAGGGCCTGGTTTTCTGCAGCCTGAAGGGCTTTTCCCACTACCCCTGCCTGCGCAACGTCGAGCGCCTTGTGAACGAGGGGCCGAAGATGCGCATGGTGAACGATGTGGAAGTGAGCCAGGCTGCGGCGTTGTCGGGCTTGCTCTCCTTCATCGAGCAGAGCGACTATGACGATATCGACGGGTTGAAGATCGATTACCGTGCCCTGCCGCGATACGAGATCTGCACGAGCAGCCATGACTGTCTGCGCAGGAAATGCCCGTTCTTCGGGAGCAAGTGCTTCGTCCATGGCGCCCGCCAACGGGCGGAGAGCGCGGATATCGTAGTGACCAACCAAACCATGCTCTTCTGCGATGTTGCGGCTGAGGGGGGCCTGCTCCCGCCTGTCCGCTATTGGGTCATCGACGAGTCCCATGGCACGGAAGATGAGGCGCGCCGCGCGTTCAGCTGCTCGATCGAAGCCGATGAGTTGCGCCGTATCGCCAACCGTGTGGGATCGACCGAGGCTTCCCGCAATGTCTTTTTGCGCACGGAGCGCACGATGACCGGCAAGACCGAGGCATCGGAGGAAACCGTGCGGGCGATGCTTCGCCCCGAAGAGTTGGAAGAAGCGAAGGGAACCGGGAACAATGCGGGCGACACCCTGCTGTTCGCCCTTTGCTCGCGTGCCCTGAAGCATGGTCGCGAGTTCGACCAGGCGGCACGGGACTTCTGCGACCATATCGGCGATCTGCTCTTCTTCGATCCGGTGAAGCGTTCGAAGGGTTATGACCGCGTCGAGCTGTGGCTGAACGACGATATCCGTCAGAGCTACACCTTCGCGGCTTTGGTTTCCTATGGTCGCGTGATGTGCGATGCCGCCGAGCATCTGGTGAAATCCAGCCAGGAATTGGTGGGTTATCTGGAAGGCGTCGAGGGTGCCGCGGCGATCCAGCGCGAGATCGCGTCGACTGCCATGACCTTGAAGGAAGTCGTCAACGCGGCGGAGGTGATCCTGTTCGATGGATCGCCCCTCTACGCCTATGCCGCCCATTTGAGCCGTAAGAAGCAGAGCCCGGAACGCCTGGAGGCCCTGATGCTCGATGTGGGCGATGCCATGAACGAGAACTTCTTCGCCCGTGTTCATAGCGCGGTCTTCACTTCCGCCACTATGACCATCGCCGATTCCTTCGACTCCTTCGAGCGCGGCGTCGGTTTGGGGAGGGGTGAATTCTCCCAGTGCCGCACGTGCAGGCTGGATTCCGAATACGACTTCGATTCGAATATGACGGTCTACGTGGCCGAGGATATGCCCGAGCCGAACGATCCGAATTACATGGATGCCCTCTGCGATCTGCTGATCGGCGTGCATAGGGCGCAGGGAGGGTCGACTTTGACCCTGTTCACGAACCGAAAGGAGATGGAGAAGAGCCATGCGGTGGTGCAGGCGGCTGTGCGTGGGGATGACCTGCGCATCATCTGCCAGCGCTGGGGCGTTTCCATCAAGGGCCTGCGCGACGATTTCATCGCCGACGAGCATCTTTCGCTTTTCGCGCTGAAGAGCTTCTGGGAGGGTTTCGATGCCCCGGGTTCCACTCTCAAGACGGTCGTGGTGCCCAAGCTGCCCTTCAACAAACCCACCGATCCCCTTTCCTGCGAGCGTGCGCAGATCGACCCGCAGGCTTGGGCCCATTACGTGCTTCCCGCAGCCGTGTTGGAAGTGCGACAGGCGGCGGGCAGGTTGATCAGGAGCTCTACCGATACGGGGAATCTGGTTCTAGCGGATAGGCGGCTGGTGTCCAAGCGATACGGATCGACCTTTCTGAAGTCTCTCCCGAGCAAGAATATCAGGGTGCTTCCGATGAAGCGCATCATCGAGGAATTGTCCTAGGGAAGATAATCTGAAACCGTTTTTCAGGGAAGCGGGGCCCCGTGTCGGAAGGCAGGCGGCCCCGTTGACATGCTGTTACCCCATCCCTTGTGCCCCGCCTGTTCGGTTGTTCAATATATCGTGCTGATGACCTGCGAAAACACATTCAAGGTGGAAAGCGGGGCGCTTATGTGCCCGTGATGGTCGAAGCTTCGGAACGAAGGCATCGGCGCTCAAATGACGTATACTGAAAGACCATGCGAACATTAGGCGGAATGCCTATTTACGAAAGGTGCGGTCATGTCGGAAATCATGGAAGACATTGCATATCTATCACAGGAAATCGGACCGCGTCCTGCTGGCACCGAAGAAGAGCAGCAGGCTGCGCTCTACATTTCCGACACGCTGAAGAACAGAACCGGTTTCGAGACGTCAATCGAGGAGTTCGCCTGCAATTCCAAGCCGGATTTGGTGAAGGTGGTGCTCTGCGTCCTTGCGATTATCGTAAGTATCGCCGCGATGATCGTTGATTTCGCGGTTATCCCCGCGATCTTGATCGGTATCCTGTGCGCGGTCCTATACGTTCCCGAGGCTCTTGGGCGACCCCTGCTTTCCCGTGCGCTTTCCCGCGGGGTCAGCCAGAACGTGGTGAGCAAGTACCAGCCTGCCGCGAGGAGCTCCAGGCGTTCCCGCAAGGTCGTGCTCGTTGCGAGTTATGACAGCGGGAAGATCCAGAAGGAGTTGGGCGCTTCGGGAATCCTTCCCGTGCTCGATATCGCAACCTTGGTCGGTATGGTGGCGATTCCCATTCTCTGGATCGCCCGTGCGGCTTTCGGCATGGAGGCTGCCGGCCCTGCGCTGATCGCATGGAACGCAATCACCATCATCGCGCTCGTGTTCGCCCTGCTCCCCGTCATCTTCTTTATCATGCATCAGGTGGCGCAGTATAACGAAGCTGCGAATTGCAATGCTGCATCCGTTGCGGCGATGATCGAGGTTGCCCAGCGTATTGCGAACACCCCTGCGGTTGCCGCAAAGCCCGACGAGTCGGTGCGCATCCATGGCGAAGAAGCAGCCCGTGCAGAGGGGCTCGTGCCGGAAGGGGCGAGCATCGAGTATGCTGCCGCGCCGACAGGAACCGACGCACCCGAATCTTCCCCCGTCCAGACCCCCGCCGTCGCCGAAGAACCTGCAGCCGATGACTCCGTGCAGGCAGGCGGGACCGAGAGCTTCGTGTATCTGAACGATCAGGCGGGCTGGCCCCAGGAATATTCCTATACCCGTCCAACCGATAAGGAACCCGAAGCAGAACCCGAAGCGAAGGACGATTCCCTTCCCGAGTGGTATGTCGCAGCGCAGGCGAAAGCCCATCGCCCCGCCGATACCGGTACCCCTGTGCGCCGTTCCCGCTTCGCATCCGCACTGGATGCTGCAGTGGAAACGAGCCGTCAGCGTGCCCAGGAAGCGGCGGCTGCCCAGCAGGCGGCACACGAGGCCGCGCTCGCGAGCGCCTTCGAGGCTGCCCGAGCCGCCTCCCGCCCCGAGCCTCCCGCCCTCGCCGTGCAAGCGGACGCAACGCCTGCATCCGCCGAACGCGTCGAAGTGGAATACGAGGAGGTCTTCCCCGCGACTGCAGACGAACCCGAACCCGTCATTGCCGAATCCGACCTTCCCGGCGATACCGTTCCCACCCAGCCTGCGTCAAGGATGAATTCCCTGGCGGCATTGGCCCAGCAGGCGGTAGAGGATGCTATCGCGAATGGCGAGGATCCCAGCACCTTCGTTCCTGAGCCCGCGCCCGCGCTCGAGCCCGAAATGGAGGTAGAGCCGGCTTCTCCCGAGGGAGACCAGCCCGCCCTCTCAGAGCAGGATGAGCCTGTCGTTTCCCAATCCGAGATGGAATCCGCGCAGGTGTCGGAAGAGCAGTCCGAGCATGTTTCCGCGGAGGAGCCCCAGCAGGCTTCCGGAGCAGAGGATGTTCCCGAGGCCGAACCCGGGCAGGCTGCAGGCGGCACCGTTGCCATTCCGTGTATCGATGTGAGCGAGCTGCGCCGCGATGCTGCCCGTGCGCGTGCATCCCAGCCTGTTCGGGTCCAGTCCGCCGAGCAGGTACCCGCTAACCCTGCAATCGAGCTGCCCGCAATCGAAATGCGGCCCGAAGCCGATCACGCGAAGCGCAATCCCCTGCTCGACTCCCCCGAAATAATTGCCGACCTGCCCCAGATCGATACGACTTTGCCCCAGCCCGCTCCTTTGGCCGATGCGAATCCGTCGCTTTCCTCGCGCATCCCCCGCGTCAATCTGGATGCCTTCGGCATCTCCACTGCCGGAAATGCGGAGCCTCTGGATAACAAGCGTGCGGCGCTGCGCAACACGGTCCCCTCGCTGAGCGGATCGATCAGCTTCGAGCCCTCTGCAGAGGAAGGCGCCAACAACACGGTCAGCCGTACCGGATCCTTCAGTCCGATCAGCATGTCCGGAAGCATCGGTCCTGTTGGCGATGAGCTGATCGAGGGCGTCGATCCCGAAGACATCTATGTGGACGATGCGGATGATTCCGATTACGCCGAGAATACCACCGCTTCCGGTGCGTATGCGGGTCCCGACTACATCGAGATGCCGGAATCCCGCATGTCCCGTTTCTTCGGCAAGTTCCGTCGCAAGAAGGACAAGGAAGCTGCAGCGGAGGAATCCGACAATCGCCGCCGCGCATCCCGCAATGGGGACGACGTCGACGAGTCGGCATGGGATGACGACTGGAATGGCGGTGCCTTCAGCAAGATGCGCGAAGCTGCTGCAGGATTCGGCAGGAAGAAGAATGCAGAAGAAGCCGCGGATCAGGCAGGATATCCCGAACCTGAAGGCGATGCGGGCGAAGCGGATGGCATCCAGTCCGATTTCGATGCCGCCGAGGTCTCCGATCGAGTAGATGTTGGTGATGTCCTGCAGACGGAGGATACGATCGACGGTCTCGAGGAAGAAGCCCACTCCCAGGAGCCTGCTCCCACCCCTTCCGTTAACAGCCTCGCCTCTTTCGTGAGCGAATTGGGTCTTGATGACCGATCCGCTGCCGATGAAGTCGTCGAAGAGGAAGTGAAGCGGATAGAGGATTTCCATCTGAAGAATGTCGATGTCGAGGTTTGGTTTGTGGCTTTGGGTTCCGAATGTGCCGCTAATGGCGGTTCGAGGGCTTTCTTCGAAGAGCACGCCGAAGAGCTCAAGGGTGCCCTGATCGTGAACCTTGAAGGTTTGGGTGCCGGAGCGCTTTGCCAGGTCAGCCCCGAGGGATGTTTCGGCGCGAAGCCTGCAAGCCCCCGCCTGAAGCGACTCGTCAAGAAAGCCCAGAGGGTTTCCGGTGTGACCTTCACCGATGCGGCGATCCGTTGGAAGGATAGCATCGCATCCCTTGCTTTGAAGAAGGGCCTGCATGCCGTGACCCTCGCCGGCATCGAGAAGAAGAAACCCGCGTACATGGGACAGGGCGACGACGTGATCGAGAATGTCGATGAGGAAACCCTGTATCGCCGCATCGAGTTCGTCGAGGCTCTGGTGCGTAACGCGTAGTGCGTTGGTTGTATAACCCGAAAAAGAAAGGACCTGCTTCGGCGGGTCCTTTTTCATTTCAGAGTATTTCCAGGTAAAACGCGTTTTTCGGTGTTTTCTCCATCTGTCTTGGATGAAAGTTTCCGTTGTTTACTATCCGTTCATTTCGAAGGCGTTCGGATGGGTATAATATCTTGCGCTGTCATGAAGAATCGATTGTCGGGCATGTGCGGAGCATGCCTGTTTGCGAGGGAATGAGGACGAAATGGAAATCGAAGCATACTGCGTGAAGTGCAAGGCGAAGAAGGTCATGGTAGAGCCCAACGAAGGCCTGACCAAGAACGGTAAGCCTATCGTGAAGGGGAAGTGCCCCGACTGCGGGACCACCATCTGCCGTATCGGGGCTATCAAGAAATAAGCCTTCCAAACAAGGCGAGCAAGCATTTAAGCGATCCTTCGGGGTCGCTTTTCTTTTGACGAATCGTTTAGGGTGCCGGGTTTCCAGGTTCGGGGTTGCGCTGCGTTACGCTCTGCCCGCATTTGCATGGAGAACGGTCCATATGCATGCGTTGCCTGCCGTGCCGATGGATTGATATCGATGCGATGGAAACGCGTCGCAGGAAATGGCAGAAAAGACGAACGCCGTCGAATGGCGGCGTTCGGGTCTGTTTATGGAGCGGGCAACGGGACTCGAACCCGCGAATGGTGGCTTGGGAAGCCACTGCCTTACCACTTGGCTATGCCCGCATACACTGGATGATACCACACCCTGAAACGTAGGAATCCATTTTCTTCGCCGGGCTTTTGCGCGCATTTGCTCGGAGCCTTTTTGGAGATCGCGGTATTCCTTCCGTGTTTCGTATCCATGGAAACAGTCCGTCTGCTCCGTTACATCTGTCAAACACCTACTAAAGCACTTGACTTTAGGAATCCATCTTGGAAAATGAAGTTTGTCAAATAACCTACCTAATAACTAGGTGAAAGCTGAGGAGCGCAAGGTCATGAAGCAGATTTATCTGGATAATGCATCTACAACCCCCGTCCGTCCGGAAGTTCTAGAGGCGATGATTCCGTATTTCTCTGGAGAATTCGGTAACCCGTCTTCCATCTACCCCCTTGGACAGCGGGCGTCGAATGCCGTCTCGCAGGCACGCGAGGATATCGCGGCTTTGATCGGGGCGAAACCCCAAGAGGTCTTCTTCACCTCAGGTGGGTCGGAAGCGGACAATTGGGCGCTCAAGGGCTATGCACGCGCCAATAGGAAGCATGGGACCCACATCATCACAACGGCAATCGAGCACCACGCCATCCTGCATTCGTGCGAGGCGCTCGAACGCGAAGGTTTTCAGGTTACCTACCTTCCCGTAGGCAGCGACGGGCTTGTCGACCCCCGGGAGTTCGAATCGGCGATCCGGGAAGACACCATCCTCGCATCCGTCATGTTTGCCAATAACGAAATCGGAACGATCGAACCTATCGCACGCTTGGCTCAGATCGCGAAATCCCATGGAGTCGCCTTCCATACCGATGCGGTCCAGGCCTTCGCTCATGTTCCTATCGATGTCGATGAGCTGGGTGTCGATATGCTTTCCGCGAGCGCCCACAAGCTGAACGGTCCGAAAGGCGTGGGAATGCTCTATGTACGCAAGGGGGTTCGCCTGGAAAACCTCATCGACGGCGGTCAGCAGGAACGCGGTAAGCGTGCCACAACGGAAAACGTTCCCGGAATCGTCGGTTTTGCGAAGGCGGCCCAGCTTGCCTTTGGGGAACTGGAAGGGGAAACCGCACGGCAGCGCGAACTGCGTGACCATGCGATCAGGCGCATTCTTGCGGAAATCCCCCATGCGAAGCTGAACGGAAGCTGGGAAAGCAGGCTTGCCAATAATGTGAACTTCTCGTTCGAGTTCATCGAGGGCGAAGGCATGCTGCTCCATCTGGCGGCACGTGGTATCTGCGTTTCGAGCGGGAGCGCCTGTACTTCAGGAAGCCTCGATCCCAGCCATGTGCTCATCGCGATCGGCCTTCCCCATGAAATCGCCCATGGTTCCCTACGTATGACCTTGGGTCGCGATACGAGCTTGGACGATGTGGATTTCGCCATCGATTCCCTGAAGGCGACCTTGGGGAACCTGCGTGCGATGAGCCCCCTTTACGAGGATTACCGCAATGGCAGATACGAAGGAATCCTCGACGCTTGGAAAGCGAAGGGTATCGCGCATATCAGCGAATAGGCATGCCGGCACGCCGCGTCCATGTCCTATGGGGAAAATGGAATGCGGCGAGTTGGATGAGAAGGGGATTCGAGGAACAGGCCAATCGCCCAGCCTGCATCGGCGGGGCGTTTCGAAAGGAAGCAAACCATGGCAATGAATTATTCCGATGCTGTAATGGATCATTTCACCAACCCGCGCAACGTGGGGGAAATCGAGAATGCGAGCGGATGCGGTACCGTGGGCAACGCTGTCTGCGGGGATATCATGCGCATCTATCTCGATATCGACGACTCCGGTGTGATCAGGGATGCGAAGTTCAAGACCTTCGGCTGCGGTGCGGCGATCGCGACAAGCAGCATGGCAACCGAGCTCGTGAAGGGCAAGACGGTGCAGGAGGCGCTGGAGGTTACGAACAAGGCGGTGATGGAGGCGCTCGACGGCTTGCCTCCCGTGAAAGTCCACTGCTCCCTTTTGGCGGAAGAGGCGATCCATGCAGCGCTTTGGGATTATGCCGAAAAGAAGGGAATCAAGATCGAGGGTTTGGAAAAGCCCGTCCAGGACATCGGCGAACATTCCCACGTGGAAGTAGTGGAAGACGAATCAGAGTTGTAAGCGAACGAAAAGGCCTCCAGAAGGAGGCCTTTTCCTATGCTCATTCAGCGGAAAAACGCAAATCTTGTTGCAGAAATTGTGGATAGAGTGCTTCTTCGCGGTAATTTGCCATTCGTTCTTCCGTGTGAACCCCTTGCATTTAGTAAACTTGTCTGGTTTGAACACAAGGAGAATCCTATGCCCAAATCAACGAGGAAGCACGTCTCGAAGCGGGGGCGGGAAAAACAGGCGAACAGCCGGCAGGTCGGCTTCAAGCCTGCATACAATCCCACCCACGCGAAAAAGAGCTCCGGTGCCTCTACAATGGATAGGGAGCGTATCGTTGCAGCGCAGGCGGGTGCAAGCAAAGCCAAGCAGCCTGCGAAGAAGAAGCGCCCCGTTCGGAAGGTGGTTCTCACCATCCTGCTCGTATTGCTCGTCCTTGCCCTGCTGGCAGGTGCTGCATTCGGTTTGTATGTGAACCAGATCAGCAACGCTATCAAGGTGCAGGATCAGGAGCAGGCAGTCGCAATCGACGAGATGCTCACCCCTGTGGTGTCCGATGAGCCCTTCTACATGATGGTAATCGGCTCCGATAGCCGAAACGACGAATTCGGTCAGCGTTCCGATACCAATATCGTGGCAAGGATCGATCCGACGACGAATACGGTCACCCTCATCTCCATTCCCCGCGATACCGCCATCGATATCGATGGCAATGTGGAAAAGTTCAATGCGGCATACAACTACAACGGTGCCCAGGGTGCCATTAAAGCCGCAAACGAGCTGCTGGGCGTCCAGATGTCCCACTATGTGGAAATCGACTTCTCCGGTCTGGTCGACCTGATCGATGAGGTCGGTGGCGTTGAAGTCGATGTTCCCATGAAGATCGAGGATGCGGACGCGGGCGGAAAATTGGAAGCGGGCGAGCAGACCCTCAATGGCGAGCAGGCGCTCGTGTTCGCAAGGTCACGTTCGTATACCACCGGTGACTTCCAGCGCAGCGCGAACCAGAGGCTTTTGGTGGAAGCCTTCATCGAGAAGGTGCTGAGCATGCCTCCTGCGGATATCCCCGGTTTGGTGAAGCAGGCGGCCAAGTGCATTACCACCGATATGAGCCTGACCGATATCATCGGGTACATCCAGAAATTCCAGGATGCCGATGGCCTGACGATCTACTCGGCGATGATCCCTTCGACGACGGCGGATTCCGATGGTGTGAGCTATGTGGTCTGCGATGTCGAATCCTTGAAGGAGATGATGGCGGTCGTCAACGAGGGTGGCGATCCCTCCACGGTGGTTACCGACAACACCATCACTTCCAGCGAGGAAGCGGAGGCTCTGGGCGAAAGCGGTATCCCGATCTATGTGGAAACCGATATCGCCAATGGAACGATTCAAGCCGAAGAGGGCGATCAAGCATCCGAAGGCGAGTGGACGGCTCCGGAAACCGAGCAGTTCTGATCGGAAGCATCGCTTGGAGTCTTGGATGCCGATCGAATCGGGGTTTTCCGGGGGCGGATGCCTTTCTAGGCGGCTCTTTACATGAATATCATCCATGTGCCATTCGCAAGCGAATGGCACATGCGTATTATCGAAACAGATACCGAACCGGGAAAATCCGGTAGGCATATCGGCATATGCTTGGGAAGGGTAGGGAAATGGCACAACCGATCGACGAAAACGTCCTCTTTGCAGCCCAGAGGGCGATTGCCCGCGCACGAGGCCAAGAGGTATTCATCGCGCCTGTTGCCGACGGTGCCGATCCTTCTGCGAGTGCGAAGCTGTACAAGATCACAACCGCATCGGCAGAAGGGGAATCTACTCGGGAAACGCAGAGGACGGCTCCCCAGGAGCCCGTGAAGACTTCGAATAAACAGCATCGGGGATGGTTCTTCAAGAAGGGCGAAGAGGACGCGGCAGGCGTGGTGATTCACTGCGATCCCGCTTCCGGGCACGAATCAGCTCCTGAAGCAGGCATTACGGCAATCTCCGAGCAGGTTGCCGAGCATACCCCTGCACCTGCTCCTGTACCCCGCACGCCCCTGAAGCATGAAGCGGAGGAGTCGGAAGTCCCCCATTTCAAGCTGGCATGCAGCCGTTCTGCATATGGTTCCAAAGCGGAGCTCCGCAGCAGCGCCGAAGCCTGCGACCTATTCCTCAATCACTTTTTCGCCCAGTTGGTCCGTTGCGGGGTGAAGAACGCAGTGGTCAGTCCCGGGGTCCAGTCGACTGCCCTTGCCTTGAAAGCCCGCGAGCATTTCGAAGAAGTGTATGTTGATTCCGACGAGCGCAGCGCAGCCTTCTTCGCCTTGGGTGTCGCTAAGGCAACGGGCAATGCCGTCATCCTCATCGGATCGGGCGCCACTGCTGCAGCGAATTGGATGCCTGCCGTGCTGGAAGCCGAAATGGCGCGCGTTCCCCTGATGCTCTTGACGGCGGATAAGCCTGCGTACCTGCAGAGCCATGGCTACGCCGGGGCGTCCGGTCAGCTCCAGTTTTTCGGTGGGCATGTGAAGCGTTTCTTCCAGATGCCCATTCCCTCGAAAAAGCCCGAAGACCTTTCCTTCGCGTGCCAGATCGCGCTTGATGCATGCATCGCCTGCCATGGGAACCTGCCTAATGTCGCCTGCGCGGATGCAGGTCCCGTGCATATCAACTTCCCCTTCGCCAACCCAATCAAGCCCATTCCCTATGGTGGGAAGGTGCTGACGAAGGAACTTCCCGCTGCGGTATTTGCTGGGCAGGGGCTTATGCCCGAAGATGCGAAGGGGTTGTTCGACCTGATTCGCGGCAAGCGCGTTGTCGCGGTTTGCGGCGAGGGTACCTGCGGCAGCACTGCCGATGCCAGACAGCTGCTCAATTTCGCCCACACCCGCAATGTCCCCTTATTCGCCGATGCGCTTTCCGGATTGAGGAGCTTTTCCGACTCCATGATCATCGACCACTTCGATCCTATCCTGGGAGGCGAGGCGGTACCCCATATCGAAGTGGTTATCCGCTTCGGGCGTTGGCCGCTGTCCGATCGCTTGACCGAGGCAATCAAGGTGATGGGTGCGACCCAGATCGTAGTCGATACGCGTGATAGCAGGGATTACACCAACACCACCGATATCTTCGTGCATTGCGCACCGACGGTGTTCTGCGAGGCAATGACCTTCTTCGATTCTTCGGATAAGGCAAGCCGTCGTGCGTGCAGGGAATGGCAGACTTTCAACGACTTGATGAGCCATAAGCTTCGTGCCATCAAACTGCGCGATGGTATCGATGATTACGAGGGTGCTTACATGTACGAGCTGCTCGAGGCTGCTCCAGCGAATTCACTGGTGTGGGTTGCTAACGGCATGAGCATGGTTGCCCTCGATTTGTTCTACTGTAAGGGCGACAAGCGCTTGAAGGTGTTGGCGAACAGGGGTGCATTCGGTATCGATGGCGTGCTTTCGAGTGCTTTCGGGGCTGCTCAGAAGTTCGAGCAGACTACGGTCGTTACAGGCGATATGGCCTTCCTCCATGATGTCAATGCACTCGCCCTGCAGAACGAGTTCAGGGTCAGGGAAAACCACGGAGCTGGTAAGATGCCCTCTATCGTCGTGGTTCTGCTGAATAATTGCGGTGCGGGAGCCTTCGAGATGCTCCCCGAAAAACCCGAGGATGATAGCTTCGAGCGTCTGTTCGTGAATCCCCAGTCGATTGATTTCAAGCGTCTGGCCGATGGTTTCGGGGTAACCTGCCGAACGGTGACTACGGTGAATACCTTCCGCCGAACCTATGCCGCCCTCCTGGGCGAACCTGGGATCAATATCCTGGAGGTTCTTCTTCCTATTGCGGGTATGCGCGATCGATTTGCCGAATATCGGCAGATCTAGACGAAATCACCTCCATGCCGCTTGGGTTGCGATGCGGGCCCGGGCGGCATGTTTGTCTGCAAGCCGATGAGGGTTTTGCTGTTGCTGCGCCTTCATCCCGAGAATCTTGGTGAACAACTATATGCATGAGTCCACTATTCTTTCCGAGTTGGAGTTTCGATGCCGGCAGAATCCCCAAGGAGTCTGCTTCTATATTGCGACGCAAGGCCAGGAAGATGAAGTGCCGTACGAGTCGGTTACTTATGAGCAGCTGAGAAACCGATCCGTGCGATTGGCGCGCGCATTATTCGATCAAGGTTTGACGCGCGGTAGGTGGTGCGCGGTGGATATGCCCAATTGCGCCGAGTTCGTATACCTTATCGTCGCTTCCCTGATCAGCGGGATACCTCTGGTGCTGCTCAACAACCGTCTTACATCCGCCGAGAAGGGAACCCGTATCCGCGAGGCGTGCCAGGCGATAGGGATTCCCAATCTGCGCGTTTTCACCAGGGATTCCATCTCTAATGCGATTGCCTGGGATACGAAAACCTATGGTGAGGACGATTTCGATGCATCGCATCTGATTTGCCGCGCCCATGATGCTTATGAGCCGGATTCACCTGGTTTGACGGTATTCTCTTCCGGATCTTTCGGAAATCCCCGTCCCGTGTTGTTCACGTGGGGCAATGTGCATGGTGCCGCGAGGTCCATGAATACCACCGTCAGCCGCCCGGGTGAGGGATTGTGGCAGCTTGCAATGCCATTGAACAGGGTTGCTGGTGTTCAGGTGGTGTACCGTTCGCTTCTGAATGGGAATCCCTTTATCCTGTATCGCGAGTTCTTCGCGCAACGGCTGCTTGATGATGTGCGCGGATATGGCGCCACCCATGTGTCTGTTTGGGGCAGCATGCTGAAGGGCTTGGTCTCGTGCGCCGCGCAGACGGAAGAAGGCATCCAAGCGCTTCAGTCGTATCAATGCGTGCTGTTGGGGGGATCGTCTCCGGCACACGATGCATTGGAGCAGGCGATTGAGATGAAGGTACGGGTGTATGCCAGCTTCGGCATGACGGAAACCTGCGGTAATGTTGCCGCCTGCCTTGCAACGAGCGGCTTCAACGGCAGGTTGTTCTCGTTGCCCGATTATCAGCTCGCGGTGATTTCTCCCGACGAGAGCGGTTTCGGCAATCTCGCCGTGAAGGGTCCCGGTGTTGCTCCGATGGAGCTTAATCCCAAGTCCGTATTCACGGTTGACGGTTTCCTTTTGACCAACGTGCTTGCGAAGGTCGATGATCCAGGGGTGAGATTGTTCAGGCCAGCGGATGAGTCCTTCGTTTCGGGTGGCGAGGATATCGACCCAAGGGAAATCACCGAACAGCTTCTTCTGGTTCCAGGGGTTACTGACGCCTACGTGTTTGCCGATGAAGATGAGGAATGGGGCCGCCGTCCTGTCGCCATCGTGGAAACAGCGGCTGTTTCACGTGAAACCGGATGCAACCTGCAGCTCCTTGCCGATAAGGTTGGCGAAAGCCTTTCTGAATATCTGGATCCCCTTCTTAGGCCCGACCGTATCATCGCCGTCCCCGAGTTTCCCCGTACGGGTGTGGGGGAGGTTGACTACAGCCAGCTTCGCTTGTTATACAGCCAACGCTTGGACGTCCGTAAGGTCGAAGCGTGGGTGGTTCGTGCTCCTTTGGATCCGCCTCAGACCCTCGGCGCCGTGCGCTTGAAGGAACGCGAGATCCTGGTTGTGAGAGTGACCGATTGGGCTGGGCGTACCGGTGTGGGCGAAAGCCTTGCCTATCCGCGCGTGTGCAGGGCAAAGGAAAGCTTGGAAGATGGGTCCGAATTCCTCCGCTCGAAAATAGCCCCTTTGCTTATCAACCACGTATTCGTGCATCCCAGCCAAGCAAGCGTGCTCTGGCGTTCGATTGATGGTGCAGCCGCTTTCCCCTACGCATGCGCTGCCTTGGAATCGGCGATATGGGACCTGGGCGGCAAGGTCGATCGTTCTTCCCTGGTCGAGATGATCGGAGGAAGGGATTTGTGGCAGAATCCGGAATCCGACCCGAACGTCCCCCAGGGCGGCATTCCCTGTGGTGCTGCAATCGAGTATTCGACTGAATGGGAGTGCATTGAAAAGGTACGCAAGGCGGTTGAGATCGGCTGCGAGAGCGTGCGTATCAAAATAAAGCCGGGTTGCGATGCCAGCTTGGTGAATGCCATTCGAAAGGAGCACCCTAGGCTCAATCTGGTGCTCGATGGTAACCAAGCCTATACCGAAACCAGTTTGAAATCGGTTTTCGACCTTGAGGGTTACAACATCTCATGCATCATCGATCCCCTTGACCCATCCGCTCCGCCGAAGGTGGGTCCGCAGGGTATTTGGGAACGCTTATCGCGCCTACAGCGTGACTTAGGGGCTTCCATCTGCGTGGAACGGTGCTGGAATGGCTTGGACGACCTGAAAGAGGGTTTGAGGAAGCATTCGACGATTAGATGCGCTTCCCTGCGTGTGAGCAAGCTGGGCGGTATCCAGCCTGCATTGGAATTCTATTGGTGGGCGCGGCAGAAGGGGATCATGCTCCTCCCCGTTTCCGAGGGGGCTTCGCCGATCTCGTCACGAATCCAGGCTGCATTCCAGACGCTTCCCGGAATGAACGTATGCGGCGATTTCCCGCTTTCCGATCGGGAGGTCATCGAGGATGCGTGCGCACCCGGTTTGGTTTTCGAATCGGGTACCTTGCGTATCAATACGGAAGATTTCGAATACGGCGTCGGTTGCGAAATCGATCCCGATCTTCTGGAAAAGCACGCCCAGGTTGCTTGGGTGGTGAAATAAGGTTTTATCCGTCAGGAAAGGTTATTGAATGAAACTTGTGATTGCTTCCGATATCCACGGTTCCGCGTATTGGTGCGAACGTCTTCTGGAGCAGGTGGAATCGGAAAAGCCCGATACCTTGGTGCTGTTGGGAGATATCCTGTACCACGGTCCCCGCAATGACCTGCCGAAAGGCCATGATCCGAAAAGCGTTGTGAAGATGCTCAATGCGATGGCGCGCAACATCCTTGCCGTGCGCGGCAATTGCGAAGCGGAAGTGGACCAGATGGTGCTGGATTTCCCTTGCATGGCGGATTATGCGGTGCTGATGGACGGGTCGCGTCAGATCTACCTGACCCATGGCCATCTTTGGTCGCCCGAATCCCTGCCGCCCTTGCCCGATGGAAGCGCCTTTTTGTACGGCCATACTCATGTGAAGGTGAACAAGGATATGCCCCATCCACAGGGCGGTACCATTCGCGTAGTCAATCCCGGTAGCGTGAGCATCCCGAAAGACGGATCCAACAGCTTTGCCGTGTATGAAAACGGCGAATTCCAGCTGAGGGAATTGGTGTAAGGAAGGGTTGAGACGGACCGCAACGCTTGGCTTTGCTGTCCGTTCGTTGGAAACCGAAAGGCGCCCCGTCGGGCGCCTTCGTTCATTCATAGGATTTGCTTAATCGATTTTCGTTTGCGTGAAACGTTCGGCGTTTTTCCAGGTGACCTTTTCGAATACCTCATCCGAAAGGCCGATGTTTTGGATGAATTCCGCCTCGTCTTGCGAAGAGAAGAGGGGGTAGTCGCTTCCGAACAGCACACGTTCCGTTCCGAATAGATTGATGAGCTCCCTCATGCGACGTGCTCCCATTATGAAAGAGCTGCTCGAGGTATCGACGTAGCAATTCTCGTTACCCAGCAGATCGTATCCCAATTCGGGAATTGACCAACCACCGAAATGCGCTGCGTCCACCACCAGGTTCGGGAAGCTCTTCAGCACCTCTTTCAGGCGGCGCGGATGGGAGAAGTCGAAACGATAGTCGCCAGTGTGGATGACGATGGGAAGACGCCCTTCGATGATCTCATACAGCTTCATGAGGCGCGAGTCGTCCAGATTGACATGTTGGATATCGGGATGGATTTTGACACCCTTGAGGCCTAAATCGATCATGCGGTTCACTTCGGCTTCCATATCCTCATAGTCCTGATGCATGCAGCCGAACCCGATGAGCTGCGGGTGTTCCTTGCATTCATTCGCGATGAAGTTATTTATGGTTTCCACGTTTCCCGGCTTCACGGCAACGGAATGCACGATGAAGTGGGTGATGGGGGAATTCGCAGTGCTTTCGAGAAGATGGTTTACCGGACCACCGCCTGTTTTGGGGATGGTGTAGAAATCGGATATGCTCTGCCCTGCTTTTTCGGCGATCTTTTCAGGGTAGATGTGTGCGTGTCCGTCAACGAATGCCATGGTGTTCCTTCTGTGCGTGTGCGATTGTGTATTGCGATTATAGTACAGTCGAAAAACCGACTGCGATTGCTTCCGTGGTGCTTCGGGGTTCGGCGTATGGAGATAATTGATATGAAGGAAATATGAAGAAATAGCCGTAGTAGGGATAGTGCTTGCAAGTACTTAATGAGATGAGTAATATTACTTCTTGCGTTCAGCGCATTACATATTGCGGGGTGGAGCAGTCTGGTTAGCTCGTCGGGCTCATAACCCGAAGGCCGTCGGTTCGAATCCGGCCCCCGCGACCAAATTCCCAAGGCACCTGATAGGTGCCTTTTTTGATGTCTTATGTGGCTTTCTATCTTTCTTTCGGAACGACGTATCGTTGGATAATGACGGTGAGGGTCGAAATTGTTGACTTTACAGCGGTTAGTAATACAAAACTTATAAAAAAGTAAAAGTCAAGGAACAAATATGTAAACAAATGTAAAGATTAAGTAATCAACAATCCGCGAACTGGTATAAAATCTCGGTATTGGGGACCCTGTCCCTGAAAAGGGGATACTGGGGAAGGGGTTCCTAAGTTCGGTCCGCTGGTCTCGTTCTTAGGAGGAAACATGAGAAGACAGGCTGAACTTCTTCGCAAGGCGTTGGTAGGCGGTATCGTCGCCGTTACTGCCGCCGCTGCAATCGGTGTTTCCGGTTGCTCTGCCGGTGCGTCTTCAGATGCGAAGGAATATGGCGATCCCGTCGGTTTCGTAGTTCCCGTAGCCGATGCGGAGAATGCCGTTTGGAAGGTCGACTACGTCAACGAAGAGCTGCCCGATGATTACGTTCTGGGCAACTGGCGTATGTCCATCGATGAATTTGACCCTGAAAAGATCGCAGTCAACGAAGAGCTCGGCTTGAACACCGAGGTAAGCCGTGAAGGCATGGACACCTTGCAGACAATGGGTGGCGCTGACTTCACCGCTAACGAGTTCGACTGGATCCTGGCACAGGCAAAGGAACGTGCCGGCGTCGATCCTGACAAGATCACCGTCATGGACCTCCGTGGCGAAGATCATGGCCTGATCGATGGCGACGTGTTCATGTATTGGATCAAGGACAACTACGTGAACGAAGGCCGTACCACCGCTGAGGTTATCGAAGTGGAAAAGGGTCTGCTTGAAGACCTGAAGGCTCAGGATACCGTCGAGATGTACCAGACCGACGATAACTGGAGCGCAGCTGTCGAAGAACCCATGGTTTCTTACGACAACCCCGTCATCCAGACCGAGGAAGAATTCGTTAAGGAAAAGGGCTGCGACTACGTTCGTTTCGCAACCACCAACCACTTCCGTCCCGATGATGGCACCGTCGACGAGTTCATCGCCTTCATGAAGGACCTGCCCGAAGACGAATGGCTGTACATGCACTGCTACGCAGGTGAAGGCCGTACCACTGCATTCATGGTCATGACCGACATCTACAAGAACTATGATGTTGCCAGCTTCGACGACATCGCCGCCCGCCAGGGTCTGATTGGTCCCGTCGATGTACGCACTGAGCCCCTGACCACCGGCAAGGCCCACTATAAGAAGAAGGCCTCCGTCGAACGCCGCGTATTCCTGCAGAACTTCTACGAGTTCGCTCAGGAAACCAACTTCGAAGGCGAAAGCTGGACCGAGTGGGCACGCGACCACAACATCTCCCTCGAGTACTATCCCGAGGTCTAAACGGATAGTTTCAGCCGTTACCGAGAAACGACTCGAATCCGTCGAGAACCCCTGCAGCCAGGCGAAAGCCCGAACCTGCAGGGGTTCTTTTCTGTCTGGGAGATAGGTTTCGTACTGTATTCGAGTTTCACCTTGCCGAGTGACGCAATCGGTTTCGACGTGCTTCGTCCAGACCCTTCCCGGGCAGCGGATTCGCTGCCGTTATGCCTTCGGGGAATCGATGAGTGCATCGATATCGCGGTCGATAAGATTTCGGCCCGGTTCGTCTGATTCCTCGATCCGATCAAGGCGGTCGCGTACTGCGTCGCCTTGAAGGGTAAATGCATCGTTGAAGAGCAGGAGATTCGCCCAGTCGCTAGAAAGCCCCTTGGATTCTTCAATCCAAGGGGCTTATAAGCACTCTGTTTCGCTAGGTCCTAGATTTGAAGGTTAGGACGCTTCGATGCAGGCAATGCGGATGCTAGGACCTGCGGCGACGATGCGCGAACACTGCAGTGAATGCCGCTGCAACCAGTGCCGCCAAGGATACGGCTACGGTCTGCAGGGACCTGTCACCGGACTGGGGAAGCTCGCTTTCCTGGGTCTGCGCTACTTCATAGGATGCAACCACGGTGGAGCTGTTTGCCTCGGGGGCGACATTTTCCTGCTCTTCGGGAACCATGGGCTCGTCAGGGGTGTCAGGGGTGTCGGGCTCGGGAACCATGGGCTCATCAGGATCGACAGGTTCGGGCTCGGGTTCGGGTTCGGGTTCTACTTCCCAACCGGCATAGAGCACGGTCCAGTTGTTCGTGTAGGCTTCGCTGAAGTCCACGGGGATGGTGCATTCGGCATCGGCATACCAACCGGTGAAGACATAGCCTTCGAGCGTGGGATCCGCAGGGCGTTCTGCGCAGCCCTTGTACATGATCTTGGTCTGGGCGTCGGGCATGCCCTGAACTTCTCCGGTTGCGCCTTCGGGAAGCACGGTATCGAAAGCCACGCCGACCACGGGTGCATATACATAAGTGCCGGCACAATCGAAGCTCCATTCATGCTCTTCGGTGATTCCGGCATGGTCATCGCATGCACCGGTGCAGGCATAGCGGATGACGCCGTAAGCTTCGGGGCTTGCCTCATTGGTGAGCTCGCCATTTTCCCAATCGTAGCTGTGATGGGAAAGCTGGGCGGTGGTCAGGCTGGCGATCTTGGCATCGGGGCCGATGACCTGCATGCGGTCGATGGTTCCGACGCCCTCTTCGGTGTTCACGATCTGATCGAACAGGTCGGAGTCGTTGGAGTTGCCGGCGCCACCCTCGGTGTCACCACGGGCGTAGTCGAACTCGAGTTTGGGGTTCAGGAACAGGTAGTGCTCGTCCTGGCCGCCCAGCGTGACATCCTCGCCGATGATGGTTTCGGTATTGCCCTTGAGCTTGTTGTTGAACAGGTCATACGCAATCAGATTGGTGCAGTTGTTTGCCACCAGGGTTCCCTTGCGGCCGATTGCGCCCAGCCAGGCGTCGTCGCAGTTCTTGAGGGTAAGGGTGTGGGTGTTCAGCCAGATGTCGCCGGCGGTGTAGCTGAGCAAGCGCTCGCCGTTGCACATCACGCGCACGTCGGTACCGTTGAGTACGGAATCGCGGGACTGAACGTAGATGCCGGCATAGCCGTTGTGCAGGACGTTCAGGCTGCCGTCTTCCATGTTGAAGCCGATGCAGGACCAACCATGGGCTTTATTGCCGTTGATATTGATATCGGAATCCTTGACGTTCCAGTATCCGGAATTGCAGGCGTTGCCGGCATTGTTTTCCACGATGATCTTGGAGTTGTCGACGTTGATGTTCACGTTGTTGATCGCGAAACCGCCACCGTTGTTGTCGCTGAAGTCGATGGTGGAGTTGTTGACGAAGATCGCATCGTAGGCGGTGCGCAGGTCGCCGGAATAGAAGGCGTTGACGTTGCCGCCACCGGGCTTGCGCTGCATCCCCGTTGCGGTCATAGTGCTGTTGTTCAGGGTAAGCACGGACTGTCCGTACATCGCATAGCTCCAGCCGCCTGTGTTTCCAACGGTGCTGATATTGGAACCGGTGAAGGTTACATTGCTGGAACCGTACAAGCCCAGGAACTGGCCGAGGAATCCAGTGCCGGTGATATTGCAGCCATCGAAGGTGATGTCGCCATCGTGCAGGTTGATGCAAGCGTCGTTACCGCTGCCGGAGAGGGAAGCGGCGCCTTCACCGGTGATGAAGGTGCAGTTCTTGAAGATTACGTTCTTGCCGATGCACAGCTTGGCTGCGGTTTCGCCGCTGTAGTAGGAAGTGGCGCCGGTGATGCCCTTGAACAGCAGGTTCGTGCCAGAAAGGTTGAAGATGCAGTTCTCGAAGACGGCAGGTCCATCGTTGGTGCTTTCAATCAGAAGCGCCTGTCCTGCGGCAACATTGAAGATCCTGTCGCTGACGCTGCTCTTGCAGACGGTAACTCCGGTTTCCTGGAGCTCGTATTCTTCAGTGCCGGCGGCTTGGAGAAGAATGGAGGCCTGGGTACCCAGGGTTTCGGTTGCCTCGACGGCCTCGGCGGGTTCCTCTGCTTCTTCGGCGTCATCGGAAGCTTCGGCGGTTTCGTCGATTGCGGTTTCTTCAGTATCATCGACGGCGGCTTCGGATTCTGCAGCCTCTTCGGATGCGGGAGCTTCTTCGGCTTCCGCATCATCTTCGATGACGGCTTCTTCGCCCTCGATGGCCTCTACGGCCTCGTCGGGTGCCTCATCGGTCCCTGCTTCGGATTGGGGTGCTTCCGGTACGTCTTCTTCCGTGGCGTCGATTACGTCGGGCTGCACGACTTCCAGGTCCTGAGCTGCGGCAGCAGGTTCCGCATTCTGCTCGATCGGTTCTTCAGCGAGTGCGATAGCAGGGGTCATCGAAACGGCGAGGATGCCTGCCACAGCACCGGATACGATGCGTTTTCCAGGCTTCGTGCTGTCATGCGTGGGCATAGCAGTTTCCTTTCTATCCTGAATATCTGTTTGTTCCGTTTTTGATTCCTGCAATGAAAATACGAATAGAAAACATTCTGTTTTCCTAAAGTATTTATGGCTCTTCGGTGGTTTCTGTGGGAGAGATTCCGGCATAGGCCCAGCTCAGCGGGCGAAAACAACGATCTGGAACTGAAACGGCCCCGGGAGGGGCCGTTTCCGCGTCATCCGCCTATGAT